>Ga0256828_1001870_pt1 | contig 12925 bp, 15 predicted proteins | sample CV88metaG_FD_185993 | JGI IMG/M metagenome (GOLD analysis project Ga0256828, IMG submission 185993) | Hydrothermal vent microbial communities from East Pacific Rise, Pacific Ocean - CV88 | ecosystem: Environmental > Aquatic > Marine > Hydrothermal vents | place: Pacific Ocean: East Pacific Rise... | reverse complement strand
GAGAAATAGGGGCTTATAACAGAACCGGTACTGCGATCAAGATAGTTCATAAAGACGGGGAAAGCAATGTTGACATAGACAGCAATCATCTTAATGAAGCGGTAGAGAACAGAACTATTGTTGTTAAATCGGTGGAGGCATTGGAGGCAGTTGCAAAAACTGCTAAAGATGGACAAAAATGCTATCTTGATGATGGAGGACGTAGCGGTTACTTCACTATGCGTACTGCACGTAAAGATGAGAATGATGGCGGAACTATCTTTAATGGAATGGAACGTGATGATGTTACTGTTATTATACCAGAAATGTTTGGGGCTATTGGGGATGGTATTAATGATGATACTATTGCGATAAATAAAGCGTGTTCACTTGGATTGATTCACTGTACTGAGCATAAAACATATATAGTGTCAAATACTATATACCCTACAATGGGTATTATTGGAGCAGGTGTATCTTCTAATTCTGGGTGTATAAAAGCATCTAGCGGGTTTCCTGAGGATTCTTTTGTAATAGATTTCGGTGGTCAAGAATACTTTATTTTTGACCAAGTCTTAGTTATTGGAAATACCTTAAATAATGGTGTTTTATTTGGAGATAAACCAACTGAAGATGGTGCAAACCGTGGTGCAATAGGTACTATTAGAGTAATTAAATCAAAAATAGGATACGACATAACTGGATGGTGTAATACTATTAGTAAATTAACAGCCTCATATTGTAGCTTGGGTTTAATTGGAAAAGAGTTAAACGGAACAACAATCTCAAGTATTGTGATAGAAGATTGTGAACAATATTTTGACATTTTTGGTGGTGGCATCACAATAAATAATATTACTATTGAGGGTACAGAAGCATCCAACTGTCAAGTATCATCAGTAATAAAAGGGGGTGCAATAACTATTGGTTCGCTGTATATGGAATCAAGTACCACGTATCCCTGTGCTACTCCTATAGAAATAGGAGTTGTTGATAGTGTTGCCGATTCTATAATTATAAACGAAGTAGTATCAATTCATAACGCAGATAGTGATCCTGAAAAAGCTATTATTAGATTTGGAGCTTTCGCAACTAACTGTATAATCTCAGGTAGATTCCATACTAGCAATAGAATTGACCCAGTCGTAATATCTAAAAAAGCTCAAAATATTAAAACAAACTATTCTATGACATATGGGTATAAAAGATATAAACATCAAGTTGAAACTAAGAAAAACTTGCTAGGAAATGGAAATTTTAATGGCGGATTAAACATCGCAACAAAGTCTTATTTTACAAATAATGACAATGGTGATTTACCTATTATTTCCGAAGAAACTTATAATGTTCTACACGGGTCAAGAGGAATGAAAGTTACATTTAGTGCAAAATCAACATCAAGTTTAAATTATAAACTTGACGCTAGTTCTTCTTTATTTAATAAAATAAAAGGTAGAAATATTGGGGTCGGAGCTTGGTTTTACACAACAGTTGACGCTAGATTCTATGTAGGGCTTACCGCATATTATGATAACTCAGACACTATGTATTGTCATAGTTCTTATGAATCAGGAACAACTATCTCAGGAAGATGGAATTTTATTTATGGGAGTTTTTCAGAAGAGATAAAAGATGATTTATCGAGTTTATTTATTACAATAACCCCTGTTGATACAGATGCTATATCAGATGGCGATTACATACTGATTGATAGAATAATACTATCAGAGGGTAGTGAAAACGAAATGATTAATGATTTATATTCAGAATCATCAGATGACGATGTTATTCAATATGCTGGAAATACAGTATTTAGAGTCGAACCAAAAAGTTCAACTAATGATACAATACCTAATAATTTTAAAATAGGAGATAAGTATATATATCCAGACCCATCAAGTAGTGGTTATATTGGAAAAATTTGCACTGCTGATGGGCAAGCTTTTGCAGATTGGTCTGATTATGGTGCGTTAGCATAGTGTCTAGTGTAGCAATGGTATATAGTGGAAACTCAAACAAAAATAGGACTAAAAATGCCGCATAACAATTTTAATGACATAAGTGTTACAGCTACGATGGTGGCTGTAATATCTGCACTCTGGGGTGCAATTTTAAACTTTGCAAAAAGGGATGTTAGCAAAAAAAGTGCTTTTAGAAAAGTTCTTATTTTTATCTCTGATTTTATGATAAGTTCAGGATTCACAATGCTTACATATTTAGGACTTGTCGGATATGGGATAAACGACTTAATGGCTGTGTCATTGGCTGGTTTTGTAGGTCATTTAGGAATAAGGTCATCGCATCTTATTGAACTTGTAATCGCTGAAAAAGTGGGAGCTAAAAAAACATTTGATTATATTAAAGAAGAGGGGTATGAGTAATGGCAGCGTTTAGTGAAGCGATTAAAAAAACTCTCATACACGAGGGCGGATATGTTTTTGATAAAGACGATGCAGGCGGTGAAACGAACTTTGGTATCTCGAAGTGTGCCTATCCAAATGTAGATATTAAGAACTTAACACTTGCCGGTGCAAAAGAAATCTATAGACGTGACTATTGGGAGAGACTCAGAGCAGATGAGATAACACATCAGCAAGTGGCAGACGAACTCTTTGACACTGCTGTGAACATGGGTGTGCGAACTGCTACGAAACTTATTCAGATGGCTTTAGATGTTCATCCAGATGGGAAACTTGGAAATATAACTCTTGCAGCACTCAACAAAAGCGATGCAGAAAAAATACTCTTAAAGTTTAAATTGGCAAAGATTGCAAGGTACACATACCTCGCCAAAAAAAGACCTGCAAACAGAAAGTATCTGCTTGGTTGGATAAACAGAACTTTGGGAGCATAAGATGGGATTGTTTGATTTTTTAGGCAGTGGAATAGTAGAGAGCGTAGGGAAAGTAGCAGATGATCTCATTACAAGTGATGAAGAGCGGGCAGAAAAAGAGAACGAAAAACTCAAAACAAATCTTCAATACAAGGCGCAGATGAGAGAAGCGGATGTTGCAGAGACAAAAGCGTTTATAGAAGACAAGCAGAGTGCAAGGAAGATGAACAGTGATCTTGTTGCTTCTAAAGACTGGCTTGTGCGAAATACAGGAAGCCTGCTTGCTTGGTTTATCGTTATAGGAACTGTAGCTCTTGACTACATGATAGCATTTGAAAATCTCAAAGACGCAGTAGCAGATAAAGAGGTGTTGATGTTCATACTTGGAAGTATGAACACTTATACTGCCGGTGTGATAAGTTTTTATTTTGGGAGTTCTAAGACTGAGGCTGATGCGAAGAGAGCTGTATAGAAATGAATACAAAAAAAAAGTTACTCGATAAAGCAGCAGTTGTCAAAACAAGAGAACTTAATGCTCTTATCGATACTCTTAACAATACTACCATAGGTACCATCAATGATGATATTTCAATGTTAAACAAAAAGATAGATGCACTCTCTTCTGTTTTTGGATTGGTATTTAATGCGGACGGAACACTTGCAAGTGAGGCATACTCTACGCATACACACAAATATGAAGATGACACTATAGCAGATACAAGTGACGGTACAGGTGAGACAACAACAACAACAAAAACAACTCAGGGAGTTTCATAATGGCGATTGACAAAAAAGATATTGATGATATATATGATAGTTTTTTAGAAAAAACTACCAGTAAGCTTATGCAGCTTCAAAAAGATATGCAGATGGAGGATGAACAGCTTGCTACGGTTCTCAGCAGTGTAATTGCAGAGGCAATGCAAAACAGTGTAAATCTTTTGGATGTGATAAAGAAGAGTGAACTTATAGACAAACAGATACTCGATGTAGCATCAACCACGGCAGTACGTGATGCACAGAGCGCAAAAGATCTCCTGCTTAAAGACAAACAACTTGAGACAGAAGATAAGAGAATCCTCGACATAGCATCAACTACGGCAGTACGTGATGCACAAAGTACAAAAGATCTCCTGCTTAAAGACAAACAACTTGAGACAGAAGATAAGAGAATCCTCGACATAGCATCAACCACGGCAGTACGTGATGCACAGAGCGCAAAAGATCTCCTGCTTAAAGACAAACAACTTGAGACAGAAGATAAGAGAATCCTCGACATAGCATCAACTACGGCAGTACGTGATGCACAAAGTACAAAAGATCTCCTGCTTAAAGACAAACAACTTGAGACAGAAGATAAGAGAATACTCGACATAGCATCAACTACGGCAGTACGTGATGCACAAAGTACAAAAGATCTCCTGCTTAAAGACAAACAACTTGAGACAGAAGATAAGAGAATACTCGACATAGCATCAACCACGGCAGTACGTGATGCACAAAGTACCAAAGATCTCATGCTTAAAGACAAACAGATAGCCACAGAAGAGAAGAGAATACTTGATATAGCATCAACTACGGCAGTACGTGATGCACAGAGCGCAAAAGATCTACAGACAAAACAAGAGCAGTACAGAAAACTGTTTTTAGAAAATGGTGGAGAAAACGGAAAATCTACAGCAGTGTATCAGCAAGAGAAACTCGCTGCCGATACTGCGTTCGTTACAGAACAAAGAGTACAGCTTGGCTATTCAGTTGTATATAACAACCGTATAAAATCACTTGACAACTACTCAGACATGATTGGGAATCTAGGTGTAGGCGGATTTGTGATAAGTGAAGATATGTGGACCACATACTTTAAAATGATAAATGATATTTATGTTAATTATGGGAATGCTCCTGTAGAGACAACGATAGAAAAACCAACGTCAACAACACTTACCAAGCCTTAAAGATATAAAGGAAAACGCTATGAGTACAATTGTTTATACTGGAGGCGGAGGCGGAGGCACTACAGGCGGCGGAGGCGGAGATGCTTTTGGGGGCGGTGGTACACCGGCTGCCCCACAGCACCTTACCAAAAAATCACAAAGAGATTATGACCGATGGCTCGAACAGGTAACAAGAGAGTATAACAATTGGCAAAATGAGATCACTCTTATTACGAACAGAGTTGCGCAGGAGAACAAACAGGACAGTTTTGCACTCCTGCAAGATGAGCGCGTTGATGAGTGGAACTTTGATTTTACATTCCGTTATTTTTATAAAGATCAAGGTGTTAATCTTCATAGAAACTACAACAACATTAAGCCGTCAGTATATCTGCAACACTATATAGAGGGAGAGAATCTTGATTATATGGCAGGTGGATATCTTTACAATGCACAACTTGCAGGAAACATATTTTTTAATCCTACAGGCGATCTGAACACCGTTACATTCTTAGGGCTTCAAAGCAAAAACAACATTATCAACATAAGCAGAATGGCACAGACAAGTGCGCAGTTGTTTAAAATGCTTGATATAACCGCAGGAAAAGATGACAAACACAGCGAAGCAGGTGCTTTACAGAAATTGGCACTCTCAAGGATCAATGATATCGTTGTTCTTCCAGAGCAGCCGGATATTCCACCTGCTCCAAAACTCTATTATGATAACAATGAGATAGATACATGGGTAGAGTTCAGAGACAATGTATGGAAAACAATAAGACCGGGGGTACAGGATCTGAACAACATACGTCATGTAGGTGATGTTGTATCTGACGTGGGAGGAGGTATATCGGACTGGGGAAGAGATGTATTTGGCTGGTAGTGCATGAAAAGGCAATATTGACATACTACTTAATCTTTTTTTTATTACTACAATACTTCAATATAAATCTATAAGGATACGAAATGGGAAAAGATATTGAAGAGAATGTAGTAGATAAGATGGAAAATATGCTTGGATTGGATGAAAAGAAAGAGAATGAAGAGCAAGAAAAGAAAGTTGAAGAAAATGAGAATGCTCCGAAGACTCATGAAGATACAACACAAGAGAGAGAAGAAAAACATCAAAAAGAAGAGACCAAACCATCTCTTAAGACAACTACCGTTACAGATGAACAGATCACCATCTCCAAAGAGATAGCAAAGGTTGACCTACAGATAGAGGAGCTGCAAAAACAAGAAGTTGATGTAAGTTCATTCTATGAAAACATAGAAGATCAGTTGAGTGAAGATGAACTGGCACTTGAGTTCAATGACAAACCTGCATTTATGAAACTCGTTGCACAAAAAGCAAAAGAGTACGAAGATAAAAACTCCCCCACACAAAAGATAGAGGAACTTCAAAAACAAAAAGAAGAGCTTGAAGCGATGAACGAGAGACAAAATGCCATAGTTGATGTAAGTAAAAAATACCCAGACTACAATCATGAGCAGCTTATCTCATTCTTTGAAAATGATTTAAGCAAATCTGAACAACAAAAGATATTTGATGCTTCAAAGTCATACGAAGATGTATATGAAAACACCTATAAAAAGTACAAAACACTTAACCCGCAAACAGTAAAAAGCGAAGAAGCTCCAAATATTCCAAACGTAGATAGTGTCAGAAGAGTAAGTGTAAACTCTAAAGATGTCGATAGCGCACTTAAGAGCGAAGAAGAAGAACTTAAAAGCGCACTCGGGCTTTAAAGTAATAAAAAAGGAGATTAGAAATGCCAGACACAGTAAAAGAAGCAGCACCGGTCAAAAGAGATGAGTGGGAGATAAAAGAAGATCTCCGTGCGGTAAAGAGAGCTATCTCTATCTTTCAGGACAAAGCACGTTTAAAAGATGTGCAGGACCTTATCAAAGAGCAGCAAACAGCCCAAAAGGTTTTGGAAGCGGTAGCAAATGATGGAGACCTAAGCAAAGCTTTAGGACTGTAAAAAAACATCCCTGCCCTAAGCTGGGTAGTAAACGAGAGAAGAAGCCTAACCCTAAGTGTATCCTCTCTCTTTACTATCCAGCTTAGGGTAGGCAGAAGAATAAAATGTCAATAGAGGCATTTATCACAAACAAAAGGAAAGTAATATGGGTGTTTTTGGTGGAATGTCAGCTCAAGATTTTTTATCTGATGCAGACACAAAAGTAGCGTATAGTGAGAGTGTAACAAGAGGTGTCACTCGAAAATCTAAAGTAAAACCGTTTATCTCTGTAAGCGATGGAGACTCTACAAGTCTTATCAAAGCAGTGAAAAAAACGTGTGAACTCGGTTCGGTCGTAGGGATTGAGCTTGAAGATGAACTCGTAGAGTCAGGTGCTATCGGTAATGTTGATTTCTCAGCATCAGGCGAAGAGCTTAAGAACATCAAGCAATTTGTAAAAGTAGACAGATTTCAGCATGCTGTGCCATCTACTCAGTCAATCGTAAATCAGAGAAATGCAGACAAGTTCAAGAGCCGTGCGAAAAACTCTCTTACAAGTTGGGGAACTATGAAGTTCGACAAGATCTTCTTTTCAGCTATGAGTGCGGATTGTACAAACATTGTTGCGTGTGGACATCACTCTGATGCAGATACGTCAAACATAGCAAAGGCAGATGTACTTACTACTGCGGATGTTGAAGAGGCGAAGAACAGAGCATTGCTCGGTCTTGATGCAAGCGGGAAACAGACAGTTCCTCCTCTTATTCCTGTAAAAACAGAGCAAAATGAAAATCTTGGATACTATGAAGATGTAGAGTATTTCGTTATGTTCGTTGGAACAAATACCGCACGTCATATCAAAAATGATGCGAACTGGGCAGATGCTCGAAAAGATGCGTTAGAGCGTGGTAAGACAAATCCTATCTTCACGGGTGCTTTAGGTTTTTGGGATGGTGTTCTTTTACTTGATGTAAAAACAGATACGCCTCGTCAATCAGGTATCTTGACATCAAACTCTAAATTTGTAGGTTTTGGAAATGTTAAAAAATCTGATCTTGGTATCTATGCAGGTGTTGATGGTCAAGAGACAGAGATCAATCTTCTTATGGGCGCAAGTGCTTGTCATATTGTTGTTGATGAGGGAATCGCATACTATGACTGGGTAGACAAAAGTGATCCTCGTAGAATGAACGCAGGTATTGACAGAGTGTACGGTCTTGCTAAGACAAAATACGAAGCAAGTTCAAATGACGGGATCCTTGAAGATTCTATCTTTGATGGAAAAGACTATGGTGTTATCGCAGTTGTAGCATCAACTGGTAAGTAAGGGGTAAAATATGGCAACAATTAACGTAAAGAGAAAAAATCGTGAAATCCGTGATACTGGTACAATCTGTGCCACTATCAAGGGGAGTGATGTAGGTTCTACTATCGACTTCATGGGTATCCCAGAGGGATTTAGAATCGTTGGTGTGAATGTAACAGTTGATGAAGCTTTTGCAAATTCAGACAACAAGGTAAGTGTTGGTATCGAGGGTGATCTTACAAGATTTTTAGATCAAAGCGCTTTAAATGCAGTAGCAGGATTTGATTATAACAAAAGACAGCTCACTGCAAATACTTCTACTGCCATCATTGCAGATATTGTCGGTAGTGCAAGCACAGTCGGAAAAGCGGTCATCACTGTTTCGTATGTTAAGCTTCCTGTATCAAAACAAGAGTATTAGGTCGCGATCATGGCTAAAGTACATTTTGAACCTGCGTGTGCGGTTAAGTATGTTGGGAATAAGAGCAAAGAGTTTAGTACCTCCTTAGCTCGCCCTAAGCCAAAACTTACAAAAGGCGACATTATCATTGTCGATAAGAAGACATCTTTTAACCTTGTTACAAAAGGTTTTGGGGAGTTTAGAGAGGTAAAGAGCATAGAGTTCAATCAAGATGCAGTAAAAGCTGCGAAGAAGATTGAAGAGCTAAATGCAGCACTTAAAAATAATCAAGAAGAGATCATGGAGCTGAAGCTTGAGATCGAAGAGCTTATCACTATTAACCTAGAGTTAAGTGCAGCCCAAGCAGATTTAGAAAAAGCACAACAAAAAGAAAAAGAGTAAAAGATGGTAGCAAACGACTTTATCAGTATGATCCGTGCAGACCTTCAAGAGAAGTCAGAACATTGGAAACCAGAAGAGTTGTTTGTAAAACTGCAAAGAAGTTATACTTCCTTGCAGAATGACCTGCCTTTTTTTATAGCCAATGAAACATTGGAGATAAAAAAGGACACAGATATATACTATCTCAAACACGAACCTGTTGAAAATATCAGCTGTTTTTTGGATGCAAAGGCTTTGACATTCAGTGAACTTGAGAACTTCTACATAAAAAGAGATGCAGAGCGTTACAGTTTTGATGAGAACAAACTTCTAATAAACAGGAGAACAAGCAAAGATGGAATATGTGAAATATCATACAAATACATACAGGAGCTAGAGAGCATCAATTGTGAGATAAGCATCCCCGCAAAATATTTAAAAGCGTTACGTTATCTTCATCTAAGCGATGTATATGAGAAGCCTACAAGAAATTCAAAAGAGAGAAACCTTAGTGCTTACTACATAAATCTATACGATAAAGAGCTCCATAATCTCAAAATAAACAAAAGATTAAGACCTACAGGTGTCAGGTCAAGATACCAAATTATATAAGGATTTATTCAATGGCATGGGATAGCAAAGATACAGCACTTACGATACAGGGAATTGGTGGTTTGGCAGGAGCGTGGGGGCAGTACCAAACAGACAAAGAGCGTAATAAACTTCTTAAAAAACAACTCACATACGAGCAGGAGCAGAACGATATTGCAAATCAAAAGCAGATACAGGCACAAACAAATCTTGATGATGCTTTTAGTACATCCGATCTGAACACAAAGAAAAAGAAAAAGAAAAAGGATGTTTTAGAGCCATACGCTGCTCCATCCGCAGAAGTGTAAGATGTTTGAAGATACAAAACTGCTGCAAGACTGGCTCAAAGAGAGTGCAAGACATTTTGAAAAGACAAAGAAGCTAGGCAGAAAAGTACGTGAGTATTATAACGGGGACCAGCTTGACAGCTTTATAAAAAACGTGCTTGCAAACAGAGGTCAGCCAGAACACTGGGAGAACCAGATTGCAAAGCATAATAATTCAATCCTCGGTTTTAAGAAAAAAAGACAGATAGAGATACATTTACTTGGCAGACAAGAACAGGACAGAGCTGCGGCAAATGTACTCAACGCCGTTTTAAAAGCGATCTCTCAAGTAACGGACTATGAGCAGGAGATAGATGCACTTGATGATGAGTTGAGCATAGAGGGTGTAGCCATAGCAGAGCTCAGTGTAAGTGCTACAAATGAGCATGATGTTTTTGGAAGAGAGCATAAAGATGTAGAGATAAAACACGTTCCTGCCGAAGAGGTATATCTTGATCCGTTTGCACGGGGGAAAAACTACAATGATGATGCACGGTATCTCACACGCTGCTTCTGGATAGACAAAGATGATATGCCAAAACTCGGCTTTGATGATAATAAAGTAAAAAACTTAAGCAATATCAATTTTATGAGCAGTGTTGTAGATGATGATCTCTATGCAGATGATACGATACGAAAAAGAGTGTTACTTGCTTATACATGGTACAGAAAGTTTGACAAAGAGAGTAAAAAAGAGAAATACTACTACTGCTTTTGGAGTGACAACACAATACTTTTACAGGGTGAGAGTCCATTTTTAGCAGATGGTTTTCCTTATGAAGTAGAGTTTTTGCACAGAGATCACAAAGGTGATATAAAATACTGGGGGCTTTATCGCAGTATCATGCCGTTGCAGGACTCTATAAATTACTCTAAACTGCGTTTACAGAATATGCTCGCGAACAATAAAACACTTGTAAACAAAGGTGCATTGATAGATGAGGATATAGAGGGGTTTAGAGATGAGTATTCACTTGATGATGCAATGGTCGCTGTTGAAGATATAAACGGTATCAAAGAGGTAAAACAAAACGTACAGATACAGCAGATACTCAACACAATCATTGACAGCAGAAATCAGATAAGCGAACTGCTAAACTCAAACAAAGAGATGCTCGGTACTGCGAACAACAGAATGAGCGGTGTAGGACAGGAGCAGAGGATAGATACAGGGCTTGTAGGACTGAGCAGGTTTATGGACAAAGCAGATACTCTTCAAAAAAAGATTATACGAAAAGAGGTGAAGTTTATACAGCAGTATTATGACACTACAAGAGTTGTCTCTATCATTGACGATGAGTATATGCAACAGTTTGTAAACATCAATGAACCGGTAGTAAATGAGCGCGGTGAGTATGAGTTTACAATAGATGAAGATGGTAATGCAGTGCCTATTAGTAAAAATAACATAAGAGTCGGAAAGTATGATTTGATATTTACAGCAAAAGCAAAATCAAACTCTATGACAGCAGAGAGACTCAAACAGAATGTAGAACTTTTAAAAGTATTGCAAAGTACAGATCCTGAACTGGTGAAGTATCTTGTGCCTGACATTCTAAGAGACTCTGAGAGCCCAAGTGCGAAAAAGATACGCGACATCATTATGCAAAAAGAGCAAGAATCTACAAACTCACCGCAGGCACAACAAAATGCACAACTGCAACAGCAGATACAGAGTCTTGAGATGCGCTTGAAAAATTCACAGGCAAATCTCAATGATGCAAAAGCGCAGGGTATCATAAACAAAAACAAGATAGATCTGCAAAAAGCGTTTAGCAATGCACTTGTTGCAAAGCAAAATGTAAAGACAAAGCAAGATAAAAATATGCTCGATGCGCAAAGGAGAGTGAACTGATGGGATGGTATGATGCTTTTAAAGGACACCCAGAAAGGGTAAACACAATGGCGATCACTTCAAACAGCGGAAGTGCAGCCAAAAACTTTGGAGATGCTTTTAAAGATATCGGTAAAAGTATGCAGGCAGCAGATGCACAGCGAAGCAAAGATGCTCTTTTTGATGCGCAGGCAAAGTTTCAGACTACAAAAGACAAACAGCTAAATCAGACGCTTCAGACGCAAACAGATACGACAGAACAGAAGAAGATAGATGATGCCTTTAAAAAAGATTTTAACTTTAACAGTGGCGATACAGAGTACCAAAAACAACTTCTTGAATTTGAAAAACCTGACGGTGTGTTTGACAGCGATGTAAGCAACTCTGCCTTAGAGTACGCGAACAATAAAATAGCATCAGATGAAAAGATCGCACAGCAGAACTTCAATGATGAAGCGATAAAAGAGTCAAGTATAGGAAACTATAAGGATATGGACTCCTTTACAAAAGAGAATCCTACTCTTGTAAAGAACGCTGACGGTACAACTATGACAAAGATAGAAAACAGATTTGCTTCAAAGAAAGCAGAACTTGCAAAACTTGAAGCAAAGAACAAAGAGATACTCAATAATAAAAAGCTTTTGAGTATGCAGGAGAAGTTGGTAAAAGCGAATAAAGGAAAGAGTGGGTTTAAGTATGATGACAAGACCGATGCAAAGATAGCAGCTCAAGTAAAAACAGCACTTGGGATGGATAATCAACTCCTTACATTTGATGATGCTAAGAAAAAAGAGTATCAAGACACTGTAGCAGGTGCGGCAAAAATATCTAAGAAATATAACTTAGAACCATCTTTGGCAATTCATGTATATGAAAATCCTGATCTTTATGAATTTACAGCAGACAACAAGGTCATTATGAAAAAACAGCCAGAAGCAACAGTAAAAGAAGAGAAAAAATCTACATCATGGAAAGATTATATATAGCAATAAGTGTGCTATATACATGGTACAGTTAGGAGTAAATTATTTGATATTATAAGTCTTTATATGATATTAAAGGCTTTGGTTTGAAACAGATAGATATATTTAAAGATAAAGAATTTCAATCCCTTGATTTAGGGGAAAAGCAAAAAATTACAACTAACTACTTTGATAAAGAGATAGCAGATGATGAGTTTTCAACACTCCCTCAAGAAGAGCAAGAGAAGATAAAAAGCAACTTTGTAAATGCGCAGTTAGACTTTGATGTAAGTGATACAGTTGAGAAAGTAAAAGATTATTTTGATACATCAAAAGATATTGTCTATCAAGGTAACGATACCACAAAATATGCTACAGGCAACAACCCTGTAGCACCTCTCCCTGACGGAACAAT
>Ga0256828_1001869_pt1 | contig 12926 bp, 14 predicted proteins | sample CV88metaG_FD_185993 | JGI IMG/M metagenome (GOLD analysis project Ga0256828, IMG submission 185993) | Hydrothermal vent microbial communities from East Pacific Rise, Pacific Ocean - CV88 | ecosystem: Environmental > Aquatic > Marine > Hydrothermal vents | place: Pacific Ocean: East Pacific Rise... | reverse complement strand
GGAGTGTAAAAGGAGAACAAGAGTTCTCTCATTAGATGAGCTTGTTTGTGCTACACTTATACTCTATCCTAGATATATCTCTCCAAAGAGTGGAGAGTTTTGTGAAGTAGAGCAGACTTTGGCTGAACTAAAAGAGGAGCAAGAGAGGTATTTTAATAATAGACTCTATAGATTAAGTGTAAATTTTAAAGGCTTTATACTACCTCGTGCTAGAAAAACTATTAGAGCTATACTAAAACCTTTTAATTTAAAAATTTAATATCCCCTCAGTTTATTGAAATAAGCATATTTCCATTTATTGTTGTGATTATATTATTCTCTAATATAATATAATCAAATAAAAATTTGACTTTAATTTTATTGTCTATATATTTATATATCATATTATTACTATCTATTTGATTATATTCTTTATTATTTTTATTTAAAGTTTCTAAAAATTTATCAAGAGATAGATTGGATATAGTTTTATTATTTATAATAGATATATTATTATCTTTGAGTTTTATTGATATATTATTATTGATATTATATATATTTTTTAAATTTTTTTCATAATTTATATTAATAATATATTGGTATCCAGTAATATTTATAACCTCTCTTTTCTCTTTTGTATTAAAGATTTTGTATCTATTTGTAGTAAATCCAAATCTATCTGTAATTCCTAACTTTTTAGTAGCAAATAATGGAAAATATGTAGTGATATTATTCTCTTTATACTCTTGAATAATTTGTGGTATAACGCTATTTAGACTATCTATACCATGAGTTGAGTAGAGATAATTTATTTTTGAGTATATATTTTTTTTATCCTTTATAGTTAGATTTTCTGATATATTTTTTTTATCTTTTAATAATTGACCAAGTCTTGATATTTGGTCTTTTTTGCTTACTTCCATAGCACTATATTTTCCAAATTGAGAACCAATTAATAGTATAGTAAGAGTAACAAATAGCCATTTATAACTAGCCTCTTTTACAAAAATAAAATAAAATGACATTAATACTAACCAACTACCAAATAGTGCAACAAAATATCTACTCTCTGTAATACCATATTCATCTATTCTCATCCATATAGATAGTCCTAACATAATAGTTTGAAGTAGTATTGCTATCCATATTGCTCTTTTGAATTGAATATTCTCTTTTTCCCAAAGAGGAGTCCAAAATAGATATGTAGTTATAGCAACCAAAGAGAATAGTATTGAAATCCAAGAGACAATACCACTTGGCCACTGCATTGTAAATAGAATTTTGGCACTATATGCAACTAAAATCAAAAAATAGCCTATAGTTAGAGGAGTTAGTATATATTTGGTAAATATTATCTCTGCTTTAGTATAAGTTCTAACTTGAAGTAGTAAAATATATTTTGGTATTTGAGATAAAAATAGATTAACTCCATAAATTCCAAAAACCAAAATAGCTAGTTGAGCATATCTAATTGTAGGAATATTTATATTAAATAATTTCTCTATAGAATATAAAGCCAAAGAGATACCACTATATAAAATCAATGAAAATAGTATAGTAGAAAGTAGTACCAAAATAAAATTTTGAGTCCATTCCCATATATTTTTATTGCTTATTTTTACACTAATAAATGGAGTCCATATAAACATTAAAAAAGTTGCCAAAATTAAAAAAAAGTGTCTGACAAAAATATAGTGGTTTTCAGTAGTTATATTAGTAGGTAAAATATAGTAGTATCCTATTAATAGTAATATCCCTACTATAGACATTAAAAAATTTGACCAAAATAGTTTTAGAGTAGGAAATAGTATTATTCCCAAAGATGATACAAAAGCTATTTTTGTTGCTATATTTATATAGCTACTATCTCTATTTAGATAATCTAGTTCCATTAGAGTAATTATAATTATGGTGAATATAAAGGCTGAGAAACTAGCTAATGGAAATCTTTTTAGAGTTTCTATAATCTTTTGTGACAACTTATCTATAGTTTGCAGATTAAAAATCATTATATATCCTTTTTAGATAAATTTTTATTCTATTATTTGTAGAGTTATTCTCTTTTGATAGAGGAAACTCTTTGCCATAACCTATGGCATTAATAAATTTTACATGGTATTTTTCTTTGATATAGGAGGCTATAATATCTGCCCTTTTTTGAGTTAGTTTACGGTTAAAACTTCTAGATTTATTACTATTGCTATGAGATACAACTAATATAGCAATATCTCCTATAGTAGCATTTAAAATAGAAATAATTTTGTTTATGGTTCTATTATCTTCTAGTAAAAAACTATTATTCTTGAATTTTATAGGTTGTTGAGTTAAAATTAAATCTATCTCTTTTTGAGCCTCTATAACACTCTTTTTTATAGGTATAGTCTCATAAGTTATTCCACTATTTGTTTGATTTAAATCCATTTGTGTTGATATAAAATGCTTTTTTGTATTTATAAAAACACATATAATTAGTAATATTATAATGGTAAATAGTACCTCAAAAAATAAGTTTTTTAACTTCACTCTATCCTATCCTAATAAAATTATTAAATTAAGTTTTTTTATATTTTACCATAAAAAACATTTTTTAATATATTTAATTTGAAAAAATTTTTTTAAAAATTATAGAAAACTAATTAAAACATAATAAAATATAAAGAAAAAAATTTTTTTATTTTTTGTAAATCCCTATTTTCTGGGCTTTAAAAGGGTTTTAGGGGAATTTCTTAAAAAATCTTTAATTAAAAACTATAATTTTTAAGTTAAGTTTATATTTAAATTCTATAAACTTATACTTGTATTTATTTAGTAGAGTATGCCGATAAATAGCTGTTCTATTCAAATAAATGGTGTTAAACAAAAATGTAACATAAAATAATAATATAGAAAGGAATAAAAGGATGAAAATAAGTGTAATTGGGATTAATCCAAATGAGTTAGAGAGTGGGAAAAATCTAGCAGAGATGGGAAATGAAGTTGTTTATGTTTGTAAAGATTATGAACATGTAAATAATATAAAAAAAGGGTATTATACAAATAGTGAAAAAGAGATACTAAAAAGTATAAAAGAGAAAGATGTAATAGATTTTACTACAGATTTCAAAGAGGCATTAGAGGGAGCTAATATGTGTTTTATTGCAGAAGGACAAAAAAGCAATGATAGTTCTGAACTATTTAATATATTAGCTAATGCTAAAGAGGTAGGTGCTAATATGACTAATCATACTTTTATAGTTGACCGTTCATCTTTGCCTATTAGTAGAGCTGAACAGATAAAAGATACAATCCAAACAGAGTTAAATAAAAGAGCTTCAAATTTAACTTTTGAGGTAATATCAGACCATAGATTTCTGAGGGCTTAATATAAAAAAACTCTTTTTGTGCTAAAAAATTTAAAATTTATAATATAATACAAATAAAAATGCAAAAAAAGAGTTTTTATGATTTTTCAATCGATAATTAAATTTATTCCATCATTGCTATATAGTATAGTCTTTTTGGCAATATTTTATTGGCAATTTTTATTTGTTTATGATTTTATTATTCATAATTTTACAAAATCCAGATTATTTGTACTTTCTGGATATCTTTATATATATACATTTCTTATACCAATAATAGCCATTTCTATTATTAATTTATTAAAAAAATATATTATTAAAGAGAAAAGTTTTGTAGTAATTACTGTAGTAGCTCTATTGAGTTTTTATATATTAGCGTTTGATGATTTTTATCATATAATAGAGTATTTTATTAAATTTCCACTATCATCAATAACAATTACAGGTATGATTTTTTTTATAATATTATCTTTAGGTTATAGTTTATATAGTTTAGGCATACTCTATTTCAAAGATAGTATGCCTATTAGTCATATTTTAATATTTTTATTTTTAGGGGTTTTTTATAGTGTGTGGTTTATCCACTACTATTGTCAACCTCTCTTTTAGCCTCTTTGTATCTTTCCATTATAACTTATTATTCCATAAGTTAGGTTTCCTATATATTTAAAACCCAAAGATTTCATAGCATGTTGAACTTGAAAACTTCTACTTCCTGTATGACAATATACTATAATATTCTGCTCTTTTTTATCATTGTGTCTTTCGATTTGAGCATAAAATTGAGATGTAGGAACTAAATCATCTGTGCCTACTATATGACCCATTTTATACTCCATAAGCTCTCTTACATCTATTAGTACAAAATCAACCATTTTTAAATCTCTAGCTTCAATTAAAGCTTCTAGTTCATCTCCATCCAATTGCTCTTTTTTAACAAGAACTTCTGCCTCTTCTTTTGTTAGACCTCTTGAGTGTTGATGCACAACCTCTTCTATTTTACTATTTTGTTCCTCTTTTTTGGCAAATTCTGGTGTGCAGAAAATTCCACAATGACATTTTCCATCTTGAGGTATCTCTTTTTCTAATGCTGGTTTACAGGGACAAATTCTATTATCTGCTTTTTTTCTCTCTTGGGGAGTTTCTCCTATAACCATAAAGCATGGGCAGTATCTTTTGCCATACATTAGTTTGTTTCTTGCTAATCCCATAGCAACACCTTCATTTACATCCTCTTGTGGATGTTGCACAAAACCAAATTGTTTGTTTACTTTTTCGACAAAATCCCAAGTTTTTTCTAATTCAGCTTGGAATTCATCTGAATTTATATCTATCTGTTGCATAAATTTTAGCTCCTAAATTTAAATAGGAGAATTTTACTATGATTTCAATTAATAGTACTATTTATTTCAGCAAGAATATCTGAAGTTTTAATCTCATTTTTAATCTCTTTTGCTTTTTTATCTATTTTTTTTTCAAGATTAGAGAAAAAATGACCACTTTTATTTAAATCTATAATAATTTTTTTATCTTTAAACTCTAATCCCATTTTATTTAGTAAAGTCTCTTTTTTTGTACTATTTTTTTCTAAATTTTTAATTTTTATGCTTTTATTAATATCTTTTGTGGTATCATTCTGACTCTTAAAACAACCTGTAGTAATTAAACTACAACATATTGTAAATATAATTTTTTTGAACATTATCTAACTCCTATATTTTTGTATTAAAATTTTTCCACAATTTCTACACAATTTTTATGTAAATTTTTCACTATAGCAACTCATTTTGTTGTTAAATGTACTATTTTAAAGGGAACTTTATACATGAGAAAAATCAAAGGGATTTCTCTTGCAATGGTTATTATACCACTTCTTTCGGGATGTGTGCAAGAAAAAATATCAAAGATTGGTCCGTCAAAGTCAACGACAAAAATGGCTCTTAACTCAAATGAGCAAAATCTATCAATTTTATCAAGTAATAATCTTGATAATAATAACTCTACAACTACTACTCAAGAAGATGAAACTTTTAATCAACTATTTACACTTATTGATGATGATATTACGGATGATAATATTTCTGAAGATGCAGTTGAGATTAGTAATAATTGGATTGAGTTAACAAAAGAGGATGAAATTGTAGAAACAGCAAAAAGGTTTTTGGGTATTAAATATGTCTGGGCTGCAAATGGTCCAAACTGTTTTGATTGTTCTGGTTTTACTCGATATGTATTTAAAGAAAATGGGATTACTCTACCTAGATATTCAGGACATCAAGCCAAAGTAGGTACAAAAGTATCTTTTGATGAACTTGAAAAAGGTGATTTAGTATTTTTTGATACAGAACATAAATTTAGGGGTAGGGTAAATCATGTTGGTATCTATATAGGAGATGGTAAATTTATTCATGCTAGTTCAGCTAAGAAAAAGGTAATAATTACATCTTTTAATGAAAAACCATTTTACAAAAGAAGATTTTTAAGAGGGGAGAGAGTTATTAACTCCAATGGAGCTTATGCGTCACTATAGTTTAGGGCAATCTCTCTAAATCTATATCGTAATGCTTTAAAAGCATCTACGATAATAGGATTGTAATCTACTCCTGCTCCATTAATAATAATCTCTTCAGCTGTATTAAAATCAAACTTTTTTTTATAGACTCGTTTTGTAACAAGAGCATCATATACATCAGCTATTGCCATAAGTTGAGCCTCCAATGGTATCTCTTCACCTTTTAGTCCTATTGGATAACCTTTGCCATTCCATCTTTCGTGATGATAATAGGCTATATTATATGCAATATTTAAAAAACTGTTTTTATTATAATGTTTCATTGCTTTTTCTATAGCCTCTTTTGCCAATATAGGATGTTGTTTCATTATTTCATACTCTTTAGGTGTAAATTTTCCAGGTTTTTTGAGAATATTATCTGGAATACCAACTTTGCCTATATCATGTAGTGGTGCTGCTTGATATATATTTTCTATATATTTTTTGTCTATAATATCGAGATATAGCTTTTTTTTATATAAATATTGAGCTAACTCTTTAATATATAATCGGGTTCTTTTTAGATGTTCTCCTGTCTCATCATCTCGCATTGTAACAACCAAAGATATACTCTCTATAGTTGAAGCATGAGACTCTATTAACTCTTTGTAGAACTTTTTTTGTTGCATATTATTTATAATAATAAAAAGTGTAGTAACTGCAAAAAAATAGAAAGAAAAGGGTACTAATAGATAACCAATAGAGATATATATATGATTTTTGTATCCTATATATAGATAAATAATGCTTAGAAATATAACACTTAAAAATAGAACCAAAATAGAGACATACCATCTTTTTGATAACATTAAAATAATTAAAAGTGATAGAAAAAGTGCTATATATAGATTGATTTTTTTGTAAATTATCGGTTGTGTAATTAGTAAATCATTTAATATATTTTCAATTAGAGAAGCATGTATCTGTGTTGTAGAAATTTTTTTGCTATTTGCTAAAGTATATTGTGAATTTAGTCCAATAATAGATGAACCAATTAATACAATTTTGCCTTGAAATATATTAGTTGGTATATTATCCATTAAAATATCAATTGCTGATACAGTTTTATATTTTATATTATTAAAGTTAATCAAAACAGTAGTATCAGCACTAATTTTTATTTTATGTTCTAATATTTCCAATTGATTACTATTTATTAGTTTTGCATTACTATCTATGCTTAATAGTATAGATAAAGCAAAAGATGGAAATACTCTATTTTTATATCCCATAAAAAGGGGAATTCTTCTAAATATTCCATCATTATCTATATTTGCATTAATAAATCCAAATTGACTTATATTATGTTGTAGTTTTTTATGATTACAAAGAATATAAGGTGCATTGAGTGGAGTTTTGATATTAGCAAAGTAGTTATTTTTATAAGATAACTCTTGACAATGTTTATACTTATTGTAGTGAGTATCGAAATATATAGGTATAACACCATTAATATTTTTTATAGCATCTGTTAAAAGTGCATCATTATCTCTTAATCTATTAGGCATTTGAGTTAATTTTAAATTTATATTAAAAAAATTTTTATAAAATTTTTGAATAGCTATTGGAGAGGTTCTATCTATTTCTGGAAAAATAATATTAATACCTACAGCAGATGGATAACCTAATGCTATTTTATTAATTAGTTCGGCATCTATTGCTCTTGACCAAGGCCATTGACCTAAAGTATCTATACTCTTCTCATCTATATCCACTATAACTATATAGCTACTCTCTTGTTTTGTATCTGTATTAAATAGTATTGTTGTAAAATCATAAAGCATATAATCAAATCTATTAACTATTTTATTCTTTGATATTATTAGATAAAAAAGCAGTGTTAATAGAGTAAAAATAGCATATAGAAAATTTCTATTCATTCACTATTTAATAAAAATTTCCACATTTCTATTTTTTTCATTAGAAACATTATCAGCAGTTTTTACAAGTAAATCTTCTTCTCCATATCCTTTTACTGATAGAGAAACAACTTTTATATTCATTTTTTTTATTATAGATGCTATATACTTTGCTCGATTTAAAGATGTTTTGATATTAATTTTATTAGAACCTACTGTGTCTGTATGTCCAATAATATCTACCATACAAGGAGTTCTATCTTTTATAGATTTTAATACTTTTTTTAGTAACTGTTTTGATTGTTCTGTTAGTTCTAATGAGTTTGGTTTAAAATATAGCATATATGATATAGGTTTAGCTGGTGCTGAGTTGATAACATCTTTAAATTTTTTTTGCATCTGCTCTTTTGACATAGTTTTAATTTTACTTGGGGCTTTATCTTTTGATTTTAAATCAACATAACTACCAACTTTATCAAGGGTAACACTACCTTTTTTTGTTTTTACAATAATAGCATTGTGTGTTTTGCCATTATCAGCCAAAACAACTGTTGTTTTAGAACATCCTATAAAAAATAGAGTTATTATAATAGATATATATATTTTCATTACTCTACCTCCACTAAAAATTCTGTTCCACGAATACCTATTATGCCTTCTGGTACTCTAAATTTTACAGATTGAGGTGCTAGTTTTCCTATTTTTCCTGAACTAAATAGTGCTTTGCCCTTTTTTAGCTCTATATCAACATCAAATTTATTTAAACTAGGTTTTACTATAAATTTATTGATAACAAAAAGTGTTTTTGCACCTAAACTAAGCCTACTTCCATCATCAAAAATAATACCTATACTACTCTTTTCTTTGGTTATAACTATATCTCCATTATCTAATCTATTACCTTTTTTAATATTTATAATCTTATTATCTCGTTTTACTTTTACAGTACCAGTTATTGATTTTGCAATAGCCACACTTTGGGCAAAAGTAGTTGTAGAATATATTAGAAATAGTATAATGATTTTGTGCATAGATAATAACCTTGAGATAATTTAGGACAATAGTATCATACAAATTTTATAAAAAAAAATAAACTAAAGAGGCTATTTAATCAAGAGTTATAAATGTAACTTTAAGTATCAAAATATTTATAAAAAGAGTTAACTTTTTAATAAAAAAGTAACAAAAGTGTTTTATAATGTCACAATTTGTAACTAAGAAAGAGAGGTCAAATTTGACCTCAAAAGAAAACTAAGCTAATGCTTTTTTGGATGCTTCTGCTACCTTTGTAAATGCTTCAGGATTATTCATTGCCATATCAGCTAATATTTTTCTATCAAGCTCAATATTTGCTAATTTTAATCCATGCATAAATGTAGAATAGTTCATATCATTAAGTCTAGCAGCTGCATTAATTCTTACAATCCAAAGTCTTCTAAAATCTCTTTTTTTCTGTCTTCTGTCTCTATAAGCATACACTAATGAGCGTTCTAATTGCTCTTTTGCTTTTCTAAAGTGTTTTCTTCTTCCACTATAGAAACCTCTAGCTTGTTTTAGAAGTTTTTTGTGTCGTCTTCTTCTTACTGTACCTGTTTTTACTCTCATTTTTATCCTTTACCATGTCTTTTTTAAGAATAGGTGTCAAGTGTTATACTTGAACTTGTCCTAATTTTATTAGGAGTAGCTTGTTTGATTATTTAATTAAACAATCATCTCTTTAATATTTTTTGCATCTGCTTTAGATACATATTTTGCTGTTCTGCTTTTACGGTGATGTGCGCCATCAACTTTTGTCAAAATATGACTTCTATATGCAGTTCCTCTTTTGATTTTACCAGATTTTTTCACTTTAAAACGCTTTACAGCACCTTTAACGCTTTTCATTTTTGGCATATTGTTTCCTTTCATTAGGTATTACTCATAGAGAATGAGGTCGCGTATTATATCTAGTTTTTTTTAAATTTTATTTAATTTGTTTTAAGCAATATATTTAAACAATAAAAAATATATTTATTATTGTTTTACTACTATATATAAAAAAATTGAATTATCCACTCATATACTTTAATGTATAGATAAATTACTAAGCTACTATTGGTTATTATTAGTGTTATATAAACCAAATCAAAAATTAAAGGGGAATACAAGATGGCATTTTTTAGCAGTAAAGAAAAAAATAAAACTAATAGACCAAAAGTAGAAGAAAGTAATGCACCAACAAAACCACAACCAAAAACAAATTTGGCAACTATTATATCCAAAGGAATTAAAGTAGCAGGAAATATTACAGGTAGTGATTTTGTTCAAGTAGAAGGAACTCTTGATGGTGATATTACTGTTGATAATGTAACTATAGGTGCTAGTGGAGTAGTAAATGGTACTATAAAAGCTAAAAATGTAGCTATAGAAGGTGAACTCAGAGGAGAGATTTATTGTAGTGATTTAGAAGTAAAAAAACAGGGTAAAGTTTCTCATAAAATTTATGCTGTTCATCTATTAGTTAGTGGTAATGTTGTAGGTGATATTGTAACAGAAAAAACAGTAACTATTGAAAGAGATGGTACTATTCAAGCACAAAGAATTCAAAGTAAAAAAGTTATAATTAATGGTACAGTAGATGGAAAAGTAAGTGCTGAAGAGATTATAGAAGTAGGGCATGATGGAAAAGTAAAAACTGATAGATTAGAAAGTAGAAAAGTTACAGTTAATGGTAAAATTGATGGTAAAATAACTGCTTCTCAACTATTAGAAGTAGGTAAAAATGGTTTTGTTCAAGGTGAAATTACTGTTAAAAATATCAAAACAGAAGAGGGTGGACGAGTTATTGGAACTATGGTTACTTATGAAGATAGTGTTAAACAGATAGAAAATAAAAATGATGATATTATAGATACAGAAACAGCATAATTTAACTTTTATAAAAAAGAGGAGGGTACTCTAAATACCCTCTTTATTCTTTGATTATTTTAATAGTCTCTTCGGCTTTTGAAACTGATATATTTTCCCCACCTATTGCTTTCATAAGAAGCTGATTAGTTTTCTTTTTTAATTGACCATCACCTATATAAACAGGTACTGCCAAAGCTCTCATTTTTGGTCCACCATCTCCATCTATTTGGATTAATAATCTAATATAATATAAACCATCTTTTTGACCTTTTACTTTTAGATTTATATCATATTTTTTCTGTGCTGGAGATAGAGTAAAAATTATACTGCTATAATCTGTACCTACTTGCTCTAAATTATTATCAAAAGTTAGGTTTACATTCATATTTCCTGATTTTAAAGTTGTAGTTAGTGTTATATTTACATCAGCTACAGCACCCACAGCTACTTTTGTAGTTGTGTATGTCAAATCAACAGGAGCACCTGGTTTTTGATAATGTCCTATTGTTGTTCCTTTTACTATATTTTCTTCTTTTAATTTTAGAGTTTTATTTACATCGTTTTTTACTGTTTGATTTTCATCTTGTGCCATTAATACTCCTGTTGAACTTATTATCATAAGAGAAGTTAGTAATAATTTAGTTGCTTTTATATTTTTCATTCTATTATCCTTTTTTTTATTGTATTTTAACATTAAAATATGCTCTACTAAGATTGTTATAATCAGAAATATCTAATAGATAGTTACCTCTTTGCAAATTGTAGCTATTTTCTTCAACTCCCTCTTCAGTACCGTTTGACATAGCTATTTGACTAAATGGTGCTGTTTGGTATAGTGCAAAGTCAGGGTCGGCTGTTCTACTATTAACTTGTCTTACTGTAATAGTATAAGTACTATCTGAAGATATACTAAATTTTATATATCTATGATTACCAAGTTTATTTCCTATACCATTAGCTGTAGATGTTTCAACATTATATATTTCTCCACCAATCATATCTAAATATAGAGTATTATCTATTGTACTACCGTAAATATTTTGAATAGATTCTATATTTTCACTAGCTAATATATTATCTATTTTTGTTACTTGTGATGGATTTTGCTCTTTTAAGTAAGTAATAAAAGTAAATATACTTGTAAACGCTGGTGTAGTTTTTTCTGGCCCAATCAAAACATTATAAATTGGTCCAAATCCCATTGATAAAGTGTCTGCTCCATCGTCATGACTATCATATAGGTCATATAAAATTCTTTGAATAGATGCTTCACTATACCAACCTGGATTTTCTGGTGTTTGAGTTTCGATATTCATAAAAAAACCATTTGATTGTCTATATCCCATTGTATCAAAATATATTGGGTTATCTGTTGCAATTGCTGACCAAGCATTACCCCAACCCTCTCCAAAAGCTACACGAATATCTAATTTTTCCCCATTACCATGAGAACCTCCTATACTATCAGCTCTAGAAAAATTTGCTTCAAAATAGTGACCCCACTCATGTATCATAACATGGTCATCATACTCATCTGTATCACTATTTGCATCACCTAAAATATATAACTCTGTTCCATTAAAATGAGATGTTCCTATCTGTCCATCTCTTAGGGCTTCTGGAGTTCCATTTCCTGATGCAATATTGTTTTTTGACCAATTAATAACAAGTGGTGGAAAAGTTGCACTACTGTCTGCACTTTTTACCTTTTGGATAGCTTGATATATGCTTCCTAATATAGCAAAAGGTGCAGCAGCTCTAGTACTACTATAAGAGTAACCATTCCATCCACTATTAGCATTTAGATTTCTTTGGCTATTACTATTTCCCGTTGATGTAAGTGACCCCTCTATAACATATTGAGCATCTCCATTAGTATTATCTACTACTTTTACATCCCAACCACCTGTACCAGCTTTTTTTAATTGTGCATAAACTCTAATTTTAACTTGAGTATTTTTTGGTATGTTATTTAATATATAATTACCATTATCATCAGCAGTAGTAGTAGATATAATCTGCCCATTGGCTCCAATTGCTTTGACTACTACTTGTTTGGCTGGTTCTTGTGTTATATTATTATAATTAAGTCCAATTCCATTACTATTTACATGTACTCTATCATATGTTACTTTACCTGTAATTTGAAGTGTTCCATTTGATGAAGTATAAGAGTCGTCACTATCAGTAGTTGTATCAGTAGTAGTAGTTGTAGTGGTAGTAGTATCAGTTGTACTTGTAGAAGAGGATGAGCTAATTGTCCCATCATCTTCTGTTGTAGTTGTATCACTACATCCTGGCAACATA
>Ga0256828_1001868_pt1 | contig 12928 bp, 12 predicted proteins | sample CV88metaG_FD_185993 | JGI IMG/M metagenome (GOLD analysis project Ga0256828, IMG submission 185993) | Hydrothermal vent microbial communities from East Pacific Rise, Pacific Ocean - CV88 | ecosystem: Environmental > Aquatic > Marine > Hydrothermal vents | place: Pacific Ocean: East Pacific Rise... | reverse complement strand
GTCATCGGAAAGGTCAATAAAAAACTGATGTTTCAGGCGACAAAAAACTCCAAACATATCAATCCTCTTAAACTTATCCGGCTCTGATTTGTGGTTGCAGAAAGGAGCTTAAACCCCTCCTAAACCACTTTTGGATATAATCGCGAAAATATATAAAGGCGCATCTGTGACAAAAAGAGTATTGGTAAAGTTTTCCGGTGAAGCATTGGCAGGCCAGGAGGGGTATGGTATTGATACCAAAATCCTGAAGTTTATTGCAAACGAGATTAAAACACTGGTCAATGCCGGTGTAGAAGTGGCAATCGTTGTAGGCGGAGGCAATATTATTCGTGGTGTCAGTGCCGCTGCCGACGGGATTATCAAGCGAACGTCCGGCGACTATATGGGGATGCTCGCAACGGTGATCAACGGTGTGGCGATTCAGGAAGCATTGGAGCATATCGGGCTTGATGCAAGACTGCAATCCGCAATTGATATGCATGAGATCGGAGAAGCCTTTATTGTCAGACGTGCCAGAAGGCATCTTGAAAAAGGGCGTGTAGTTGTTTTTGCCGGCGGTACGGGCAATCCCTACTTTACAACAGATACGGCTGCAACACTCAGGGCATCGGAAATAGAAGCGGAACTGCTTGTCAAAGCAACCAAAGTAGATGGTGTGTATGACAAAGATCCCAATAAGTTCGAGGATGCGGTCAAGCTTGATACCTTGAGCTATGAACAGGCTTTGACCAAAGATATCAAAGTGATGGATGATACTTCCATTGCATTGGCTAGAGAGAACACGCTTCCAATCGTGGTATGCAACATGTTTGAAGAGGGGAATCTGCTTGCCATTATGAAAGGTGATATGAGCCTCTGCTCTATTGTTAAATAAATGATAGGCATCTCTAACAGCCCTGTAACTCCTCTGTGGGGAAAAAGATAGATACAAAGATAAAAAAGGAAAATTATGAGAACAGAACAACTGACTGCAAAGGCACTTGAAAAAGTAAACTTCGACAAATATCTTTTGGCAAATGCCGTAGGTAAAAGAGCAGAGAAAATTGCCAATGGTGCCGAAGCATTGCTGGATATAGATACAACCAATATGAAATATACTGATATTGCACTTCAAGAGATTGCTGAAGGTAAAATCATTGTAAGTACAGAAGGCTGACAAATTTTGGATGCTTTTTTATCGAAAGCTAAAAATATACACAATATAGAAGAGGCTGAAGCTCTTCTGTGGGAACAGGTCCCCAACCCTGATTTTGCTACTCTTAAAGCCCTTGAACTTGCAATGACGGCACATGACGGCCAAAAGCGCAAAAGCGGCGAACCCTACATTGTACACCCCATTCTTGTTGCAGCGATCACGGCAGCTTTTTCCAATGATGAAACGATGGTACAGGCTGCCTTGCTTCATGATGTGGTGGAAGATACCTCTTTTGACATCGAAGATCTTAAAGAGCAGTTTGGAAATGATATTGCCCATATGGTTGAAGGATTGACAAAAATTGTCGAAATCCGCGATGAAGAACTGATACCGTCAGGTTCTGATGAACGATTGATCAATTCTGCATTGACTTTTAGAAAAATGCTGATTGCTTCCATTAAAGATATACGGGTTTTGGTGATCAAACTGTGTGACCGTTTGCATAATATGCTGACCTTGGATGCCCTGCCTCCCGAAAAACAGAAACGTATTGCAGAAGAGACGCTGGTGGTTTATGCACCTATTGCCCACAGGTTAGGTATTTCGCGTTTGAAAAACAATCTTGAGGATTTGAGTTTTTTCTATATCTATCCGGATGATTACCAAAAGATAGATACCTATATTAAAAACAATGCACAAAATTTGCAGTTCAAGCTCAATGCCTTTATCCGCAATGTAAAAGACACGATGCATAAAGATGGTTTTTCCGATAAAGACTTTGAAATGATCGGCAGGGTAAAACATTACTACTCCATTTATCTGAAGATGCACAGAAAGGGAGTGAGTATTGATGAAGTACTGGACCTGTTGGCTATTCGAATTATTGTCAAAGAACCTATAGCATGCTATAGAGTACTTGGATTGATGCACTTGAACTTTACACCGTTGATCTCCCGTTTCAAAGATTATATTGCTATTCCCAAAGAAAACGGTTACAAAACGATACATACGACTCTTTTTAACGAAGAGGGGATTGTCGAAGCCCAGATACGTACCATGGAGATGCACAGACTTGCCGAATATGGAGTTGCCGCACACTGGAAATACAAAGATGGCGGGAACAGTGTCAATCTTGAATGGCTGGAAAGCCTGCATTTTCAGAATGAATCGATTGAAGAGTTTTACGAATTGGCCAAGTCAGACCTTTTTTCGGAAGATATTACCGTCTTTTCTCCCAAAGGAGACTACTATACGCTTCCCAAAGGTTCCGTTGCACTGGATTTTGCCTATGCGATACATTCAGAAGTGGGTGCCAATGCTATTGGTGCGTTGATCAATAAACACAACTCATCGCTTTTAACCGTATTGAAGAATGGAGATATCGTCAAAATACTGAAAGATGATGAACCGCACCTGCACTGCTCCTGGCTTGATACCGTGAAAACTTCCAAAGCCAAAGAGGGCATACGCAGTCACTGCAGGGCAAGGATCAAAGAGGTAGATACTTTGAGTGCCTATAATATTCTTGGAACCCTGTTTTCCCGCCACCCCGATAAGATCAGGCTGCTGGTACAGCGTATGGGGCTGCAGGATGCTATTCATAAACTCCCTGCCCATCTCTCGTACTATAAAGATGTCATTCACAAAGTTGCTGAGTATATGGGGGAAAAAGAGGTGCGTTTCTGGGAGTTGCTGAAACGGGGATACAAAGTACCTAAACTCAAAGAGATTGAACATTTTCGGTTTTATACAAACAAGCCGACAGATGGTGTAGAGTTTGATTATTGCTGTCATCCGAAAGTAGGAGACCAGATCGTTGCATTTTATAAGGACAGTAAAGCTATTATACACCATAAATTATGCAAGCATGCCTATGCCAAGATCAAGGCAGGTGAATCAATGGTTTATGTTACCTGGCGTTCTTCGAAAATGTCACGTTACAGGTTGATTATCAGTCTTCAGAACCAGAAAGGTGCTCTTGCGGATATGTTGACAAAACTGACACATCTGGATTTGAATGTCATCAGTATAGAGCTGGGAATTCAGAGTTCGGAAAGTGCCGAGTATTGCCAGCTGGAAGTAGAAAGCAGTGAAAGCAAAAAAAATGTGCTGGAAGAGAGACTGTCACAAAAATTTAAACTGATTGATATCATCAGCCTTGATGATGCATATAATAAATAGAGATTATAACGAAGAAGGAAAGAAATGTTAAAACAGGCATTGGAAGAGATAAGCAGGGGTACCGCAGAAATTATCGATATGGAACGAATTGAGAAGCTGGTTTCAAAGTATTATGAAGACGGTACGACTTATACAGTCAAAGCAGGATTTGACCCTACCGGAGCCGACCTTCACCTTGGACATACGGTACTTTTGCAAAAGCTAAGAGCTTTTCAGAACCATGGCGGGCGTGTACAACTTCTGATCGGTGATTTTACGGCAATGATCGGTGACCCGACAGGTAAAAGTGAAACAAGAAAAGTATTGGATAGAACGACAATTCTTGAAAATGCCCAAACCTATCAGGATCAGGTCTTTAATATACTTGACAAAGACAAAACAGATGTTGTTTTCAACTCGACCTGGCTTGAAGCACTGGGGGCGGCAGGTATGGTTTCGCTGACAACTACTTTTAATGTAGCACGTATGCTTGAGAGAGATGATTTTGAAAAACGTTACAAAAGCGGAAAAAGTATCTCTATTTCCGAATTTATCTACCCGCTGCTTCAGGGCTATGATTCTGTTGAACTTCAAAGTGATGTTGAGATAGGAGGAACCGATCAGAAATTTAACCTTCTTATGGGCAGATTCCTTCAGCGTGCCTATGAGATAGACAAAGAACAGGCTGTACTTATGATGCCGATCCTTGAGGGGCTTGACGGTGTACAGAAGATGAGCAAATCACTCAATAACTATATTGGAATTACTGAAGAACCAAAAGATATTTATGCCAAAACACTTTCCGTTTCCGATGAGTTGATGTGGCGCTACTATGAACTTCTGAGCGAACGGTCGCTTGAAGCGATTGCACAGATGAAGCAGAAAGTCGAAGAGGGGGAACTCCATCCTAAAACGGCGAAAGAAGATCTTGCACTTGAACTGGTTACAAGATTCTATAATGAAGAGTTGGCTACACTAGCCAAAGAAGAATTTGATAATGTCTTCAAGTCCAACCAGCTTCCCTCCGATATGAAAGAGGTTGAAGCAGAAGAGGGTGTCTGGATCTGTAAAGCGCTGGTAGATGCAGGTATTGAACCTTCTACTTCTCAGGCAAGAAGAGATATCAAGCAGGGGGCGGTGAGGATCGATCAGGAGAAAATCTCTGATGAGAAAATGAATCTTGAATCCGGAGAGTATATTCTTCAGGTAGGAAAAAGAAAATTTGTAAAAGTAAAGGTGGGGAAATGACATTCAAACCATTAAAGATTGGTAAATATACGATTGAAAAACCTATTATCCAAGGAGGTATGGGTGTGGGTATTTCATGGGATCAGCTGGCAGGTACTGTTTCAAAGGAAGGTGGTTTGGGTGTCATCTCTGCTGTGGGTACCGGTGTGTATAAAAATAGAAAATATCTTGACAGTAAAGAGATGGTCGGGAAAGAGCACCGGCCGCTTGAGGCGATCAATTTTTATTCGTTCAATGCACTGAAACATATTTTTGACAACGCCAGAGAAATTTGCGGTGATGCCCCTTTGGCAGTTAACATTCTTTATGCACAGAGTGAGTATGACAGAGTGGTTAAGGATGCCTGTGAAGCGGGTGCCGATATTATTATTACCGGTGCAGGATTGCCCCTGACTATGCCGGAAGCAGCAAAAGAGTATCCTGAGGTAGCACTTGTTCCTATTGTTTCTACAGCCAAAGCACTCCGTATTCTTTGCAGACGATGGAAAAAGACACACAACAGACTGCCTGATGCTGTCGTAGTGGAAGGACCATTAAGCGGTGGGCATCAGGGATTTAAATATGATGAGTGTTTCCTTCCGGAAAACCAGCTTGAAGCCATTTTGCCTCCGGTGGTAGAGGAGGCAAAAGAGTGGGGTGATATCCCCGTGATTGCTGCCGGTGGTATTTGGGATCATGAAGATATTGTCAGAATGATGGAACTCGGTGCCAGCGGAGTACAGTTGGGAACAAGATTTATCGGGACGGCCGAGTGTGATGCCAGTGATACTTTTAAAAAGATTATCATTGGGGCAAAAGAGGACGATATTAAACTCTTCAAATCACCGGTAGGGTATCCTGCGCGCGGCGTAAAGACAGAACTGCATAGACGCATTGAGGAAGGTACGGCACCGAAAGTTGCCTGTATCTCCAACTGTGTCGCACCTTGCAAACGCGGAGAAGAAGCAAAAGTGGTCGGATACTGTATCGCCGACAGGCTCTCTGATGCGTATGACGGTATTGCAGAGACAGGGCTTTTCTTTACCGGAGCGAATGGATATCGGCTGAAAGAGATTGTTACTGTTCAGGAATTGATGGATAAACTGATGAATGGAGAAGAGAAATAGAGTGAAATCTCTTGGGATACTTTTTGTTATCTTACTTAGCCCGATGCTGCTTTTTTCATCACCAATTCTATTAAAAAAAGCAGTATTGCAAAAAGATGAACTGCATCTTTCTTTCAATCAAGCCTACAGTAAAAACAATATTAGACATTTTACTTTGAAATCACCCTATCGGGAAGTTTTTGATCTTGGAAATCTGCGTTTGGCAAACAAAAAAGTGGGAAGGGGACTCAAGACAAGACACTGCCGGTCTATCCGAATTTCACAATATCGGAAAAGTACGGTACGTATTGTGATTGAAACGGGGAAAAAGTATGTATGCAATGCGTATCAGCCGCTTTTTTCCTTTAACAGCTACAATATTCCATTGCCGAAGTTCAGTGTTTCAAGAGCTTCTTCCGCTCAACACAAGCTACAGATAAAAAATAAAATAGCGCACTATATTAAAGAGAGATCCCAAAAAACGTCAGGAGTTCATACTCCTCAAAAACATACACGACAGAAATCTGCAGATAGAGTTTCACGAAGCGTACATGCCCGGGAACTGATTGTAATTGATGCCGGGCATGGCGGGCATGATACCGGTGCGATTGCCGGAGGCAAAAGAGAAAAAGACCTTGTATTGCAGATTGCGAAACGTTTGGAAAGACAATTGAAAAAAAGAGGCTATGCTGTCTCTATGACACGGCGCAGTGACCGTTTCCTAAAATTGACCCAGCGTACAAAGATTGCAGACAGGAAAGATGCCAAAGTATTTATCTCTATCCATGCGAATTCAGTTCCGAAAAGAAAACGAAATCGTGTACATGGTGTGGAAACATTTTTCCTGCAAACGACAAGAGATGCAAAATCTCAGCGGATAGCAGCACGTGAAAACAAGGCAGTTTTGAAAGGTGCCGGTGACAGGTTGAGCAAGCATGTAATTATAGATTCTGTACTGAATGGTCCCAAAATTGTCCAGTCCAATAAACTTGCCATTGATGTGCAGCGTCGTATTATTACCAATCTTCGTGCCAATTACAGAGGCGTCAAGGATGGCGGGGTACGGTATGCACCTTTCTGGGTACTGGTTGGTGCAAGTCGTCCTTCTATTTTGGTAGAAGTGGGCTATATTTCCCACCCAAGAGAGAGAAAAAGGCTTTTTACTCCCCGATATCAGGAGTTGATCGCCAGAGGAATCGCAGAAGGGATTAACAATTACCTTGCTAACCGAAGAAAAGAGATCGATCTGGACTAACTTTTAAAAATAGGAGGAGAAAACAATGCGATATATAAAATATTTTTTACTAGGAATGATCACCCTGTTTATCGTCAGCGGATGTATGGGGCCGGACAGATCCAATGATCTTGTTGTGATCGATGCAGGACATGGCGGACATGACTGTGGTGCGCTATGTGCCGGTAAACAGGAGAAGGACCTTGTACTTCAGATTACCAAAAAACTGCAAAAAGAGTTTAAGCGAAAAGGATACCGTGTTTATTTGACCAGGGGCAGAGACATGTTTCTCAAACTAGGAGAGAGAACACGGATTGCAGACCGGATGGATGCCAAAGTATTTATCTCTATCCATGCCAATGCCATAGCCGATAAAAGCCGGTTTGAAGCGGTGGAGGGGATTGAAACGTATTTCCTGCAAAAAACGAGAGATGCCCGTTCCCAGAGAGTAGCGGCAAGAGAAAATGCTTCTGTTCTACAGGGAGCAGATGCACTCAGTAAAGATGTCATTATTGATTCTGTCTTGAACGGTCCCAAGATTGTTGAGTCAAACAAATTGGCTATTGATGTACAAAATGGTATTATGAAACAGGTACACAGCCGATACAGAGATGCCCGTAACGGTGGGGCAAAACCGGCACCTTTCTATGTACTTGTGGGGGCGAGCCGTCCTTCTATTCTTGTAGAGGTAGGGTATATTACCAATACCAAAGAGAGAAAAAGGCTTTTCATCTCTGATTATCAGGACCAAATAGCCAAAGGAATTGTCAAAGGTGTAAGCCGATATCTGGATAATCGCAAAGCAGATACCGGCGTTTAATAATCCGGAGAAAAAATGGCAGTATCGTGTAAGTGCCCAATATAAAAAGGAAGGTTTTTGATATGAAAAAGATTATTTTAGGCTGCCTGCTTACCGTAGCAAGCAGCATGGCTATAGAGCTTGGTAATGTACCGCCAAGTGTTACGTTGACAGGAGCAGATGGCGGGAAAATTGACGGAAGCAGTTGGAGTTCCTCCCTGCTAAAAGGAAAAGTACATATTCTCTTTTATGTAGATCCGGATGAGCGTGAACTCAATAAATATTTGACACGGGCACTTAAAAAACGTCATTTTGACAGACAGAAGTATGCTTCTGTTGCTATAATCAATCTTGCCGCAACCTGGCTTCCAAATGTTATTTTGGAATCTAAACTCAAAGCAAAGCAGAAAGAGTTCCCTGATACGATCTATGTGAAAGACAAGAAAAAGGTATTGGTGAAAAAATGGCAGCTGGCAGATGACAATTCGGATATTCTTATTTTTGACAAGCGTGGCAAACTTATTTATAAAAAGTTTGGGAAACTGTCCGGTGAAGAGATACAGAAAGTACTTTCATTAATTGAAAAACATTTATAAATAGTTTCTTTTAAACCAAAGATAATAAAGGGCAAAAAAGAAGAATCCTGTACCTAGAACCGTGGTTATGGATGCCAAAGAGAGCCCCTCTTTTGCTGCATAACCAATGAAAAGTGCTGTAATGACATTTGAGAGCATGAAGAACATGTCGTTATAGGAAATAACTCTTCCCATATAGTATTTCTCTGTTTCTTCCTGTATGACAAGGTACGTGTACGACCAGAGTGTGGTAATAAAAAAACCTGTTACAAAGAGGGCAAAAAGGGCAAGGTAGAAATTGTATTCGACCCATGACCACAGCAGTATGGCAGACCCCTGGAAGATGAAGAACCAGTGCAGGTTCTCTTTTGAAATAAATTTTCCAATGAAAAATGGCCCTGCCATAAGCCCCAGAGCCCTGGTTGCATTCATCAGCCCAATGGCCAGAGGTACCGCAATGAACTCTTTGTATCGTAAGTCTGCCAGCAGGGTAATGAGTGCATCAAAACTGGTCAATCCAATGGCGGCATGCAGTAAAATAAGGTGAATAAGCTTTTGATGGGATTTTAAATATACAAATCCCTCTTTGAACATTTGCCAGTTGGAAGCAAGGTGCAGTGTTTTCTCAAGCGTGAGTTGCAAGCCCATCAGCAGCAGGATGGCAATACTGTACAGTATGATATCGATCATAAATGCTGTGTCAAATCCAAGTGTATAGGTAACTATACCCCCTACAGCCATACCCGCAGCATAGGTAAAAGACCAGATAATGGAATGGATCTCATTGGTGTTTTTAAGCATTTTACCTTTGAGGAGTTTTGGGAAGAGTGCCATTTCTGCGGAAAAGAGCATAGATGCAGCAGAAGATCGAATGAAGATAAAAAGCATCAGTATCCAGATATATGTCAAAGAATTGATAAAAATAAATCCGATCGTTGCTGTAATTTCGATGAGAAGCAGTGTAAGCATCAGTTTTTTAAAGTCGATCCGGTCAATGACGATACCGATAATAGGTGCCAGAATAACTGCCGGCAGCATTGCCATTGCGGCAGTTAGGGCAATGGTGATTTCATCTGCCCCAAAAGAGACGATCATGGAGAAGATGGCTACCTGTGAAAACCAGGTACCAAAATAGGAGATGAGTTGTATGAGAGAAAGTCTGGCAACAACAGGGTGTGCAAGTGTCTCTCTATAGGTCATGGAAAAGTTTATGCTTCATCGTTCAGTCCGTAACGGATCTGTCTCTTTTCAAGCAGATCGATATATTGCTGAAAGGCCTTTTGGGCTTTCTCTTCATTGTGTGAAGCTACAGATATGGTAACACGCCATCCATCACTGTAGCGTTTGGGAAGAGAAGAGAATTCAACCTCTTTAGGCATCTGCTCCATCACCTCTATGAGTGCATTCTCTTTGCAGAGTGCGGTGAGTGTATAGCGGTAGTATGGCTTTGTTTCCGGCAGAAGTTTTTCTACGATCTCTTTTACCATGGGGTGGCTCATCTCCGGAAAACCAGGCATGAAAAAGTAACGTTCATCAAGGGAAAAAGCCGGCATTTTGTTTACAGGGTTGTCAAGCAGTTTGGCACCTTTGGGAAGCTCTGCCATCCTGATAGGATGGGGGTAGGCGGCTTCTCCCAGCTTTGCTTCTATGATCTGTCTGGCTTCCGGATGTACTCTGAGCAAACCGTCTCTAAGTGCAATGGCTGCACATTTTCGGGTATGGTCATCAGGTGTAGAGCCGATGCCGCCAAAAGAGAAGAGTACAGGGTTTGGCTGTGAGGCAATGAATCTGATGGTCTGTACAATCAGTGCCGGATCATCTTCTATAATGAATGAACCTGTGAGTTTTGCACCTTTTTTTGCCAACGTTCTGGTGACAAAGTCAAAATGTTTGTCTTCCCGTCTGCGGTTGAGAATCTCGGTGCCGATAATGAGGGTAAAAAAAGTGGGTTCAGGCATAGTGTGCTCTTTCTGGACGCTCAGCGTTGAACACTGAACGCTTGCTTATTCTTCAATATAATTTTTAAGTTTACGTCCCACTTTGGGGTGTTTTAGTTTTTTAATGGCTGAAGATTCGATCTGTCTTACACGCTCTCTGGTGACATTGAGCTCTTTACCGATCTCCTCGAGTGTTCTGTCACTTTCATCTTCAAGCAGTCCGAAACGCATTCTGATAACAGCTTTTTCTCTTTCATTAAGCTGGTCAAGGACTTCATCTATTTGATTGTTGAGGTCATCCTTAAGTACAGAGTCTGTTGGTGAAAGTGTTGTTTTGTCTTCAATGAAGTCACCGAATCTTCCGTCATCCTCATCACCGACAGGGGTTTCAAGAGAAACAGGTTCTTTAGTGATTTTAATCACATTTTTGACTTTGTCAACGGTTAAGCCTACCTCTTTTGCAATGGTATCAAGATCTGGTTCCTTACCTGTCTCCTGGAGATGCTTTCGAATGATCTTGTTGATACGGTTGATCGTCTCTATCATATGGATAGGGATACGGATGGTGCGTGCCTGATCTGCAATGGCACGGCTGATCGCCTGACGGATCCACCAGGTGGCATAGGTGGAGAACTTGTACCCTTTTTCATATTCGAATTTATCGACCGCTTTCATCAGTCCGATATTGCCTTCCTGAATAAGATCAAGGAAAGGAAGGCCTCTGTTGGTATAGCGTTTTGCAATAGATACAACCAGTCGGAGGTTGGATTTTGCCATACGGGTTTTAGCGACTTCACTTTTTGCTTTCCCCTGACGTATCTGTTCCAGAATTGCCTGAAGTTTCTCCTCAGAGAGATCAAAGCCGCCTTTACTTGCTTCTCTGGTTTCAAAAAGTTTTTTAATTTCAACGTAAGTACTGACCATAGTCGTTTCAGGTACCGCATCAATAATATCATTTTTATCCATATTGATAATATTATCCAAAATTTTTCTATGGTTTTCTCTGAGGGTATCATTGAAGAGAGGCAGTTTGTATTCGAGACGCTTAAGCTCTTTTTCAAAACTGTCATCGCTTCTGAGCGCTGTCTCCATAGCTTTAACCAATTCATTGATCAGTTTTGATGTTGGCCCAAGATCAAGAAGCGCTGCTTTCAGCTGCTCTTTTTTAAAAGCGATTTTGAGTCTTTCATGAACAACTTTGACCGGATCAGTTTCTGTTTCAAGAAATTTGTCGAGATCTTCCCGTGCTTTCATCCACTCTTTTTTTGCTTTTTCAAGTTTTTTAAAGCTCTCTACAACCTGCTTGACCCGTTTGTCATTTTTAGGTGCACCGTCTTTCCCTTCTCCCCCGTCAGTATCTGCATCATCGTCAGCGTCACTTTTATCGTCTTCAAAACTTTTAAATAGTTCTTTAACCCGTCTTTCCCGGTTGAGCAGAGGTTCTTTATAGTTGAGAATATAGCCGATGAGGTAGGGTACGGAACAGATAGCATCAATAATGATATCTTCCCCTTCCTCGATGCGCTTGGAAAGGTCAACCTCTTCCTCTTTTGTTAAAAGCGGTATTTTTCCCATTTCACGAAGATACATTCTGACGGGAGAGTCTGAACGACTCCACTCCAGAAGTTCTTTTTCTTTATGCAGGTCAAATTCATCTTCATCGATTACCCCTTTTTTACGGGCATCTGCTCTCCGTTTTTTCTCTTTGTCAATGAGAAATTTTGCATATTCGGAGGCAGAGATGATCTCGATTTTGTTATCTGCGGAAAATTTGTGTATTTTTTTTGCCTGGGCAGCTGTAATCTGTTTATCAAACTCTTTGGCGATATTTTCAAAAGTGACTACATCACCTTTCTTTTTAGACTTAAATAACGCTTCTATATTTTTCATGCTGTCTTTTGCTGCCATTCTTGTCCTTGATGTTTGAGGTGAAGTTCCTCAGGATTGTTTAAGGTGGATTATACCGAAAAATTCTTCATTTTTGATACAAGATTTGTTAAATTTCAATTTTTTAGCTATAATCGCGAAAATTTTTATGGATTTAGACTTTCACTCAAGAAGTAATTTTCCATAGTAAAAAGGATGAAACTTTGCAAGGTAAAGTTTGGAAATTTGGTGACAATATCGATACAGATCTGATCATCGCAGCGAGATATTTGAATACAAGTGAGCCGGGAGAACTGGCTAAACATGTTATGGAAGATGCAGACCCCGAATTTGTGGAGAAAATGAATGAAGGCGATATAATTGTAGCGGGTGAGAATTTTGGCTGCGGTTCAAGCCGTGAGCATGCACCCATTGCGTTGAAAGCAGCCGGGATCAATGCAATTATCGCACCGACATTTGCACGTATTTTTTATAGAAATGCTTTTAACATGGGATTGCCTATTTTTGAACTGCCCGAAGCAGCGGAGATCAATGAGGGTGATACTGTGCGTGTCGATATGGATGCGGGGGAGATTATCAATGTGACACAGGCAAAAACATATAAATTTACCCCTATTCCCGATTTTATGCAGGAGCTGGTCAATACCGGTGGGCTTATCGAATTTGCAAAACAGGAAATTCAGGCAGGAGCAAAAAAATGAAAACATATAAAATAGGTGTTATTAAAGGTGACGGGATCGGTCCGGAGATTGTAGATGAAGCGATTAAGGTACTGGATGCTGTTTCCGTCGCACAGGGATTTAATCTTAAATATGATGAAATGCTGCTTGGTGGTGCTGCCATTGATGAGACAGGTGTTCCCCTTCCC
>Ga0256828_1001867_pt1 | contig 12929 bp, 16 predicted proteins | sample CV88metaG_FD_185993 | JGI IMG/M metagenome (GOLD analysis project Ga0256828, IMG submission 185993) | Hydrothermal vent microbial communities from East Pacific Rise, Pacific Ocean - CV88 | ecosystem: Environmental > Aquatic > Marine > Hydrothermal vents | place: Pacific Ocean: East Pacific Rise... | reverse complement strand
CCTTTAATAATTTAGGTACAATTATAATAAAATTTAGATATAACAGTGATTAAAATGGATATAAAAAGATTAAAAGAAGAACGTAAAAAGTGGATGACTTGGAAAAATATAGCTCCCTTGCGTGAGGTACTTGAACAATTAGAAGATGTAGCGTGTAAAGTCACATATGGTGATGTAGTTACAATAAGTGGTGATTTGGATGATAAAAAGATATATGATACAGCTAAAATGTTTATGCCATGGAGAAAAGGACCATTTCAAATAGGGAAAACTTTTATAGACAGTGAATGGAAAAGCAATATAAAATATAATCTTCTTCGTCCTCATTTTGATTTAAAAAACAAGCGTGTTGCCGATATAGGGTGTAACAATGGTTACTATATGTTTAGAATGCTGGAAGATGAGCCAACGTTGCTTGTTGGTTTTGATCCTTCGCCGCTCTATAAGACACAGTTTGACTTTATAAATCATTTTGTAAAGAGTGATATCGTTTATGAACTTTTAGGTGTTGAGCATTTAGAGTTTTATGATGAAAAGTTTGACACAATTTTTTGTTTGGGGGTACTTTATCACAGGAGTGATCCAGTGGCAATGCTTAAATCTCTCTATAAGGGATTAGATAAAAAAGGTGAAGTTATTTTAGATACATTTTATATAGATGGAGAAGAAGAGATGGCATTGTGTCCAAAGTCAAGTTACTCGAAAATTCCAAATATATATTTTGTTCCAACGATTAAGGCATTGAAAAACTGGTGTTTACGAGCAGGTTTTAATGATTTTGAAGTTTTAGAGACATCTGTAACAGATGCGGACGAACAGAGAAAGACAGAGTGGATTGAGGGGCAATCTTTAGAAGATTTCCTTGATTCAAAAGATAGTTCAAGAACGGTTGAGGGCTATCCGGCACCACAAAGAGTGTATGTACGACTTATTAAGGATAAAAAATAATGGCAGTAAGTGAAGAAGAATTAGAAATCGAAGATTATAGGGAAGATGAAGAACAAGTTATTATCCAAACGCATGAAAGAATAAATCAGGATCTTTGTGGTGAAGTGATTAAAATTGAAACAGGTTATGTTGAATTAAGACTTACAACTTTACCTGAAATGCTTGCAGATGATGTCGGGCTTATTCATGGTGGATTTATCTTTTCAGCTGCTGATTATGCAGCTATGCTTGCTGTTAATGAGCGTAATGTAGTCTTAGTTGCATCTGATTGTCAATTTCTTTCACCTGTAAAGTTCCATGATGAAGTGAATTTTGTTGCTCGTGTTCGTCATAAAGAGGGACGAAAACGTAATATTCATGTGGAAGCTTTTGTTCTGGATATTAAAGTATTTGAAGGTGAGTTTAAGACAGTTATCACAGAGCGTCATGTCTTGAAACTTAAACTTTTAGACAAAGAAGAGGAAGAAAGTGGCACACAGGAAGATTAAAGATTTATCTTCTTGCTGTCAGTAAGAAGATTTTAAAATCATTGTGCGGTTTTTTAATTGTATTTATGGTTTTAATAGAAATCTCATCAAAACCAGCTTTCTTTACACTGTTATATAATTTTTTTTCATCAAATCCAAAATGATGGACACCACTGTTATTTGAATGAAAAGTTCCATCTTCACTTTCTAAATCTGCAATGGCTATAAAACCATCTTCTGTCAGTAAGTTATAAATCGTTTCAAAAAATCTATCTATCTCTTTAACATGATGCAGTGTCATTGAACTTACAAGGCCATTGAATTTTTGTGTAAGTGGTTGTGTAATGATATCTTGGTTTATAGGAATAATATAGAGTTCATCACAATTTTTTTCTTCTAATGCTTGAATCATACCTGCTGATGTATCGACTCCATAGACTTGTTGAACATTTTTTGCTATTTCAAAACCAAGCAAGCCGGTTCCGACACCAAAATCGATGATTTTCATATTTTGCGTGAGTTGAATCTCTTTCTTAATGGCATCAGCTATAACTTTCGCGCCATTGACTCGTATATCTTTTTTATCCCATTGCTTTGCTCGTGAATCAAATATGCTCATAGTTGTTGGATCCAATAGGATGCATGTTTTTGTTCTTGTTTAATGGTAGTTGTGCCACCATGTCCGGGATATATTGTTTTATCAAAATTAAGTTGTTGAAATTTCTTTAGTGATTTTTTCATATCACTTGGATTGGAGTATGGGAAGTCAGTACGTCCAATACTCCGTTCGAAAATAAAATCACCACTAAACATAGCATCATCAATTTCAATGGTTGAACTTCCTGGTGTATGTCCTGGAAAATGTCGAAATCTAACTTTAATATTGTCAATATCTAACTCTTCATCATCTTCAACCAAAATATCTGGTACGGATGGTGGAAGGTCAGGCATCCAACTACTTTCTCGTAAAAGCATTTCATCCTCTTTTGGCGTATAGAGCTTTATTCCAAGATCATGTTGTAACTCTGCATTACTCCAAACATGATCAAAATGACCGTGTGTATTGAGAATAGCTATTGGGTTTGTAACATTTTCTTTTACCCATTTTGTAGCATTAACACCAGGATCAATAATAATATCTTTACCATCTTTTGTGATAATATAGCAGTTCGTTTGATATACACCCATTGGTTGCACTTTAATTGTCATATTCATCTCTTTTTTAGTGAAATTATAGCATGATAAGCATATGAATTTTTATAAAGAATTAGAGCTAATTTTAGAAGCAAAAGTACCGGAAGAAAAGTTTATACGTTTTTATAGGTTTTATAAAAAATTTAAACAAAAAAGTATTGTTATTGAAGAAAATTTTCAAGCAAAGTTCTTTTTAATACCATCGTATGTAGATATATGTCAAACTGTATCACCCCAGCAAGTTCCAAAACGTTCAAATTTAACAACTTCACAGGGACAAATAAAATTACTTCACGCTGTAGCACATATCGAATATTCAGCAATTGATTTAGCCCTTGATGCAGCGTACCGTTTTAAGGGACTCCCCTATCAATACTATAAAGATTGGCTTGAAGTTGCAGATGATGAGATACGTCATTTTTTAATGATAGAGAAGCTTTTACGTGAGCTTGGCTCAGAGTATGGTGATGTTGCTGTTCATAATGCACTTTTTGAAGCAAGTCAAAAGACACAGACACTTTTAGAAAGAATGGCAGTCGTTCCTCGCTATTTAGAGGCAAATGGTCTTGATGCAACACCTATGATACTCAAAAAGCTACAAAAATTGCCAACAAATGAGATGATTGAAAAGATTGTACGTAATCTTAAAATTATTTTAGAAGAAGAGGTGGAACATGTAAAAAAAGGTGATGTCTGGTTTAAATACGCCTGTAGAAGAGAAGGTGTAGATGAATTGATCTATTTTGATATTATTGCCAAATATTATCCTAGAGGATTTTTACGACCGAATGATCTTAATATCAATGCAAGGCGTGAAGCAGGGTTTTCTTGTTCTGAGTTAAATATCATGGCAAAAAGAGAGATTTGTTAAAACTCTCTTTTTGCTGTATTGTAAGCTGCGGTGAAATCCATAATTACCCCACCATTGTCTTGAGCAAATTTTGCAGCATCTTGTAAATTTTTAAAAGCATATTTGCTAATCTTGCTCATAGTACCTTTTTTCCTTGAACCTACAACATAGTATGCTTTTTGTGCATCGATGAATTGTAATGATGTTACATCAACAACTTTAATATTTTTTACATCTGCATGATTATGTTCCTTATCTTCAACCAGGCAGTGAATGGAACAATATTGTTTCTCTTTTCCATTTACATTTGCTGCGTGATTCGTTTTATAAAACATTGGCAGATTCATTCCACAGATAGAACAAAACTTTTTCTCTTTTCCATGTTGTATAAGTGTCGCATTCTTTGGAGCGACAGACTGGAACATATGTCTGATTTTATCAGCATTCAATACCAGTAGTGAACTGGTAATGACGAGGCCTGTTAGTAGGATTTTTATTGCTTTCATGACTCTCCTTGGGTATAAAATTTCTATATTATACTTAAGGATTGTTACAAGAGTGTTAAGCTTTTTTTGTTGAGCTAGATTCTTTCATGAAAGAACTTATATCATGATAGTGATTACGAATAGCTAAAAATTCATCTAGATGATCAAAGAAAATATCGACAAGATTTGGATCAAAATGTTTGCCTCTTTCTTCTTTGATAAGTTTAAAGATATCGTCATCTCCCCATGCTTTTTTATAGCATCTGTCTGATCCAAGTGCATCAAATACATCAGCGAGTGCTGTGATTCGACCATAAATATGAATAGTATCTCTACTAATCCCTCTTGGATATCCTGTTCCATCCCACTTTTCATGATGTTCGTAAGCAATAATGGCTGCCGTTTTTAATAGAGGTTTATCAGAATCCCTAAAGAGTTCATACCCAATATTGGTATGCGTTTTCATTATGCGCCATTCATCATTTGTGAGTCTTCCCGGTTTATTTAAAATCGCATCTGCAATACCTACTTTTCCTATGTCATGCATAGGTGAAGCGGTTTTAAGATAGTTTATCTCTTGAATTGAAAGGTCACAATAGTGTGCGAGCAGTTCTGAATATTTAGCAACTCTTTTAACATGAAAACCAGTTTCTTTAGAACGTGTTTCACCAATTTCACCCATTCTGTATATAAGATCTTCTTGTGTATGTTCCAGATCTTCATGAAGTTTAAGTACATCAGTAATATCGTTACGTATAGCAATAAATTCTATTATATCTCCGTTATGGTTCAATATAGGATTGATAGTTGCTTCAACTACATACTCGCCTCCATCTTTTTTTCTATTTTTGACAATACCATACCAGGGTTTTTTTGCCAGAATGGTCGACCACATATCTTTAAATGCAGCCTTTGGCATATCAGGATGACGAACGATATTGTGTGGTTTTGTGAGTAGTTCTTCTCTGCTATACCCTGAAATTGCACAAAATTTGTCATTTGCATAAGTGATTTTGCCTTTAGTATCTGTTTTAGAAACAATACTGCTTCTGTCTACGGCATTTTTATACTCTTGTAAAAGGCTGATATTTTCCATGATGTCATTTTTTATTTTAAGGCCTAACCAGGTTGTCAATATAATTATAAAAAAGAAAAAAAGTGTGTCTATTGTTAGCTCGATGGTTGCACTGTTTACTTTTTTGTTGATATATCTATCAATGAAAAAAAGATAGCTTTGTTCTAAATCATAGAGTTCATTGATGGCTTTTGTACTCTTTTTAAACCATTGACTTGGATCTTCAAAAATTTTACTATTATTGTTTGTTATATATTTTTGTATAATTCTTTGAACAGTAACATAGTTTTTACCCAATGTAATTATATAAAGTTTATGATGAAATTCAGGTGCAGCAATCGACTCAAACCTGTGTTTTGAAATGTCATAAACTCCTTTTGCGTGAATAGTACGCTGAATAAGTGCGTTATCATATTTCTTCTTTGTCAGTATTCCATTTATTGTTGCACGAATCTGTCCCAGTGCTTCTTTCATGAAAGAGAGATTTGTATAAGATTGAAGTTGGGTATTTAGATAGATATCATTAATATTTGCTGCAATTTGAAGATAGTTTGCTTGAATATTTTGAATAAAGTTGGTATAAAAATCAAAAGAGCTCTCTGTTGTAATTCTATCTGTGTCTACTTGACTTCGAAAAAGCAACAGTGTGTTCTTTAATTCTTTATATTGTGTACGATTGGCATGACATGAGTAGAGAAAGATTTCAAAAGATTTGTCAGTCTCTTTACGTTTTATATCAAGTTGTTTTTGAAATTTTTTCCCATTGCTACCGATAAATCCACTGCTAAGACCTCTCTCTTGTTGTAAGTCGTTAATTAGTTTTGATATATTTTTAACTTTAACAATATTTGTTTTTAACTGGTAGAGTTCATTTCTAGTTATATAAGCATTAATAATAAAGTAAAGAAAACCAACCGCAATTATAAAAGTTGGAATAAAAGTTAAGTACTGGAGCTTCTGAATAATTGTATTTTGTTTTATGATAAATCCTTCAATAAATTCTATAAAATAGTTTTTGTAACTTTACTTAAAGAGTGTTACAAAATCATTAAGAACGTTGTTTTGTTACGAAATTTTGATATAATTTATTTTGTTAATAATTTTTAAAGGCTTTGTATAGAAATGAGTAAATATTTCCAGATTACTGATTACCTTATCCGTTTTTTAGAAAACGAAGTAAAAAAAACAGGATTACAGAAGGTTGTTGTTGGTTTGAGTGGAGGTTTGGATTCTGCTGTTGTTGCAGTTCTGGCTCAAAAAGCCTTTGGAGATAAGTTGTTATGTGTAAAAATGCCTTCACAATATTCTTCACAAAGTTCTCTGGATGATGCTGATGCTTTATGTAATGATTTTAAATTAAACAGTATTACCGTTGCTATAACACCAATGCTAAAAGCATATGAAAGAATGCATCCGGAGTTAGATAATCTTAGAAAAGGGAATTTTTCAGCACGTATGCGTATGGCAACACTTTTTGATATTTCAGCTCAAGAAAATGCTCTTGTTCTAGGTACAAGTAATAAGAGTGAACTTATGCTTGGATATGGAACACTTTATGGAGATTTGGCATCTGCTATTAATCCCATAGGTGATCTCTATAAAAGTGAAGTCTTTGAACTGGCACGTTACCTTGATGTCACAGAAGCCATTGTAAAAAAACCACCATCTGCTGATTTATGGGACGGACAGAGTGATGAAGCAGATCTTGGTTATAGCTATGCTGAACTTGACAGTGCTATGAAGCTTTATGTTGATGAACGTCTTTTGCGTGAGGAAGTAATTGCAAAAGGGATTGATGCAAAGATGTTGGATATGATCATACAGAGAATTTTTCGCAATCATTTTAAGCGAAAAATGCCTGTGATTGCAAAGCTTACATCACGAACACTTGGGCATGATTTTAATTATCCAAGAGATATAACCCTATAAAAAAGGAAATAGTATAATGAAAAAAGCGTTAAAGATACCATTTAGTAAATATGAAAGTTCACGTGAGGCTCACTCTAATGTCAGTGATACACTTGATGGTGAAGATATTAATCAAGTAGCAGAACTTGAATCTGAATTTATAGACTATATCGGTGCATCATATGCATTGGCAACATCTCATGGAACTGCAGCGTTGCATCTTGCAATGCTTGCACTTGATCTAAAGCGTGGTGATAAGATTATCTGTTCTGTAAATGCACATCCAAGTATTCCTGAAGTTGTTCGTCATTTTGATGCAGAGCCTGTTTTCATAGATATAGAAGATACAACATATAATATTGATCTAGATAAATTAGAAGCTTATCTTGAGCTGAACAGTTCTAAGAAACTTAAAGCTGTTATCGTGACACATTTAGGTGGTGTGACAGTTGATCTTGATCGTGTTTATGCAATGGGTAAAAGTTATGGTGTTAAAATTGTTGAAGATGCCAGTGATGCTTTAGGTGCAACCTACAAAGGTAAGAAGATTGGATCAACAGGTGCTGATATAGTTTGCTTTAACTTCTCCCCACATTTGAAAAAAAATATTTGTAACGGAGGTATGCTTGTTACTGATGATGACGAAATCATGGAGCGTGCACGTTTACTCGCAAATCATGCAATGGTTCGTGATGAAGATGCTCTAGAATATATTTATGATGTTGTAGATATTGGTAATGATTATCTTTTAAGTGATCTAAATGCTGCGTATATTCGTGCACAGATTAGAGAACAAGATATAAATATAAAAAGACAAAAAGCTATAGCACAGATCTATTCACAAGAGCTTGATGGTGTTGATCATGTAACAATTCCTGATATGAGTCATGAAGAAAATTCCTTCTCGCTCTATATTATCAAAATAGATAAAAACAGAGACTCATTTGCTCTTGCTTTGCGTGAGGAAGGAATAGGAACAGGGTTACACTATATTCCATTACATCTTCTAAGTTACTATAAAACAAAGTACTCTTTGCGTGTAAATGATTTTCCTGTAGCACTTCGTTCATTTCAACAGGTGCTTTCGTTACCAATCTATGCTCATATGAGTGATGAAGATGTTAAAAATGTTATTAAAACTGTAAAAAAAATAGCAAAAACAAGAGTATAATTTTATTGTGAAAAAGGCGGTGGTTTTCTGGATTGAAGCGTATTTTTACAATCCTACGCTGCTGCAAAAACTTTTTTCATATCTTCTTCTTCCACTTTCATGGCTCTATTGTTTTATAATGTATTTACGTTTTAAATTAAAGACTCCAAAAGATTTTGGTATTAAAATTATAAGTGTGGGCAACCTGACTGTTGGTGGCAGTGGGAAAACCCCGCTTGTTACAGCCTTAGCTAAAGAAGAAAAAAATCCTGCAGTTATTTTACGTGGCTATGGACGAGCATCACATGGTTTGGTTATTGTAAAAGATAAGAATAAAATTTTGTGTGATGTTAAGACCAGTGGTGATGAAGCAATGATTTATGCAAAAAAACTTCCTTATGCGACAGTCATTGTCTCTGAAGATAGAAAAACAGCTATCAACAAGGCAAAAGAGCTAGGCTGTGAAATAATATTTTTGGATGATGCTTATTCTAAACATGATATTAAAAAAGAAGATATTATCATTGATGTTACAAGTAAGAATAGTTTTTGTCTACCAAGTGGACCCTACAGAGAACGTTTATGGCATGGTAAGGATGTAAAAATTCTGCGTGAGGATATTGATTTTACAAGAGAAGTCAGTGTGATGGATATTACTAAAAAGATGGCTCTTGTTACAGCTATAGCACGACCACAACGACTGGATAAATACTTGCCTGAAAATGTCATTTCAAAACACTATTTTCCTGATCATCATAGTTTTACAAAAGATGAGCTTAGTATGATCTTGCAAAGTGATGGGGTCGATTCATTGCTTGTGACTTTTAAAGATTATGTGAAAATTGAAGATTTTGGATTACCACTTTCACTACTAGACTTAGAAATAAAAGTAAAAAAAACTACTCTATAATAAAAGTAACTATATATACATTCTTAATATAGCCATCGTCAAGTAAAGTATTTAGTTTTGTCTTGATCTCATCAGATAAAAGGGCTTTCCCCGTTTCTGAATCAATATCCGCGACAGATTTGGAACTGAGTATAAGGATAATATTGTCACGAATAACAGCATTTTTTGTATCAAGTTCATTTGCAAGAAGTTTATTACTGAGTTCCAGTGAAAGTGTGATTTTCAAGTAGACATCTTTCTTGTCAGAATTTTTAAGATTAACAGTAATAGGTGCAATGGGATAAAGTGGTCCAATTTCTGAAAGTGTTTCTTCCTGATCAGTATTGGATTTTTCATTATGTTGTTTTTGTTCTATGAGAGTTGTATTTTTATCTTCTTTGTCCATATAAAAAATAAAACCTGCAGCACCTCCAATAATTAAAAGAATTAATAAACTGATAACTGTAATTAAGAGTTTGTTGCTTGAAGATGCTGCCATAATTATTTCCTTATTTTATCATTTTTTTAAAGATAGAACCTGTAATGAGTAAAGCAATACCATCGAAAAACAGACTAAAACCTACTAAGAGACCTATAAGATATAAAGAGCTAAAAGGCCAACCTGCAACAAATAAAATTCCAATAAGCATTGAAAAAATCGCATTAATAAACCACCAGATCCATCCTTTTGTCGGGCGCATTGAAAGTGCAAGTGAAAAACCTGCAAATGAATCTATAAAAAAATAGATTGCCAGTAAAAGACCAATTGTTCCAATACCGCTCATTGGATAAAAGATCATAAACAGAGAAATTGCAATAAGAATAAAACTTTTTAAATACCCTGCCATTTCATGTTTGTTGCTAATATAAGTGAAATAAGCGGCCATAATCCCTGCAAAAAGCATAAGCCATGATACAAATGTAACGGTTGCAAGACTCATAAAAACAGGCTCGACAATACCAATAACTCCTAAGATCACAAAAATAATACCAGTTATTTTGGAATACTTACTAAATTTTTCAAATAAATCTTCTTCTATAGGATATTTCCACATCATAAACCCTTTGTATAAAATAATCGAACTGTTGAAAGTATAGTATGAGAAAAACAATAAAAATGCTATTTATGTAACATTTATAGATAAATAATATAAGATAGGCTAAAATTGCATAATTTTTATTGCTAAGGATTATAAATTGCAAGCAAAAATCGAAACAGTTAAAACACTCCTTGATGCTCTTCCGTTTATACGTGAGTTTAGAAAAGAGATAGTCGTTATAAAATATGGTGGTTCAGCACAGACATCACCACAATTAAAAGAAAAATTTGCTGAAGATATTTTACTGATGCATCTTGTTGGTATTAAGCCTGTTATTATACATGGTGGTGGTAAAAAAATTACTGATATGCTTGATGCTCTTAAAATAGATACAAAATTCATTGACGGACAGCGTGTAACAACAAAAGAGACAATGCGTATTGTAGAGATGATACTCAGTGGTGAAATAAACAAAGAGATAGTCTCACTCCTAAACTCGTACGATGCAAAAGCAATCGGCATCAGTGGAAAAGATGCACATTTTATTACTGCTAAGCCAAAAGATCTAGAGAAGTGGGGTTATACCGGAAATATTACAAATGTAAAATCTGATGTTGTACTTAATCTTGTAAAAGATGGTTTTGTTCCTGTAATAGCACCAATTGCAGCCGGTGAATCTATGGGACATCCAGGTTATAATATCAATGCAGATCTTTGTGCTTCATATGTAGCAAAATCTATCGGTGCGAATAAAATCATTTTTTTGACAGATACTCCAGGTGTTCTGGACAATGATAAAAATCTACTTTCATCTTTAACAAAAGAGGATGTTAAGAGATTAAAAGATGAGGGTGTTATTCATGGTGGGATGGTACCTAAGGTCGATGCCTGTTTGGAAGCTGTTGATGGGGGTGTTGCAAAAGCGCATATTATTGATGGACGTGTTGAACACTCAATGTTACTTGAACTTTTTACATCAGAAGGTGTAGGCACACAAATAGTTAAGTAAACTTTGTTATAATCGCTCAAAATTTTATAAATAAAGGAAAAGTATGGCCAATTATGCAGCACTTTTTGAAGATGAAGATGATATCTTTGGGGGTTCTCCAAAGTCAAAATTTATGGATGTAGTGTTTAATGCAAACAATGATATTGTAAGACAGGAGCTTGCAAATTTTATAGATAAAGTTGCAATTATGGAGCAGATGCTAGAAGAACATGTTGGAGATGATATTAATAAAGCGGTTGAACAATACTATTTTCAACATCAGGATGATTGTGATACAAAAGCAAAAAGTTTATATGTTGAACTAACAGGTGCAATCCTTTCTCAAAGCGAATAGAAATCGGTGAAGTCAATTTTACAAATAATTTTGGCATTGTTGTTTGTATGCAACAGTGTTGTTTTTGCAAATGATTTTAGGGAAGTGTTTAAATTTTCACTAAAAAAGGATGAGCAAAAGAAAATTCTTGTAAAATACGACAATAAAGAAAAGATATTTGTGTTTAGATGGACATTGTATGTCAATGAAGGTCTTGTTATACTCTCCTCATATGATGGATGTGTAGCACAAAAGCTTCTTTATCTCAATCATAAAAATCAATCTTTTCGTTTACAATTAAAAAGTACTGAGGTGGATTTTTATAATCCTCCTTACTTTTTACTCAAATTCAAAGAGTTTGATTCAAAAAAGAAACAAGTAAAATTTGAACTTTATCTGTATGATGACAAGATGCAGATAGCGTTGAAATTTTTGAAAAATAAACAAAATTAGAAGAGAGCTATGCAAAGAGTAGAAGCAGAATTAGCAAGATTAATAGATGACGTGGATTATGATGAGGTGACTCGTCTGTTTAATAAACTCAGTGGTGGAAAAAGACTTCGGGCAAAGTTGATATTGAAAATAGCAAATAATATTGAAAATGCACCATTACTGGCTGCAATCGTAGAACTGATTCACGCAGCATCACTGCTTCATGATGATGTTATTGATGAAGCTGATACACGGCGTGGTGTTCCTTCTGTTAATGCTACAGATGGCAGTAAAACAGCTGTAATGCTTGGAGATATTCTCTACTCCAAAGCCTTTACCGAACTTGTTGCATTCGATAAAGAGGTGGCGCAAACCATTGCCGCTTCCGTTACGGCACTCTCAAAAGGTGAGATGATGGATGTGAAGATGGCAGAGGAGTTCAACTCTGATGAAGCAGTCTATCTTGATATGCTTTACTTAAAAACAGCGACGCTTATTGAAGCAGCAGCAAAGGCTGCAGCACTCCTTTCGGGTAAAGATGCTGAGTCTCACGCACTCTATGGACGTAATCTTGGACTCTCTTTTCAGATTATTGATGATATTTTAGATATTACAGCGGATGAAGCTACACTTGGAAAACCTGCTATGAATGACTTTGTAGAGGGAAAATGTACACTGCCGTATATCTATCTTTATGAAGCGCTTGATGCAGATGAAAAAGAGCGCCTAAAAGCTGCACACGGTAAAAAAGTAGATAGCGCAGAGAATGCGTGGATAAAAGCAAAAATGGATGAGCATAAGACAATAGAGAGATCTTTTGGACTTGCTAAAAAACTCTCAGATGAGGCTCAAAATGCAATGCGTGAGGATGCAGAGCTTGTCGGCATCTTAGATACTATGATACAAAGAAGTTATTAATGCACTATTTAACAGTAAGTTTATCACACAAAAACAGTGATATAGAGACACGAGAAAAGTTTACTTATACAGATGATGAGAAAGAGGGTTGTCTTAAACGTTTGGTTCAATCCCCGTCTATCAGTGAAGCGATGCTTCTTGCAACCTGTAACAGAATGGAGATATATGTCTGTTGTAGTGATATTGAAGATGCGCTTAACCATATAATGACTCTGCTTACCTTTAAAGGCGGTCTCTCTGCTGAGTATTTA
>Ga0256828_1001866_pt1 | contig 12930 bp, 11 predicted proteins | sample CV88metaG_FD_185993 | JGI IMG/M metagenome (GOLD analysis project Ga0256828, IMG submission 185993) | Hydrothermal vent microbial communities from East Pacific Rise, Pacific Ocean - CV88 | ecosystem: Environmental > Aquatic > Marine > Hydrothermal vents | place: Pacific Ocean: East Pacific Rise... | reverse complement strand
CTGCAAGAAGCTGTAAAAGCGATCTCATCTATCTCTAAACCGTATGACAGTGAAGAGATACTCGATAAAATGTTCGGTGAGTTCTGCTTAGGTAAATAGGAAATAGTATGGAAAGTATGGATAATATTGAATTATATGCTATTGTGATACTTTCACTGTTTACAATCTGGTTCATTTTTAATACCATAAAGTATTATCGTGGTGAAAAAAGAAAAGTAAAGAACCTTCACCGTTTTGCAAAAGAGGGAGAAGTAAAAGCACAGCAGAATCTGGCACAACATTATCAAAAAGGTGATATGGTAAAGAAGAGTTGTGAAAAAGCAGCATTCTGGTATCAAAAGGCAGCCTTTTCAGGGGATATAGAAGCAAAAGGACATCTTAAAAATTTTCTAGATCGCCGTAAACAGAAAAATAAATGTTAATATAGTATAATTATCCAATCATTAAACAGAAGGAATCATCTTTATGATCAAAAAAATCCCATTATTTCTGACTTTTTTTATTATGCTTTTTCTCTTTTCAGGATGTGTTCAAAGAGAACTAGTGATCTCCCAACCTGATATCCGACAATCACAGGATAATACATGGGGTGATCAGACCAATACAGAAGAGAATATTGATATCTCGGATCTGGATGAGAATTTAACAGAAACAGAGACGATCATCACGGAAGAGATGCCGGAACAAAAAATGGAACGTATCACTTTCCCTGTAGAAGAGTATAACCGTTTAGCAAGAACAGGAAAAGGAACAGTCAAAGGTGCTATTTACGTAAAGGATGCTTATGATAAAAGAGTCCCCGGAGCAGGAACCAGACTCTATTTAAATCCAGTGACGAGTTACTCGGATCAATGGTATAAAGAGAGTTATATCGGTGGATATAAGATGGAAAAGGCAGATCCCAGACTCTTTAACTATTTAAGATTCACTGCAGCAGACAGTAACGGTAATTTTGCATTTTACGGTGTTCCGTCAGGAAGGTATTATCTTATAGGTACTGTAACATGCGGTACAGAGTGTGGATACAGTTCACCCAAAAGTATACGAATCGCCACTCAGGTAAGTGTTACGGGAAATCAGATAGTTCAAAAAGATCTAAGTAGAATGGTTGACTAAGCTTTACCCTTTCGGGTAGGCCTCTTCAAGTTTAGTGTAAAGTATGGCAGGAGTGATCTCATTATTCTCTTCCAGAATACGTTGCATGGTTACATTATCTTCTTCGCCATTCCATATTTTAATATAGCTCCCCTCTTTATATCCATGATCCTGTCTAAATTGATTGAGGATGTTCTTGCCGACATAGAGTTTATAGAGACTGTCTAAGTTAAGACCTGACTGTATAGCAACATCTATAAATGCTTCCATAAGTTTTTCTGTAGATTCGCCGCAGAAGAGTGCTTTCATTAATCTCTCCACTGTTTCGATCTGTTCATAACTGTTTTTACTTGTTGGAGTTAACTTCTCCTTAAAAGCTTGAAAATTAGAGAGTCTGTTTATTTTACTTGCCAGATCTTCTATGCTTCCGAGATCTTGCATTTTATAATCTTCAAGTCCTTGAGACATAATAAAGTGCCAGATATCCACAGCTTCTATTTTGATATTTTCATAATCAGGTTGCGCATCAATATTCTTCCAGTGTTTCCAAGGGTAAGACTCTATGAGTTCTGCACACTCAAGATACGTACAGCGTTTCCAGTCAATGAGTTTTCCGTTTTTAGTCACACCTTTTTCCCAACCTTCACCATTGGTCGCATCATTGAGTTCTTGTTGGAGTTTTAACATCTGTAATATTTTGTCCATAAAATACCTTGCTTTGTCTTTTTTCATTATGATTGTATCAAAAATTACTTTATCTTATTTGTTTATATATTAATAGATATATAGCCAAAAAATTAATTTGGAATATTATTAATATATCCTTCTGTCGGATCCTTCTTTTTTATTATTTTTGCGGGGTTACCAATAACCAATGAATTATTGGGCACATCAATATTTACAAATGAATTAGGTGCAATTAGTACATTGTCCCCAATCTTTATGTTACCTACTATTACAGAACCGGTTCCTATCCAAACTTTATCTCCAATTGTAGGATATCCTTTAAGTTTACCTCTGTTAGCTTGACCAATTGTTGTTGAATGAGCGATATTGCAATATTTTCCGATTTTTACTTTTGCATTAATTACAATTGTACCCCAATGACCTATATAAAATCCTTCACCAATAGAAGTTGTAACGGGAATTTGAAAACCATATTTAAAACTAAGATGTCTAACTATAAGTCTATAAAAGATACCTAAAATAGAATATTTTTTATATTTAGATGCTTTACGTAAATAATACATATAATGGAATCCAGGAAATCTTTTACCTTTACTTATTTTTGTTATACCCCCATATCGAAATAAATCTAATTTTATTTTATTCATTTATTGTTTCTCCTATAATCTTACTTCATTTTTCTATCTAAGATTTTAGCAGATATTTACTAATCTTAGTTTTTGAATATAATATATTGCTTTTTAATTAGTAAAAGATTTAAAAAAGTAATTATTTATGAATATAATACCTCAACACATATTTAGTACTTTTTCAGTAAAATAAACCCCTTATTTTACCTCCTAAAAAAGGACACATTTTATGTCACAACCTGTAGAAAATTTAGATGAAGTTTTAAAGAGCCATAAGCTAAGCAAAGAGGAATACGAAGATATCTTGCGTATTCTTGATGGCAGACATCCCAATATTGTTGAGATCGGTATCTTCTCTGCTATGTGGTCTGAACACTGCTCTTACAAATCAAGTAAAAAATATCTGAACGGTTTTCCTACCAAAGCACCGTGGGTCATTCAAGGGCCGGGTGAAAATGCCGGTGTGATCGATATTGGTGAGGGTATGGCTGCTGTCTTTAAGATGGAGAGCCATAACCACCCGTCATTCATTGAACCTTTCCAAGGTGCCGCAACGGGTGTCGGTGGGATACTCAGAGATATCTTTACCATGGGTGCAAGACCTGTAGCAAACCTCAATGCTTTACGTTTTGGTAGAGTCAGAGGTGAGAGTGACAGTGCGAAATACCAAAGACACTTGGTACGCGGTGTGGTTGACGGCATCGGTTCGTACGGTAACTGTATGGGGGTCCCTACCATTGGTGGTGAAGTAAGTTTTGATGAGAGTTATAACGGAAATATTCTTGTGAATGCATTCTCCTTGGGGCTTGTAAAGTCAGATGAGATCTTCCTTGGAGTAGCTTCAGGTATGGGGAATCCGGTAATGTATGTTGGGTCTAAAACAGGTCGTGACGGTCTTGGTGGAGCAGTGATGAGTTCAGATTCATTTACCGAAGAGTCAAAGTCACTTCGCCCAACCGTGCAGGTGGGTGACCCTTTTACCGAGAAACTGCTTCTTGAAGCATGTCTGGAACTCTTTAAAACAGATGCCATTGTCGGTATCCAGGATATGGGTGCAGCAGGACTTACCTCTTCAGCCTTTGAAATGGCAGGTAAAACAGGTGCAGGACTTATCATGCACCTCGATAAAGTACCTGCTAGAGAAGAGGGGATGATGCCGTATGATTTCATGCTTTCTGAGTCTCAGGAACGTATGCTCATTTGTGCGAAAAAGGGACGTGAACAAGAGATCATCGATATTTTTGAGAAATGGGAACTGGATGTTGCTGTCATTGGTGAGGTAACCGATACTGAAAGAATGGAACTCTTCTGGCATGGTGAGCAAGTATGTGATATGCCTATTGCTCCTGTGAGTGAAGAAGCACCTATCTTAGACAGACCGACTGCACGACCGAAATATTTAGATGAAGTCAATGCCAAAAATGTAGACAGTTTTGTGAAAGTAGCAGACCAGGAAGCATATGAAAAACTCCTTGCTTCTCTTGAAGTGGTTGATAAAGCATGGGTCTATAATCAGTATGACTCTATGGTTCAGACCAATACTACAAAAGAGCCGGGAAGCCTTGATGCTTCATGTATTCGTATCAAAGAGAATGGAAGGGCATTGGCAATGAGTTCTGACTGTAACCCCCGTTACTGTTACATTGACCCTAAAAAAGGTGCTGCACTGGCTGTAGTCGAGTCCGGGCGTAATGTTGCTATGAGTGGTGCCAGACCACTTTCTATTACAGATTGTCTAAACTATGGTAATCCTGAAAATCCGGAAGTCATGTGGCAGTTCGCAGAGGGTTGTGAAGGGATCAAGGAGGCTTGTCTTGAGCTTAATACACCGGTTGTAAGTGGAAATGTATCACTGTACAATGAAACAAACGGTGTCTCTGTCTTCCCTACACCGGCTATTGCCATGGTAGGACTGAATGATGATGAGAACAAAGTACTTCCAAGTTGTTTTCAGGAAGAAGATACACATGTACTTCTTTTGGGAGAAACCAAAGGTGAATTCGGTGGTTCGCTTTATGTCAAAGAGCTTTTTGGAGAGACGGTAGGAACATTACCGAGCTTTGACTATTCAGCAGAACTTAGACTTTGGGAGCTTGTGATTGAAGCGAACAAAAAAGGACTGCTTAAATCTGCCAAAGATGTAAATGTGGGCGGTATCGCTATTGCACTTTCTAAAATGGCGGCAGTTTCAGGTAAAGGGGTGATCACAGGTATCCGTCTTGAGAACAGCAGAGATATTTTTGATGAATCACAAAGCAGAGCTTTGGTTGAAGTAGCTAAAGAGGATATTGAAGCATTTGGTCAAATGGCAATGGATCTTGGGATCTCTGTAGATATTATCGGTAAAGTCGGTGGAGATAAGGTAAAGGTGAATGATGTGGAGCTTTCTTTGGAGAAAGTGAAGGATGTTTACTTCAATACCTTTGCTCGAACGATCGAGCAGGATTTGTAATTTAGAGGTTTCTTTCTACTTTTTTTAAAAAAAAGTAGAGCAAAAAAGCGTCACTACGCAAGCGTGCAGACAGTGCTTTTGGCACGACTGCCAACGCACTTGCACGCCCAATGCTTCGTGACAAACAAAAGTTATAACATAAAAAGAGGGAAAATGAGAGCATTATTAAGCGTAAGTGACAAAGCGGGGATCGTTGAGTTTGCCAGAAGGTTGGAGAAATTAGATTGGGAGATTATTTCTACAGGCGGTACATACAAGAAGTTGAATGATGCCGGTATAAAAGTGATCGAAATCGATGAAGTAACTAAGTTTCCGGAGTGTTTTGAAGGACGTGTAAAAACACTGAATCCTTATGTACACGGTGGGATCCTTCATAAAAGAGGAGATAAGGCTCATGTGGCTCAGGCTAAAGAGCTTGGTGTTGAAGGGATTGACCTTGTTTGTGTAAACCTCTATCCATTTAAAGAGACGATTGAGAGAACAGATGATTTTGGTGAAATTATTGAAAATATTGATATTGGTGGACCTACTATGGTACGAAGCGCAGCGAAGAATTTCAATGATGTACTTATTGTTACTGATGTCAATGACTATGATACAGTACTTGCTGCACTGGAAAAGAAAGAAGATAACCTGGAGTTCAGACGTGGACTTATGATCAAAGCTTTTGAGCATACGGCTGCGTATGACTCTATGATAGCAAACTACATGAATGGCAGATTTAATAAAGGCTTTGGTAAATACCAATTTATCACAGGTAAAAAAGTTTTTCAAACACGTTATGGTGAAAATCCACATCAGGATGGTGCACTCTATGAGTTTGATAATCATTTCTCAGAGAACTTCAAACAAGTAAAAGGTGAAGCTTCATTCAACAATATCAATGATGTCAATGGTGCACTTAAAATTGCATCCAGCTTTGGTGATGAAAATGCGGTATGTATCGTAAAACATGGTAACCCTTGTGGATTTGCATTGAGAGGTACACTGCTTGAAAGTTATGTAGAAGCTCTTAAATGTGACCCGGTTTCTGCCTTTGGCGGTGTGGTGGCAGTGAATGGTATAGTCGATAAAATATTGGCAGAGAAGATGAACGAGATATTCTTAGAGGTAGTAATGGCAGCAGACTTTACTCCTGAAGCTTTAGAAGTGTTTGAAAAGAAAAAACGTTTGAAACTCTTTGCCCAAGGTGGTACAAAACTGGTTATGTCAGGTGACAAGTATGACTTTAAACACGTAGACGGCGGGTTTGTCTTCCAAAACTCTGACTGTATCTGTGACAATGAAGTACACAATGCCCATAAAAAGTCAGAACTTACTGCAACAGAGCAGGAGATGAAAGATCTTGAAATCGCATGGAAAGTTGCCGGACTTACAAAGTCTAACTGTGTAGTATATGTTAAAAACTCTGCTATGGTAGCTGTAGGTATGGGTATGACAAGCCGTGTAGATGCAGCACAGTGTGCCCTTAAAAAAGCAAAAGAGATGGGACTTGATGTAAGTGGTGCAGCCATGGCATCTGAAGCATTCTTTCCGTTTAGAGACAGTATAGATGCTGCAGCCGAGGCTGGGGTGAAAGCAATTATTGAGCCTGGCGGAAGTATTAGAGATGATGAAGTCATTGAGGCTGCCAATGAGCATGGAATTTCACTTTACTTTACTACTGTAAGACACTTTTTACATTAAAAATATAAATAAGGAAAAATGATGAATAAAATAATTCAATTTTTTATACTAAGTATTATAATTATAAGTTTAAATGGTTGTGTTGAATTCAATCCTCCACTTAAAAAAGGTGATTCAGCTATAATCCTTTCTGACAATGTTAAAAATCCAGATGGTGTTAGTGGTAATGCATTTTTATATTTTAAGAATCTTCAGACTGGTGAAGAAGAATATGTGTATATATCTTCAGAAAAAGAACATACATATTACCTTAAGTTAACAGAAGGAACTTATAAATTTACACACTGGAAATATAATGCATGCAGATATACAATGCCAGATGGTAGGACATGTAAAGAGATGCATAATTTTGTTGGTCACTCAGAACCTTTGAAAAAAAATGGAATATTCACTATTAAAAAAGGGGAAACACTTTATTTAGGTCATTTTGAATTAGATGCATCAACACAGACATTTACTGTAAATGATCACTATTTAAAAAATATCAATGAGGTTAAAAAAAGATATCCTAAAATTAAAAAGAGATCTATTGAAAATTATTCAGAAAAATTAAATATAAAAGATTGGAAATTTTATATAGAACGTCATGCAATATTTGGTTTTTTATAAGATGTTAGAGAGTGAATAAACTGTATATTCTATGGCATATTGTAGAAATAAGCGTAGCCAGAAGAATGTATAGTGATTATCTTTAAGAAAAAATTCAACTTAAGCAAATACATTCTGATATATAATCTATTAAGATAGAATAAAGAAAAGGAGTCAACGTAATGAAAAATGTTTGGTAGATGTCTTTTCTTCCTGATCAAAACTTTATATACGAAGACACCTTCCTTCACAAAAAAATTACTTTTTTATTATTTTGGTAACTTTAAAATCCATTTCTATCATGAAGGTAGAGCATGAAAAAAGTATTACTGGTATTTGGTACAAGACCCGAAGCCATTAAAATGGCACCTCTTATTCTCGCATTTCAAAAATATTCACAAAATATAGAAGCAAAAGTATGTGTTACAGCACAACATCGGGAGATGTTGGATCAAGTATTAAAGATATTTGATATTACCCCTGATTATGACCTTAATATTATGAAGCCGGGACAGGATCTTTATGATGTAACAAGTAATATTTTATTGGGTATGAAAGAAGTTTTAATTGAGTATCAACCTGATATAGTCTTGGTACACGGTGATACAACGACAACTATTGCTTCTGCACTGAGTGCTTTTTACCAAAAGATCCCTGTTGGTCATGTGGAAGCAGGTTTAAGAACAGGTGATATTTACAGTCCTTGGCCTGAAGAAGCCAATAGAAAACTTACCGGAGTTTTGACAAAGTATCATTTTGCACCTACACAAACAAGCCAAAATAATCTTATGACAGAAGGTGTAAAAGCTGATGATATTTATGTGACCGGTAATACCGTTATTGATGCACTTTTATGGGTTTTAGAGAAGATCGAGAATACAGAGACACTTAAAAAAGAATTATCACAAAAGATATTGGCACAGTTCAGTGCTTTTGAAAGTAAAAACAAATTTGTTTTGATCACAGGGCACAGAAGAGAAAACTTTGGACAGGGGTTTTTAGATATGTGCAGCGGTATTAAAACCTTGGCACAAACCCATCCTGATATCAACTTTGTGTATCCTGTACATTTAAACCCGAATGTTCAAAAACCGGTCATGGAACTTCTCTCCGGAATTAAAAATATCTATCTTATTGATCCTTTGGATTATGAACCCTTTGTCTTTTTAATGAGTAGATCTTATCTTATTTTAACAGATAGTGGGGGTATACAGGAAGAAGCACCAAGTTTAGGCAAACCTGTGTTGGTAATGAGAGATACGACAGAACGACCGGAAGCTATTGATGCGGGTACAGTAAAACTTATAGGAACAAACACAGAAAATATCATTACAGAAGTAAACAGATTACTCAAAGACCCGATAGAGTATGAAAGTATGAGCAAAGCACATAATCCTTACGGTGACGGAAAAGCATGTGAAAGAATTATTAAAATATTATTAGAGGAGAAATAAATGCAAAGTAAAACAGTATGTATAATGGGATTAGGCTATATAGGATTGCCTACAGCAGCACTTTTGGCAAACCGTAAATATCATGTTCATGGGGTTGATGTGGTACAAAGTACTGTGGATACGATCAATCAGGGGAAAATCCATATTGTTGAGCCTGATCTGGATACTTTTGTACGTTCAGCCGTAAATTCAGGGAATCTTATCGCAGATACGAAACCGAAATCTGCTGATATTTTCATTATAGCAGTTCCGACACCTTTTCATGAAGGGTATGTTCCGAATATCGATTATGTAATATCTGCAACTGAATCAATTGCACCCTATATTAAGGCAGGGAATATTGTAATATTGGAATCAACTTCACCTGTAGGTACAACAGAAAAAATAGCAGAAGTGCTTGAAAACAAAGGTGTAGATATATCCAAAGTACATATTGCTCATTGTCCGGAGCGTGTACTTCCCGGACAGATCATGCGGGAATTGGTTGAAAATGATCGCATAGTCGGTGGACTCAATGAAGAAGCAACCAAAGAGACAGCAGCATTTTATAAAACCTTTGTCAGTGGTCAGATTCTTCAAACAGATGCGAAGACGGCAGAGATGGCAAAACTGACAGAAAACAGTTACCGTGATGTCAATATTGCCTTTGCCAATGAGCTTTCCATTTTGTCTGATAAGTTTGGTATTAATGTATGGGAGCTTATCTCTTTGGCAAATCGTCATCCCCGAGTAAATATTTTACAGCCTGGTACCGGCGTAGGGGGACACTGTATTGCTGTGGATCCTTGGTTCATTGTTCATGCCGGTGGAGAAGATGCAAAGATCATACGAACGGCTAGAGAAGTGAATACCTATAAGACAGAATGGGTCATTGAAAAGATAAAGAATGCAGCATTAACATTTGAAAAAGAGAAAGGAAGAGCAGCTAAAGTTGCCTGTATGGGACTTGCTTTTAAACCCAATATTGATGACCTTAGAGAATCTCCGGCCCTTTACGTTACAAGACGTCTTGTTGCAGACGGTTTAGACGTTCTTCCTGTTGAACCTAATATAAAATCTTCAGATGAATTTGAACTTGTGGAAGATGAGGAAGCTATTACTCTGGCGGATATTATTGTCTTTATGGTTGCACATGATGAATTTAAGGGAATTCGCATTTTTGGAAAAGAGGTGTTTGACTTTTGTGGTGTAACAAATCATAATTAAATATACAAGAAAGGAAATTTCATGAAAGGTATCATACTTGCAGGAGGCAGTGGAACAAGACTGCATCCTATTACAAAAGTAACATCAAAACAGTTATTGCCTATTTATGACAAGCCAATGGTATATTATCCGCTTTCTGTACTTATGCTTGCGGGGATAAAAGAGATATTGATCATCTCTACACCGCAGGATATTGGCAGATACGAGGAATTGTTAGGTGACGGTAGGCATCTTGGAATGAAATTTGTTTACGCGACCCAACCCTCACCAAACGGTTTAGCTGAAGCATTTATTATCGGTGAAGAGTTTATTGGTGATGACAGTGTATGTCTTATTTTAGGGGATAATGTATTTTTCGGATCAGGATTGACGCCAAGAGTTGAGCGTGCTGCTTGTCAAAAAAGTGGTGCAACGATATTTGGTTATCAGGTAAAAGATCCGGAACGCTTCGGTGTGGTTGAATTTGATGAAAACAGAGAAGTGATCTCTCTAGAGGAGAAACCAAAAAAACCCAAAAGTAAATTTGCTGTAACAGGGATCTATTTCTATGATAATGATGTTGTAAAGATCGCTAAAACAATCAAGCCCTCAGAACGAGGAGAGCTTGAGATCACCTCTATTAATCAAGTTTATTTAGAACGTGGAGATCTAAGAGTAGAACTATTAGGACGTGGATTTGCCTGGTTGGATACGGGTACACATGAAAGCCTTGCAGATGCCGGACAGTATATAAAAACGATCGAAGAGAGACAAGGGTATAAGGTAGCATGTATAGAAGAGGTTGCCCACTATAAAGGCTGGATCACAAGTGAACAGTTAAAAGAGCTGGCACAACCGTTGAAAAAAACAGAATACGGTCAGTATATGCTGGAAATGGCGAGTATACAATGAAATCGATCTTAGTTACAGGCTGTGCCGGATTCATTGGTTCGAATTTTGTACCTTATTTTTTAAAGAAATACCCTGAATACCATATTGTTAATCTTGATCTTTTAACTTATGCCGGAAATCTTGAAAATTTAAAAGAGATAGAGGATGATGAGAGATATACATTTGTAAAAAGTAATATCTGTGATAGAGAACTGGTAGAAAATCTTTTTGAGAAATATGATATTAAAGGAGTGATCCATTTTGCTGCAGAAAGCCATGTGGATAATTCCATAAAGAATCCCGGAGTCTTCATCGAGACCAATGTCAACGGTACATTCACATTGCTTGATGTAGCTTATAAATATTGGATGGACAAACCATTTAAGTATAAGAGTGAATATGAAAAGTGCAGATTCCATCATATTTCTACAGATGAAGTGTACGGTACATTGGGAGAGGAAGGACTTTTTACGGAAGAGACACCTTATGCACCCAATTCGCCGTATTCAGCCAGTAAAGCAGGGAGTGATATGATCGTACGCAGTTATCGCCATACTTATGGAATGAATACGGTCATTACGAATTGTTCCAATAATTATGGCCCTAAACAGCATGATGAAAAATTGATCCCGACGATCATTAGAAAAGTAATACAAGGTGAGAATATTCCTATATACGGTGATGGAAAAAATATACGTGACTGGCTTTATGTATTGGATCACTGTAAAGGGATAGATCTTGTGTATCATACAGGAAAGAGCGGCGAGGTCTATAATATAGGCGGACGAAATGAACGTGACAACAACTATATTGCCAATAAGATCTGTGAGATACTTGATAAGCTTATACCTAAAAAACAAAGCTATAAGGAACAGATCACCTATGTTGAAGACAGAGCAGGACATGACAGACGTTATGCCATTGATGCGACAAAAATAGAGAATGAACTGGGCTGGAAAGCAGATGAGAATTTTGAATCAGGTATTGTAAAAACGATTGAATGGTATTTGGAAAAGTATAAAGAACGTGATCATTAAAAGGATACTTATAAATGCTGTTTAACTCCTATATATTTATCTTTGCATTCTTGCCTGTAACATTCTTTGTCTATTTCTATCTTAATAAAAAACGTTTTACTGAAGTATCCAAAGGTTTTCTGGTATTTGCTTCACTCTTTTTTTACAGTTGGTGGAATATTATTTATCTGCCTCTTATTCTGATCTCTATGTTGTTTAATTATGTACTGGGAAGGCAACTTGCAAAAGTCATCTATCAGAACCATATGAAAAAAATGCTTTTGATGGTTGGAGTTATTGCGAATCTGGTACTTCTTGGTTATTTTAAATATGCAGATTTCTTTATTGAAAATGTAAATATATTATTAAATACCGATATATCGCTTTTACATTTGGCTTTACCTCTTGCAATCAGTTTTTTTACATTCCAGCAGATTGCTTATCTAGTGGACAGCTACAGGGGTGAAACACAGGAGTATGATTTCCTAAATTATGCCGTATTTGTAGCATTCTTTCCTCAATTGATCGCCGGACCGATCGTCCACCATGCAGAGATGATGCCCCAATTCGAGAACATTAGAAATAAAGTTAAAAATTATCGGAATATCGCATTAGGTCTGTTTATTTTTTCAATTGGGTTATTTAAAAAAGTAATTCTTGCTGATACTTTTGCCGTATGGGCAACGAACGGCTTTGATATTGCCGAAAAACTGAACCTTTTTGAAGCATGGGTCACTTCACTCTCTTATACACTGCAGCTTTATTTTGATTTTAGCGGTTATACTGATATGGCTATCGGTGCAGCATTACTCTTCAATATAAAGCTACCCATAAACTTTAATTCTCCTTATAAAGCAACGTCTATTCAGGATTTTTGGAGACGTTGGCATATAACACTGTCCAGATTCTTAAAAGATTATGTCTATATTCCGCTGGGAGGAAATCGTAAAGGTGAGATACGAACATATACCAATTTGTTCACTACATTTCTACTTGGAGGTATATGGCATGGTGCGGGATGGACATTTGTCCTATGGGGAGCAATGCACGGTATAGCACTTGTTATGCATAGAGCATGGCAGCAACTGGGCTTTAGAATGCATACGATTTTGGCCTGGTTTATTACTTTTAATTTTATCAATATCGGATGGGTTTTTTTTAGAGCAAAAGAGTTTGATGATGCAATAAAAGTTTTAAAAGGTATGTTTGGTATGACAGGGATAACTTTGCCTCATATATTATTATCC
>Ga0256828_1001865_pt1 | contig 12932 bp, 8 predicted proteins | sample CV88metaG_FD_185993 | JGI IMG/M metagenome (GOLD analysis project Ga0256828, IMG submission 185993) | Hydrothermal vent microbial communities from East Pacific Rise, Pacific Ocean - CV88 | ecosystem: Environmental > Aquatic > Marine > Hydrothermal vents | place: Pacific Ocean: East Pacific Rise... | reverse complement strand
AATGTACAAGTGCTTATCCTGCAAAACTAGAGGATGCAAATTTGAAAATGATACCAAACTTAGCAGAGACTTTTGGAGTGATAGCTGGTTTTTCAGATCATACTTTAGGTGTAACAGCTCCTATAGTTGCAACAACACTGGGTGCAAAGGTGATAGAGAAACATTTTATACTAGATAGATCTATTGGGGGTGCTGATGCTGATTTTTCTTTAGATAAAGAGGAGTTCTCTCAAATGGTACAGGCTGTACGGGATGCTGAAAAACTTTTAGGAAAAGTAGATTACTCTATAAATGAAAAAAAGAAAAAATCTCGTCAGTTTGCACGAAGTTTATATGTTGCAAAAGATATAAAAAAAGGTGAAGTCTTTACTGAAGAAAATATACGAAGTGTAAGACCAGGGTATGGAATGCATCCAAAGTATTTGAAAGATATTTTAGGAAAAGTGGCTGAGAAAGATTATGAGTTTGGAGAAAGGTTTTTTAAATGATAACTAGAAATAATTTAAGAAAAGTCATTAATCTATATATGGAAGGGAAAAGTATTAATGAAATTTTTCAACGAGTTATTGATAAAGTTAAAAAAGAATATAGAACAGATTCATTTATATTAAAAGGAAATAATTGGCTTAATAATAAAGACTTACCTATTGCTGTATGTATTGGCTTTAATCCATGGAAAAGAGATATAATCTGGAGATACCTTTCAAACTATAGAGTTGTTTTTCTCAAAGGAAATGCATCTTGGATGCGTTTTGAAAATGATTTTTTATTAAAATACAAGATAGACGACAATATTACTATAGTAAAATGGGGGAATAACAATTTATCTAGGCGAACACAACGTTGGATTAATCAGCAAAATAAAGAGATTAAGATTCTATCTATTGAAGATGGATTCTTAAGATCTATAGGAAATGGTTTACTTCATACAAAACCAGCTTCATTATGCATAGATGATAAAACTATATATTTTAATGCAAATGAACCATCTCAAATTGAAAACTTATTATCGATTTATGATTTTCAATCAGACTCTGTACTTATGGAACAAGCAGTTTTAGCAAAAAAATTGATTAAAGATGCATCATTGACAAAGTATTATGATATTAATTCAGCTGATGAAAATGTAAGGTTTAAAAGAAGAAAAAATTATTCTATACTTGTGATTGGTCAAGTTGAAGATGATGCTTCAATCAAATATGGAAAAAGTAAAATCACTTTAAATACAAAGTTAGTTAAACAAGCTAGAAAAGAGTACCCTGATGCTGATATCTATTTTCGACCACATCCTGATTATATCAATAATAATAGAAAATCTATTTCAAATATAAAAACAATTGAAAATATAGCTGTTATCCTTCCTAATGATATACCATTGACTTCTATTTTAGATAATATTGATCATGTTTACACTATGACTTCTTTAGTAGGAATGGAAGCATTAGTTCGTGGTCTTAAAGTCACAACTTTTGGGTTGCCTTTTTATGCAGGATGGGGATTGACTGATGATAGAGTAAGCACAAATAGGCGAAAAAGAAAACTTTCTATAGATGAGTTGATAGCAGGAGTATATTTACTATATCCAAAATATTTGCATATTTATAGTGATGAAGAGATTTCTTTTCAAGAAACAGCAAGTTATTTTATTTTCGAATTATTAAAAGATAAAAATATTTTTTCAATAGATGAAGAAAGTAAACTATTTCAATCTATTTTATCGTATATAGATAAATTATCTATTCCTTTGCAAGTAATGCAATATTTAAACACAACTAAAATAAATGCTGCTGCAGATAGTAAAAAAATTTTGCAAATAATAGAAAAAAATTTTAGCCTTGTAGATTATATACAAATCTCTGAAATTTTAATAAAAACATCAAATTATGATGTATTAGTAACTTATTCAAATTATTGTATTGAATATGTCAAAGAAAATATAACTTCGATCATAAATAATTCTACTCTTTTAGATAGTTTCTTATATAGTTTATCAATCTCTTTAAGAAATTCTAATGGAAGAACAATCAGCCAACTGCCTGACCTTTCAGATTATTTATTTTTACTACCAAGCAGTGATTCAAAAACAATGCCTATATTTAAAAACTATCTAACTTGTTTATCACATAATTTACAATATGATCAAATTATCACTTTTATTGATAAAATATCTAATAAAAAACAAAATCACAATTTTGAAAATTTATACTGGACATTAGATGATTATATTACTCATAAGTTAGTATTTACACCAAATCTAAATTTCTATAAGATGATTACATCTATTATGCAACAAAAACCTTCAAGATCTGAAAGAGATATTAATGCAAGACATCAAATCCTTTATTCTTCGGCATCTACTTATTTACAGCTATTAGACGAAAAATATAACACCAATAATCATTATCTTTTTAATAAAGCACTTTATTATGCTCTTCTTAATGAAATAGAAGAAATGGAAACTTTTTTAAATAAATTTTATCAAAAAGTAGAAATAAAAAATATTTATAGATTTATAGAAAAAAATAATAGAACTCAAGAGTTTATATCACTCAACATGTTACTTCTGAAAAAAAAGAGATTCGAACTACCTGAAAAGTTTATACAGGCAAATTCAGATTTAAAATATGATGAAAGTTTTACACCTGTATTCCTTAGTTTTTATAAAAACCAAGATAGGAGTTTATATTATTCCTATATAGAAAAATTACCTTATGAAATCCAAGAATCTGATAAAGTAGCTACAATGTATGCCAGAACTTTAAGAGAAGATGGATTTTTTAGTGCTTCTTTAAAAAAATATGAAAAGCTATATTTTACAGCTAAAACACTTGCTAGAAAACATAGTCTTTCTCAAGAGATCTCAAAACTTAAGTTTATTATAGAATCAAGTAAGATTCTAAACTCTGTATCTCAACCAAAGTTACCAAATGGTGTGGTTTTTATCGCTTCTCAAACCTGTTTTAACACGATGGCAATGATGATTCCATCATTGGTTGAAGTGAAAAAAAAAGGTTATGCTGTTGTTTGTTTAACAGAAGGTATGTTAGAAAAAACACCAACTAATATTAAAACCATAGATCAATTTGAAGGGATAATTCCACTTGATTTAACAATGAGTGGAGGAGTTCATGATCTAAAAAATAGTTGGGAAATAGATTGGCAGAACAAAAAAGTTATATGTGATGGAATCAACTATTATCAAGGATTTTATGAAAGAATATCTACATCTGTACGAAGATATTTTATAAATATAAATGCCAAACATTGTTATAACGAGTTTATACAAAATTTAGTGAGAGCAGATACATGCTTATATGTTTGTAAAATGATCTATAGCGAAATTGTTCAACAAACAAATATTCCTGTGACATTTATTTCTGGAAACTCTCATGTAGTGCCATATTCCATTTTTAGAGATTTTTCTATGAATAAAAATCATGATAGGTTGGGATTTATAAATTGTAATGTTGCATATGAATCATACTTTTCCAATGTAGGGAGTAAGTTTGCAAGTACGATGGCTGTAACTGATATGACATTATATCCAACTATCAGAGCACCTTTTATGGCAAGAAAAGATAAGTTTGATATCTGGTATGAAAAAAATAAGGAAAATAAAAAGTATCTAAAAATAGCACAGGAGCAAATTAATGTAAACAGAGTGGGGAGCACTTCTAATAAGAGAGAATTAGAGATAATTGATTTTTTAAAAAAAGAAAAACTAAGTGGTAAAAAAATAGTTTGTGCTTTTGGGAAAGTACCAGTAGATTTAAATGTTCCTTTTGATGGTGGTCCAGCACATAAAGATATGGCAGACTGGATTAACCATACAGTAAAAATATGTGGAAAAGACAAAGATATAATATTATTAGTTAAACCACATCCACATGAATTGAAACCTGAAATTGCATTGGATCTAGTGGAATCATTTCATGACTTGATTACAGAAGAAGTTCAAGATAATATTTATCTATTAGGACATAAAGATATAAATGGTCATGCTTTAGCACCATATTTAGATTTAGCAGTCTTATATAATGGCTCTACCGCATTAGAATTAACTGCACAAGGTATTCCTGTAATGTTGACTTCTTATTTTGGTAAATATGATTATCCTGTAGAATTAAATTATCCTGAGAATAGAGAAGACTATGAACATTTTCTTCTGTCTAAAAAATACCCTAAACCTTCAGAAGCAGTAAAACAAAAAAGTGCTTTTTTAATTAGTTATTTAGGAACAGAAGAAGTATCTACATTAAATTTATATTCAAAAAGACAATTGACAAATGATAAAGTAGGAATTCCTATATGGGATAAAAAACGTATCACCCATTTTTTAAAAGAAGGTGACAAAAATATGACAAAAATTGCTGAACAAATAGTAGAAAAATTTGAAAAAGAAAATAAAAGTTGATTTGAAAAAATATTTAGAGTTTTTATTCTTAAATAAAACAAAAAAATTAGCTATTTGTATAGGTTTTGGCAGATGGAAAAAACCTTATATTAGAGAATATGTAGAGGGTTATTATTTATTATTTTGTCATTCTAGAATGCCTATAAAATTAATAATAAGTACATTACTATTTTTTTGTAAAGAACTTGAAGTCTTTATATGGAGCTATAAAGAAGGAGAAAGTTTACGCAAATATTTAAAGAAAAAAAATATCTCTATTACGAGAGTTGAAGATGGCTTTATCCGTTCCATAGGTTTGGGATTACACGAAATAAAACCTTTATCTTTAGTATTTGATAAACGAGGTTTATATTTTAATACCAAAGAGATGTCAGATTTAAAACATATTCTTATCAATAAAGCTCCAAACTATGATGATGAAAAATTACAAAGAGCAAAAAAACTAATAAAAAATATCACCTCAAAAGGTATATCTAAATACAACTTCCCTAAAACAGATGATAAATTGGATGATATACCAAAAAACAGATATATTGTCTTGGCTATAGGACAAGTTGAAGATGATATGTCTATCAAATATGGATGTAGTAAGCAGATCACAAACTTAGATCTTTTACAATGTGCTTTTGCAGAAAATCCAGATGCTTATATCATCTATAAACCCCATCCAGATACTTTAACAGGCATTCGTAAAACAATTTCTCCTTTATCGGAGTGTAAAAACTTTTGCAGTAAAATAGATAAAGAAAATAGTTTAAATACTTTATTGAAAATATCATCACATATCTATACTATCACTTCTTTGTCTGGTTTTGAAGCACTGATGCATGGTAAAAAAGTTACATGTTTAGGTAGTCCTTTTTATAGTGGTTGGGGATTAACAGATGACAGGGATAAAAAAGACTTTGATAACAAGCGTATGACATTAAGTTTAGAGCAGTTGTTTTATGCAGCTTATGTAGAGTATCCTACATATTTGCTTGGAAATATTGATAAAACTATAAAATATATAGAAGAAAAAAGGCAATAATTATATGTTATCATTAAATAAAGAGTTTGTTTTAGTATTTAAATGGTATAAAAAACTTACAGGTAGATTTGTTAATATTTCATTTTTTGAGACCTCTATAGTAATTACTGCTACATTGTTTTCACAGATTTTTCTTCTTTTATCTTCAATGTTACCACTTAAGGTGATAATGCTATTAGGTTCTGATAAGATACCAAAATTTTTCCCTGATTCATGGCAAAATACAGATAAAGATATGCTTATTATTTATTTAGCAATTCTTTCTATTATCTTTTTTTTATTGCATATTTTTTCTGAAAAAATAATTGAGTTATACAGCCTAAAAGGCTCTAAAAAGATTCTTGAAAATAATCAAAAAATTGTTTTATTTGAAAAACAGGATATATTTGCGAAAAATGCATATACGAAATTATCTAAAAGTCTATCAAATATTATATTTTTTATATTTTCAGTTGTTGGATTGGGGTTTTTGTATCCATTATTATCATTAGCAATAGTATCTTTTTTGTTTTTCACTTATCTATTTTTTTATATTTCTTACAAAAACCATAGAATGTTAAAAAAATTAGAAGAAAATTATAAATCTTTTATTGATATTATAAGAACGATCGGTTTCTTTTTTGTTTTTGTGTTTATTTTAGGAAGTTTTTTGACTAATTTTTATCCACCTCATTTAACGATAGTGATTTTGAGTATTTTATTGGTTCGTCAAATGTTTTCAAAACTTGCTAGTGCAATTAAAGATATTATTCAACTTTATAAAGATAGACTGAAAATTAATTCTATTTTCTTTTTTAAAGACACTAAAATAAATTTATTACATGAAAAAAAAGATCCTTTTTGGCAAATATTACAAAATGAAAAACGAAATGAATGGATACCAAAAGTACTGTCTTTAATATTAAATCAAAATGTGATTTATGTAAACTCAATTATTTTAAAAATAAATATTAAAAATATTGTTTTTATACAAATTTCTACTACAGACTCTAAAAAGACTTTAGAAAGAAATTATCTTTTAAAACTTTTTAATAAAAATATTTCAACACAAGCTATTCATGAGGCCACTCTTTTAGAAGAGAACGAATTGACTTTACCGTTTTTAGGAGTAACAGTTGTAGAAAATTTTCATATTCACTTATTTGAATTTAGTGATGTGAAATTTGTTGAAAATTTTAAGACAGACAGCTTATTAGTACGTCTAAATTTGATGCGTGTTAAACCTTCTAAACAAATTATAAGTAGATATAATCGTTCACATCAGTATTTGCATCAACGTATTTCAAATACTGTTTTTGAAAAACTTTATTTAATGGCTAATTCAAATGAATTGGAGTTATTAAAAAAGTTTGAAGATCAGTTTAATGTTATAAATATGAAAATTAAAGCATTACCTTTGCAGTATATTAATCCATTAATAACTAAATATACTTTGGTAAAAAAAGATGATAGACTCTGTTTATTGCATTTTGGAAATTGGAAACTAGAGCCTTTAGGAGTAGATTTTCCTATTTCAATAAAATCAATAGAATATTTGAATGACCATTTTGATATTCTTCTGAATGAAAGAGATAGAACAAAAACATTACAGTTTGAAGATGTCGTTTTAGCTGCATTAATAGCTCAATTTGAAAAATTTTATTTAAGCGAGCACTTTACAGGTATATTTGAATTAATACCAAGAATTTTGGAGTGTATTAAAAATGACTAAAGATACTTTGTGGTTAAAAAAACTTTTTTCTTCTTTTACAGAGACTAGTGATGTGGAGATTGTATTTGAGGAAAAAGAGAGACTAAAGAGTAATCAGAGGGTTTTAAATCTCTCTATTCATCCTTTACGTTTTGGGGATGATATATTTTTTAACTTTGAGACAAATGATGACAAGTTAAGAGAAAAACTTAAAAAGTATGAAGTGAATTATGATCTCTTTTATGCTTATGCAGATGTTATCAAAGCGACATATCTCAAAAGTGTTAAAAATCCTAAAGTAAAAGAGAATGCACTTTTACTTATAGGACAAACTGAGATGGATAAAGTGATATTTAATGGAGATAAACATCTCTCTTTACTAGATTATATAGAGGAGATTAAATCTCTGGCTAAGTCATACTCTTGTGTCTACTTTAAGCCCCATCCGTATGCGAAAAATAGTAAGCAGATATATAAAGTTTTACAGCAAGAGTTGGGAGATGTTGAGATAGTGTATGATAATGTATATCATCTTCTGTCAAACGACAATATAAAACATATTGTTGGCTTAAACTCTAGTGTTCTTTATGAAGCAAAGTATTTTAAAAAAGAGGTTACTTTTTTATATGAGCATACTTTTGAGATCGGTGGAAAAGATGTTGGTATTTACGGTGACTATTGGAGTAGTTCTTTTTGGAGTGACCTTTTAGAGATAGAAGATAAAAAGATAGCATTGCCTTTTGTTCCAAATCGTTTACGCAAATCTCTGAATGATTTCTGGGGATATAATGAGATTAGTGATGAGATAGTTCTAAAAGATATACTAAAAAGTAAAATGAAATACTATATAAATAGATACTTTAGATGAGACTACTTTTTGACGCAAGAGTTTTAACACATAAAACTTATACCGGTGTAGAGAATTATGCTCGTTCTGTTTTAGAGGAGTTAGAACAAAAGCTCTCTCTTGTAGTTGTTCAACCAAAGAATAGCAATAAATATTTGTCACATTTGTGGAGTCATCTAAAGCTACCTTTTATGAAAGCTGACATTATCTTCTGTCCTGCAAATACTGCTCCATTGTTTGTTCCAAAATCAAAGCGATTGGTTATGACTATTCACGATGTTGCTTTTCTTACACAGCCGCAAAGTTTTTCAAAGTTTTTCAGGTACTATTACCGATTTTTAGTTCCCAAAAATATTCAAAGAGCAGATAAAATCTTGACAGTATCTGAGTACTCAAAAAGAGAGATAGAGAGCTATTATAAAGATGCAAAAGGGAAGGTTAAAGTAGTCTCTTTGGGAGTGGATGACTCTTTTAGAGTCTTGTCAAGAGAGAAAAAAGAGTACATTCTTTATGTTGGTAGTTTGAACGCACGTAAAAATTTCACAGGTGTTATAAAAGCCTTTTTATCTTTAGGGCAAGATGATGTGAAGCTTATAATAGTTGGGAATTTTTCATCAAACTTTACTTTAGATGAAAAGGCACAAAGTGTTTTACAAGAAGCAAAAAAGCATAGTTCAATAGAGTTTAGAAGTCGTGTCTCTAATGATGAGCTTGTAGAACTTTACAATGAAGCAAAACTCTTTGTATTTCCATCCTTTTACGAAGGTTTTGGGCTTCCTGTACTTGAAGCGATGGCTTGCGGCACTCCTGTAATCACTTCAAATCTCTCCTCTTTACCTGAAGTTGGAGGTGATGCAGTACTCTATTGTGATCCTTACAGTGTAGAAGATATTAGGCAAAAGATAGAGCAGGTTTTAAGTGATGCTACTTTACAAGAGCAGATGAGCAAGAAGGGACTTACAAGAGCCAAAGAGTTTAGCTGGGAGAAGTCAGCACAGGAGCATATACGAGTTTTTGAAGAGGTTTTAAAAGTATGAAAGTAGCTATAGTACATGATTGGCTAGTAACCAATGCCGGTGCAGAGAAGGTTTTAAAGGAGATTATCTCCCTTTATCCTGATGCAGATATTTTTTCGTTAGTGGATTTTTTGAATGATATGGAGCGAGAAGAGGTAGTTGCTGGTAAAAGTGTAACGACAAGTTTTATACAGAAGCTTCCTTTAGCGCATAAACATTTTAGAAACTTTCTTCCACTCTTTCCTAAGGCAATAGAGAGTTTAGATCTTAGTGGCTATGATTTAGTAATTAGCTCATCATGGGCAGTTGCCAAGGGTGTAAAAAAACCACAGAGTGCTCATCATATCTGTTACTGTCATACTCCTATCCGTTATGCTTGGGACTTATATGATGAGTACACCACTTCTCTCTCTCAGCCAAAAAAGTTTTTAGTTCAAAAGAGCCTTGCATATATACGCAAGTGGGATTTGGAGACACTTGATAGAGTTGATCATTTTATTGCAAACTCTCATTTTGTAAAAGAGAGAATCAATCGCACATATAAGCGTGACGCAGAAGTTATTTACCCTCCTGTAAATATTGAAAAGTTCTCTTTAGTAGAACAAAAAGAAGATTTTTACTTAACTGCTTCACGATTAGTTCCTTATAAAAAAACAAAACTTATTGTAGAATTCTTTAATGAACTGCCTCATAAAAAGTTAGTGGTCATTGGTTCAGGTGAAGAGTATGAGCATATAAAAGCTATAGCAAAAGAAAATATTCAAGTATTAGGGTATCAAGAGGATGCTGTTTTAGTAGAGTATATGCAAAAGGCACGTGCTTTTATCTATGCTGCAGTTGAAGATTTCGGCATAGTTCCTGTTGAGGCTATGGCATGTGGTACACCTGTTATAGCTTTGGGAGTTGGTGGAACTGCTGAGAGTGTTGTAGATGGAAAAACAGGTGTACATTTTGATAAACAGAATAAAGAGAGTATTAAAGAAGCAGTTACAAGGTTTGAAAGTATAGAGTTTGATTCTACCTACATCGCAAAATATGCACAAGATTTTTCATCTCTAAAGTTTCAGAAAAAGTTTCAAGATTTTGTTCTCTCTAAAACTAAAGAGTTATAATAACGCTTATGAAAAAGAGATTACATAGTTTAACACTTATAGTATTAGATATATTTTTTTTAATAGCACTTTTCTTCCTGACAAGCTATTTGCGTGGAAGTGTAAGTAGTGAAGATATTCCTACTTTTAGTGAGGTTAAACTACAGCACTTTTTATTTATTATTGTCATCATTATTATGCTCCTTTATATGGAAAAAATCTATACTCTGAAGTATGATTTTTGGCAAGAGAGTTATAAAGTCATTAAAGTCTTTTTTATTGCATACCTTTTAGTACTTACTATTTTAGCACTTTCAAAAGCAAACTTAGACTACTCAAGGCTCTTTTTAACACTTTACTTTCTTTTAGGTGCTTTTTTAATGCCGGCATTTAAACGTTATACAAAGAAACTACTTTATAAGTTCGATATTTTTAAAGAGAGAGTGCGTCTGGTTGGCGTTGAAGAAGAGTTAGAACATTTTAAAAAAGAGTTACGAGAGAATTGGTATCTTGGTATGAAGACAGTTGTAGATGATGCAGAGTCTGTCATAATTGTTTCAAAATCATTAAAAACAGAAGAGTTAAATGACTATATCTCTCAGTATCTCCAAGAAAATAGAGAACTCTTTATTGTCCCTTATATTACAGATATCAACTTTGCACACTCAAGTATAATAGAGTACTCAAATATACGCTATAACACTATTTTAGTAGAGAACAGGCTCTTACTACGTCACAACCTTTGGGTAAAGAGTTTTTTTGAGTATCTTTTAACTCTTTTAGTACTACCATTTTTTATTTTACTGCATATGATTTTATCTTTGATGATTAAGTTAGACGCAAAAGGACCTGTGTTTTTTAAACAGCAGCGTTTAGGTAAAGATGCCAAGCCATTTTTATGTTACAAATACCGCACAATGTATGAAGACTCTGATAAGATTTTAGCAGAGTATCTGCAGCAACATCCTGAAGAAGTGGCGTATTATGAAGAGTTTCATAAGTATGAGAATGATCCACGCATTACTAAAGTAGGAAAATTTTTACGAGCCAGCTCTTTAGATGAATTAGCACAGGTGATTAATGTGTTAAAAGGAGAGATGAGTCTTATAGGTCCACGTCCATATATGCTCAGTGAAGCGAAAAAACTTGGTGAACATCAAAAGTATATACTCAAAGTAAAACCAGGTATTACTGGACTTTGGCAAGTGAGTGGAAGAAATAACTTAACATTTAAAGAAAGAAATGAGCTTGAAGTTTGGTATATTAAAAACTGGTCACTGTGGGGTGATCTTGTTGTTTTAATTAAAACGATAAAAGTCGTTTTATACAAGGTTGGGGTGAAATAGTTTTTCTTGTTTGTTATACAAAAGGATTAAGCTTAAAAAGATAAAGAAAAATGAAGCGACCTGTTGAGTATGTAGATAGTGTTCTCCTAACATCAAAAATAAAAAAGAGATGATAAAGGTATATTTTAGTCTATTTATAAAAGAGTCTTGAACAGAGAGTTTTAAAAACATATATATAAATAAGATAAATAGACTATAGCCAATTAAACCAACTTCTACAAGAATATTAATATGTTCATTATGAAAGTGGCGATTATGGTCACCTTTAAAATATTCAGGGTTATTTTTAGCAAACTCTATAGTTCTAGCTCTTACATCATTAATCCCTCTTCCTATTATAGGGTGTTCACTGTATATTTGTAAACCTACAATAGCAAAACCTACTCTATGCCCCCATGAACCAGTATATTTTTTATCTTTTACTGCTGTTATTGCTGTATGAATTCCTTGTTGTATTTTTTTATTATTTAAAATAAATAGGCTACTTACCATTAGTATAGTTAATATAATTAATAAAGCCTTTTTCTTTGGAAGATAAAAAAGTGGAACTATTAACAGTACAATGAAAAAAGCTACTAACATTAATCTTGCTATGGATAAAGGATCAATAAGCAAGCTAATGGCAAAGAATAGTGTTGTAAGTAGACTAACTAATGCTTTTTTAGAATTATGTTTTGATAGAGACTCAAAAAATAAAATATAAAAATAAGTAGCACTATAAAGTATAAAAAAATTATTGATAAGATAATGACTTAATAGGTTTGAATTACCATGAAAAAATAAAGCAGAGTAAATTTGGGTAATACCTAAAGCATTTAGATAGTAAATAATAGAAATGCCTACTGGAGCAATAGCCATTATGAAGAGAACTTTTTTTATTTGTTCTAAAGATAAATTTAGAGCATAAATAGAGATTAAAAGTAAAAAGTAATATTTGTAATTATGTATATTTCGTTGAAATTCCCAGGTGATATTCTCTACTGGAGACCACAAAAGGCTGAGAATACTAAATAAAAAAAAAATACTTAGTACAAGAATGACTTTATTAGATATAAAATCTTTTATTTGAATCTGTCCTGAGAATAGAACTGAGAAAAAAAGAATGACACTAAGATGTTGAAACTTTTCAAAAAATCCCCAATAAGGTAAAAGAAGTATTAAAAGAATTAAGATATAGTAGTTTAAAAATGATAAAGCTGCTTGGATTTTTTTTAGGATTTTCATAAAGTATTGAAAACCTTTATATGTGAGTAAGTGGTGCGGACGAGAGGACTTGAACCTCCACACCTTGCGGCACCAGATCCTAAGTCTGGCGTGTCTACCAATTTCACCACGTCCGCGTGGGTAAGTGTTTAGTGTCACTTCTGACAAAACATTGTTAAGTGGTACGCCCTAAAGGATTCGAACCTTTGACCTACGCCTTAGAAGGGCGTTGCTCTATCCAGCTGAGCTAAGGACGCATGGGTGGTGCGCCCGATAGGATTCGAACCTATAACCC
>Ga0256828_1001864_pt1 | contig 12934 bp, 10 predicted proteins | sample CV88metaG_FD_185993 | JGI IMG/M metagenome (GOLD analysis project Ga0256828, IMG submission 185993) | Hydrothermal vent microbial communities from East Pacific Rise, Pacific Ocean - CV88 | ecosystem: Environmental > Aquatic > Marine > Hydrothermal vents | place: Pacific Ocean: East Pacific Rise... | reverse complement strand
CTGTGAAAATATATATATTATGTCTGCTACTTTTTGTAGTGTCTAGCAATGCAAAGAATCTCAATACGTGTAATACTGTACAACTCATTAGTATTCCGGCAAAGACAAAAGATACTCTAAGTAATGTACACTATCCTAAAGATTGTAAAGTAATGCAAATCGGCAATAGTGCTACTGTCCGTTGCGGCTGTTTTAATAATCTAGATGGTGCAAAACAAAGACTTGAACAACTTAAACAAAAATATTCTCACGCATCACTTGCATCAACATATAGTTATCGCTTTAGTAATACCAATAAGCAAATAAGTTCACCAACAAAAGTAAATAAGCACTCCTCTGCAAAACAGATAAAGAAGAATCGTTCATGCTATAGTATCAGCCTTATATCAGTGTCAAAAACACAAAAAAATCTTGATAAGCTCTATAAACAAAATTATCCTCAAGAGTGTAAAGTGATGGAGTTTCAAAAGACTTTTGGTGTTCGATGTGGTTGTTTTAATACTTTAGATGAAGCAAAACAAAGAGAAGAAGAGTTACAAAGGTCATTTAAAAATACAACTCTAAAAGAGACATACAGATACCGTTTTGAACCTGATTATTTTGTTCCAAGAATGTATAGAGATTCTAATGAAAAAGTATCAGACAATGAAAAAGAGTTACGTTTGATGTTGCAGGTATTTCTTTATAAAGGAGATTTGAAAAGTGCTTATCAAGTAGCAACAATAGGCTATAACCAATATCCAAACTCTTATTATTGGAATCAGAAAATGGCAGATATCTGTCAATGGACAAATCGAAGTGCTCGTGCTATGAAACACCTTAGAAAAATGTACGAGATACGATATGATCCTGTACTAGAAGATAAATTGATCAATTATGGAATGGCATATTTTCAATATGAAGCAATTGAACCATTGGTGCTCAATAAAGCCAGAAAATATCCTACAGAAAAGAATATAGATAATTTGATTAATGTTTACAAAAAGATCGGATTACCAGAAGAGGTGTTAAAAGTATTAGAGAGTGAGTATAAACGAACAAGCAACCCTCTTTTGTTAACAAAAGCATTAGAGCTTTCACTTGAAATCGGTGATCTTGAAAGTGCGCAAAAATATATTACAATGATTCTAAAGAATAAGCCTTATTCAAAAATAGATGCTGGATTAATTGCAAAATATTATTACATCAATCGTCAGATCAAGCAGGCATATATGGTTTTGTCTGATGCAAAGAATAGAGATATTATTGAAGACAAGAATAATTCTAAAGAATTAAATTATTTTTATCTTACAAGTGATATTGCCTGGTATTTGCAAAAAAATATTGCGGCTGCTAAGGCATCTAAAAAATTAATGGATGTTCATAAAGCAAGACTAGTTGATTATGAAAGAATCTCATTAGTTTATCCTAATATTAATAATAATGTAGCCATGGAAGCAGTTAAACAGGGGTATCAAAAATATCATCTTGCTTATATGTTTTTTAGTTATGCCAATGATGCTATTGCAAAAAGAAAATTTAAGGATTTGGCTGAGCTTTTAAAATCTGTGGATGAAAAAAAATCTCCATTAGCTAAAAAACCAATGTATTGGATTATAAAATCAAAAGTATATAATCATTATAAAAAATTTGATAAAGAAGAGCTAGCTCTTAAAAAAGCACTTGAACTTGCCCCTGATAATACGCAAATAAAAATTTCTCTATTGTGGCATTTTATGGAGATCAATGATATAAAAAATACTAAATTAATTCTTTTAGATATAGAAGATGGTGCACCACTGAATGAATCACTCTATTTTCCTCTCGCTTCTGCATATTTTTATCTTAATAATATCAATAGAGCATCTTATTATCTTGATGAAATGCGTTTTAACAATGACCAGGAAATTAATACAATACCATATAAATTTTTACTTGCTTATGTGAAGCAGATACAAAATGAAGAGGCAAGTTTTCAAAAACTAATGCATGAGATTACTGATACTCTTAACGCTAAGATGAAACATTATCCTGCTCTTAAAAAAGATGATGAAACACTTTCAAATTATCTTCGTGCAGCTATGTATGTGCTTAATCCTGATAAATTTGAGAAAAAACTAAGCAAAGCAAAGCCATATCTCAAGAAGAAAAATTATGATGAAATAGCTTATTCATGGGCTGTTTATAATAAGGCATATGAAAAAAGCCATAAGATTTATAATCATACAAAACATAAAGAGTTATGGATACTCTTTTCTGATGCCATTATTTTCCAACATCATACAAATACAGAAAATTTACTTGATAAATATTTACAACTTCTCTCCCAGGGAGATGCTGTAGGTGCTTTACTTCATGATGGACAAACTGCTCTTGCTCAAAGTACTAATTTTAAACTTCTCAATAACAATGATGCAAATCAAAATGCATATATAAGACAAATAGAATTGAGTAAAACACGAACTGATATGTTAGATGCAAAGATCTCTAGGTATTTACGAGAGCCTTTACAACAGATCTACCTTCAAGTAGCTAATCGTAGTTATATAGGTGATAGCTGGTATGTAACGGAAGCTTTTAATGTTTATAGTAACAAATCTACAGATACCAATTATTTGATTAATCCACCTGCTACAACATATAGAGCACAACTTGGTATAAAAAAAGAGATTCAGCGAGGCTATTTAAGCTTGAATCTTGCTTATAATCATAGCATATGTAACTATTTTTCTTTGCTTATGGATGGAGAATATAGAATCAGTACAGATTTTAGTTTTGGTGGGGCCATAGGTAAAAATGTTCAAGCAGATGAGAGTACACAATTATATCTTGGAGGTAAAAAAGATATTGTCTCTCCTCGTCTAAAATATCAAATTCTTAATTCTACATCAATTAATATTCGTTACGAAAAAGCAAAATTTTATTCTCAAGATGATGTTTATCTTGGAAAAAGTGATTATTTTAATACAAATATTTCATGGCAGGTCCGTAGTGGATATCCCGATATTTTATTAGGTTTGTTCTATGATAGAGGTCTTTATTATGAAACAAGTGGTTCCAGAGGTGTTATTGATCGACTTCAGACACAAAATTTTCAAGTTTTACCAAACAAATTCTATAATATTGGTCTAAATATCTCCTATGGGATGGTTAATAAAAATATATATACACGAGTCTGGAGACCATATTTTGAGTTTGCACCTTATTATAACTCTGATTTGGATGATTATACTTATGGTTTTCATGCAGGCTACGGAGGTAAAGTATTTCATCAAGATCATATGAGTATTGGTGTATCATATACAGATTCGGTTAATGGTATAGGCGGTAAGATATTCGAATTTTATATCGACTATCAGTTCCTATATACTTTAAGCAAGGAGATATAGTTGCGTTTTATATTGATGCTATTTATTCTCTTTAGCTCTCTTTTGGCCTCTTTAGTAGATAAAAGTGCGATTGTCTACTATGGAAAACATATATCCTACCCTTTGGTTGGCGTGCATGATTATATCATTGTTCAGCCAAATCATATAAATACCAATACTCATGGCTTTTCACTTTATAAGAATAAAATGTATGCCTATATAAGTATTGGTGAGTTAGATAGAGATCTTCAAATTTACCATGATATTAACTCTTCATGGATCAAAGCGGAGAACAAATCGTGGAAGAGTGATGTATTTGATATTACAAATAAAGAGTATCAGCAATTTATTTTTTCTCATCAGATTGAGCCACAAATACAAAGAGGATTTAAAAATTTCTTTTTTGATACATTGGATTCTTACTCTTTTTATGCAAAAACACCAAAACAGATTCAAAATGCTCAAAATGCACTTGCGTCATTTATAAATGAATTTCATAAACGTTACCCTAATGCTAAACTTGTTATCAACCGTGGTTTTGGTATTATTGATAAAGTACATAAGAGTATAACAGCAGTTTTATTTGAATCGTACTATCATGGGCTCTCTACTAAAGATCTGAGCTATAAAGAGGTTTCAGACCAGGATAGGACCTGGCTTGATACATTTATGAAAAAAATAAAAGCGTATCATTTAGATATTATTGCTGTGGATTATGTACCAGATCAAAAACAGGCCAAAGATGTAGTGCAGCAATTACAAAAGAAGGGATTTATTCCCTATGTGGCTGATCGAGATCTCTTAACATATGGGCGAAGCTCTAAAAATGCTATTAAACGGGAGGTTTTGACACTTGTCTATGCACCTAAATTAGATATTATAGAAACTGAAGCACATGAGTATGGTGCTTTGCCTTTGGAGTATCTTGGATATATTCAAAAGATATATCCTCTTAAAAAACAATTCCCTAAAATTACCGATCTTAAGCGTTATGCAGGTATCGTTATTTGGTTTCGAGATTATTATCCTAATCCAAAAAAATTTCTAAATTGGATCAATAAAGCTAAAGCAACAGGTCTGAAGATAGCTATTTTGGGTAATTTTGGCTTTGATGCTAAAAAAGATGATCTTAAATCTCTGGGAATTTTTTTACATAAAAATGAAAAAATGTTTAAACAGGCAATATCTGTCCGAGATCCTATGATAGGATATGAGATAATGCCTTCAATGGAATATAATTTAGAAATTATTGAGTGTAAAAATGCAAAACCACTTTTGCAATATAAATATTCCAATAATATAAAATCAACACCTGCCGCTATAACTCCATGGGGAGGTTATCTCGTGGATGAAGCATATATAACAGAGATAAATAAAGAAAATATTTGGGTTACCAATCCATTTCAATTTTTTCAGCAGGCATTGCGATTACAAAAACTTCCTGTCGCTGACCCAACAACTGAGAATGGTAAAAGATTACTTTTTAGTCATGTTGATGGTGATGGCATTATGAACAGAGTGGAAGGAAATTTTGGTACATTTTCTGGAGATGCTATTCTCAATCATATTTTAAAGGTATATCCACTACCACATTCAGTCTCTGTTATTGGTGCTGAAATAGATCCACATGGTCTCTACCCAAAACTCTCACCACAACTTATTGACATAGCAAAACAGATCTTTGCTTTGCCAAATGTTGAGCCTGCCAGTCATACCTTTACGCACCCGTTTTTTTGGGGAAAGATTCATAATGGTACTCTTGATGAAAAATACAGACTTAAACCAAAAGGTTACAAGTTCTCACTCAAAAGAGAGCTTCAAACTACTCTTGATAATATAAATACAAAATATATGAAACCAAACAAAGAACCAAAAGCACGTACTATCTTTTGGAGTGGAGATTGTGCCCCGCGAGAGAATGCACTTGATTTTGTTTACAAACATAAAATTTTGGCAATTAATGGAGGTGATACTACCATTCAAAATACCTCACCATGGCTCTCTTTGGTATCTCCTTTTGGACTGAAAAGAGGAGATTATTGTCAGATCTATACAGGTGCTCAAAATGAAAATGTTTTTACAAATGATTGGTTAGGACCATTTTGGGGTTATAAACGGGTCACGCAAACATTTCAATTGACAAATTCTCCAAAAAGACTTAAACCGATTGATATCTATTATCATCTTTATTCAGGTTCTAAACAAGCATCGTTACAAGCCTTAAAGTATGTTTTTAATTGGGCTATGAAACAAGATGCTATGCCAATTTTTACATCACAATATATTCCAAAGGTGATGGATATGTATGAAGTGTCTGTTGCACATGAAAATAATACATGGCTCTTTTGTGGAATGCATGATCTTAAAACAGTTCGTTTTGAAGATTACAAAGGTACTTTTGATCTGAAAGATTCAACAAATATAGCAGGGTTCTCACATTTTGAAAATCATACCTATGTTAGTCTAGGAACACAAGCATGTGCCTTGATTAAACTTACAGACAAAAATAGTCTAGATCCAGCGTATATGCTGGAAGCAAATGGGAAATTACTATATTTTCAAAATACAAATAATATGAAAATATATGATTTTAAATCATATATGCCTTTGCATGTGACATTTCATATTCCTGCAAGATGCAGTATATCCGTAAAACCAAATCCTGCTAAGCAATCGATTAAAAATAAGACTGCTACTTTTGAGTTTAAAAAAGCAAAAAAAGCAAGATTTAAACTAGAGTGTAAAAAATGATACGAAAAATACTTTATGAACCTCTTTTGCATTTTCTTTTACTTGGAGCGGTCCTATATGTTTATTTTGATCACTCTCCTAAAAATAACATAGTGACAAAAAAGCAAAAGATAACTCTTTTGGAGTATGATTTGTCTAATCTTTCTAGACAAACGCATCTAAAAGATCATACACTGTTGCTTAATTACTTAAAATATCAAAAAACTCTACTTACTGACGCTTACTCTTTGGAACTCTATAAAGATGATAAGATTATTCAAACTATACTCTTTAAAAAAATGGAGTTCATTCTTCAATCGAATGCAAAGATTAAAGAGCCAAGTGAAGAGGATTTACAAAAATATTACAAACACAATCAAAAAGATTTTTCTAAACTTCTTGGCTTTGATCTTTATATAAAAGAATTCAATGTAAATGTTGATAAAAAGTTCATTGAAAAACTCATAATAATTAGTGACATAAACAATACTGAGAATATACATTCTTTTAAAAATACGAATCTTGAAAAAATCACTCAAAAATTTGGAAAATACTTTGCTCTTCAAATTGCTTCTGTTGCTCAAGACAGTTGGAGTAAACCCTTTAGGGTAAATAATAAGATATATATCGTGTATATTACAAATAAGAGAGTGGGTGAAGTATATCCCTTTGAAAGTATTGAAGGTAGGGTATATAAGCAGTATAAACGTATTAAAACAAGAAAAGCAATTAAAAAAGAATATAAAGATCTTTTAAAAAACTATATTATTAAAGTACAAAAATAGATGTTGATCGTTAGAATTTTTATTGTATATATGATTACACTTTGCAATGTTAATGCTCATCAATCTGGACTTTCTTATATTAATATAGAAAAACACTCTTCAAATCTTTTATATGTGACTTATAAAAAACCTCTTTCTGATACTAGGGGAGAAGATATAACTATTAATTATCCTGCTCGTTGTACACAAGTAACACCTACGAAAAAAATAATAGAAAATGGTTTTATTATTCGTACATCCAGACTTGATTGCGGAAAAAATGATTTACAAAACTCAAGAATCTGGGTAGAAGGACTTGTTTCGAGTGACAGGGGTGTTTTGATACGATATGATGATAAAAAACATATATATAAATCACTGCTGCGATCAGCAACACCTTTTATAACTATTAATCAAAAACTTTCGACCTTTGCACTCTTTATCGAGTATGTTCAAATGGGAATTATGCATATATTATCTGGTTTTGATCATCTCTCTTTTGTTACAGGCCTGCTTATACTGGCATCATCACTTCGTAAACTTCTTTTTACAATATCAGCATTTACCCTTTCACACTCTATTACACTTGCCCTTGGCATTTTAGGTACTATTACTATAAATACTGCTTTTGTAGAGGCAATGATAGCACTGAGTATTTTATTTTTGGCCAAAGAGATTATGACACCTCGTATTACATTTAGTAAAAAACATCTTGGTTTTGTCGCTTTTATGTTTGGTTTGGTTCATGGACTTGGTTTCTCCTCTAGTCTCGCAGATATCGGTTTACCACATAATGAGATCCCTCTTTCTCTTTTTGCTTTTAACCTTGGAATTGAACTTGGACAGATAGTATTTATAGCATTTGCATCAGTAGTGCTCTACTTTTTGCGAAAATTTTTCAAAAAAAGTTTTTTGGATAAAATAGTGGCATACATTATAGGCTCTGTTTCCGCATTTTGGATTTATGAACGAGTCTTTTTTTGATTTTAACGTGGTTGCTATGAGGTGTAAAAAGCCATAGATGTTTACTATGACTTTTTAGATATGAAACTATTTTGTCGGGAATTCTTTATCAAGTTGCTCTAATGCCTGTTTTGATTGAAATTGTTGCCATAGTGCATTATCGTTTTTAAAGCTTGTTTTGATAGCTTTTTTGACTTCCCCATTTACATTGTCAGCAGGTACAGTAACAAGCATATAGAGTGCACCTGATGGTGCTTCCCACATATCTACTGCTTTTGAGCCTTTTAAATCAACTTTTGCTAACTGTTTGGTTACGGCTGTTGTTACCTTATCGACTGTTTCAGAAGAGCCATTTCCTGTTGCACGGGTGAAGCCCTCAATTTTATCTTTTACTTCTGTCTGTATCTGTTGTGCTAAATCAGAACGACCGTTCATTAGTGCAACTCTTCTCATATGAGCGATACCGGCAGCAGATTTTTCAGCTACTCCTACACCAGCATAATAACCTTTGACTTCTGGAATACAAGTCCATCTTGGTGCTTCTACACCTTCTTGCATACATTTAAAAGTTGGGTTATACGCCTCTTTGTTTGGGGTTGGTTCTTTATCACTACAGGCACTTAAAGTGATTAAAGCTACTGTTATAATAGTAATATTTTTCATTATTTTTTTCATTATATTTCCTTCTTACAAACTTTAGTATAGTATACTAATATAAAACTTTATCAATAATTATTAATACCAATTAAGAACAAAAAGGAAGATTTGTGAAACACTATTATGAATATACAGAGTTTCGAGATGATACCAGACTTTTAAAAAGTAAAGTTGCTTCATTTGAACCTGAAGCAATTGTCGCAATAGCTCGTGGTGGTTATACTATAGCTCACGCACTTGCAGAAGGTCTCAGTATTCGTAATTTACAAAGTATACGCACTGAATTGTATGATGAAGATCGTAAACGTGAGCATATCACTATTGAAGGCGAAACACTTTTGGATGATATAAAGCGGGTTCTTGTTGTAGATGATATTGCAGATTCTGGAGAGACTTTATCTTTTGTTATGAGATATTTAAAACAGAATCATCCAGATGTAGAGTTTCTCTCAGCAACACTTTTTTATAAGCAATCATCAGTTTATGAACCAACATATTGGATAAAAGAAGCAAATACATGGATAGAGTTCTTTTGGGAAAAAGATTTTATCTAATGTACATTAAAACTGTTATGCGCTTTTGTAAAATCTGTTTTGTAAATATACTCGGCAATATCTTTTAATACATCTTTTTCATAAGCGAGTTGAGGCATTAAACCATGCTTTTTAATTGCATCTTGCATAATTGATCCCTCTTTTGAAGGCTTGTGAACCCATTCCGAAAGGTATTTGACAAATTCTTTTTTTTGAGGAAATGCAATTAGATATCGACGTCGTACTTCAATCATCGCTGGAGCAGATTTTTCTTTTAGCTCATAGTGACAGGTAACACAATTTCCATGAAAGAGTAAAGCACCCATACCATCTGCATAAGACAGACTTGATAAGAAAACAAAGAAATTTAAAACTATTTTATTCATTTTGTGCTCGTGTTTTTTTTATCATTTCGTAGGCTTGATTAATCTCTTGTGTCTTTGCAGTTGCCTCTTTAATGTAATCTTCACTTTTTCCCTGTGATTTAATAATATCTGGATGATACTCACGCACCAGTTTTCTGTAAGCTTTTTTAATCGTAGTCATATCATCCTGTGGTGAAACACCTAGTAGTTTATACGCATCATCAATACTCTGTTTTGGAGTGCTGTTTTGCATCATTTTTTCAAACTGATCAAAGATTGTATGGTATGCATTTGGATCAAATTGCATAGCCTCTGCAATAGTAGCTAAAATCTTTTCTTCACTTTTACTTACTTCTCCATCTGCAAAGGCGAGTTGAATTAAAAATTGCATAAATTGTTGCTGCATTGCTTTTGAACGCTTTGTTGCGTGAGAGAGAGCATGAGCTAAATGTTCAATATTATCTGTTGTATTCTTTTCTGCGTTAAATATCTCTTTTAAAATTTCTTTTGTTCTGTTTGGTTCAGGAAAAACGGAAGAGACATCATCAAGCATGTTTGAGACAAGTTCTGCCTCAAGTGCATCTACCCGACCATCAGCTTTTGCAACTTTAGCTGCAAGTGCTACAAAAAGGCCAAGTTCACTACGCTTGAGCGCATCATGAGAGATAGAAAAGTCCTTAAATGCCTCTTTAGAATATTTTTCATATTTTGAGTAACTCTTAAATACATAATAAAATACTGCTCCAAGTAGTGCTAGAAGAATGATATTTCCCATAAAAGTCCTTTGAAATTTTTTATGGTATTATACTTATGAAAAGAAAATAAATGACAAGGATATCTCATGGTAAAAGTACTTAATAACATTGCTAAAGATGTGATTGGATTTGAGCTTAATGGTATTGTGACTGCAGAGGATTATGAAAAGAGATTGATTCCTGCTATAGAAGAGAAGTTACAAACAACTAAGAAGCTAAAAGTTTTGTATCATGTAGATAAAGATTTTGATTCGTATGAGTTAAAAGCGATGCTTGATGATGCAAAGGCAGGATTTGAGTTTTGGAATAAATGGGAAAAGATTGCTGTTGTCAGTGATGAAAAGTGGATTATTGACGCTGTAAAGGTATTTGCTTTTATGGTGCCTGGAGCTATTAAAACTTTCTCCAATGCAGAGTTAGAAGAAGCAAAAGAGTGGTTGCTTATGGATGAGACAAGGGGAACAAAACTACAAGTAAAGTTGGAAAAAGAGCATAAAATTGCTATTTTAGAGCCAAAAGCTGCTTTGAGTCAAGATGATTTTGTTCATGCAAAAAGTGTTATTGACCCATTTATTGAAAAAGAAGGTGATTTAAATGGTGTTATTATCTATACAAAAGATTTTCCAGGTTGGGACTCTTTTGCAGGTTTTTTAAAACATATGGATTTTATAAAAGAGCATCATAAAAAGATTAAAAAACTTGCTTTTGTAACAGATTCGTTTGTTGGAGAAATGGGTGAAAAAGTAGGGAGTCATTTTATAAATGCAGAAGTAAAAAACTTTGATTATGATGCATTGCAAAAGGCTAAGGAGTGGATTGCTTCATAAAATGCTACAATTCGCCTTATGAAACATTTTAACAATTTAAACAAGGGTGTAAAGTATATGCTTATCGCTAGCTTTACATTCGCAATTATGGGTGCTTTTGCCAAACTTGCCAGTGAGCATATGAGTTCGCTCGAAGTTGTCTTTTTTAGAAATATTGCTGGTGTGATTCTTATAGGTCTTGCCGTACTAAAAAAACCGATGCAGCATGTTGGGGGTAAGCCTTTTTTACTCTTTTTTCGTGGTTTTATGGGCTTTGTTGCACTACTTGCATTCTTTTATAACATTGCACACATCTCTTTGGGAGATGCAATGACCTACTCAAAGACATCACCTATCTTTACTGCGATATTTGCCTGGCTTTTTTTACATGAAAAGTTGAGTTTAAAAGCCTGGATGGCTGTTTTTATAGGTTTTGTCGGTATTGTCTTTATAACCCAGCCAAGTGGATTTGGATTTAGTAAATATGACCTTTTAGGAATATTTTCTGGTGTTGGAGCGGCACTTGCCTATACATCTGTACGTGAGCTCAAACAGTTCTATGATACACGTGCAATAGTGCTTTCGTTTATGCTGACAGGAACTCTTGGACCTTTGCTGCTCTTTTTTATCTCACCTTATATCGATGCTCCAGAACTTGATTTTATGTTTGCTTCTTTTGTTATGCCAGAGGGAATTGTATGGGTATATGTCATAGCGATGGGGCTTTTTGCAACACTTTCTCAGGTACTAATGACCAAAGCATATGGTGAGACAAAAGCAGGAATTGTAGGTGCCGTGAGCTATACAAATATTTTATTTTCCATACTTGTTGGACTTTTTTTAGGAGATGCTCTACCTTCCTTGACAACGACATTTGGAATAGTACTGATTGTATCTGCAGGGGTTATGGTAGCAAGAGCTAAATAAAGATTAAAAAGAAAAAGGTATAATACATTTGCCACTAGCAAAAGCTAGGGCAAAAAATCTCATCAAGAGGAGGACCTTATGAAAAGGTTTCACCTCAAGTTGACTTTTGTATTTTGGCGAATCAAAGTCAACTTGGAGCTAAAGAGGGTTTAACCCTCTTTGCCTTGATGAGATTATAACATAAATAAAAAAATTAGAAAATATTACAATGGAAAAAGAATGAAACTATTAGCTGGACCTTGCGTTATTGAGAGCGAAGAGAATATTTTTAAAATAGCAAAAGCTCTACAGAAATATCAGGATGATGATGATACTATCGACTTCTATTTTAAAGCAAGTTTTGACAAAGCCAACCGTACATCATTGGAGTCGTTTCGCGGGCTCGGTATGGATGAGGGGCTTCGTATACTGCAAAAAGTAAAAGATGATTTTGGCTACAAAGTGGTAACAGATGTGCATGAATCAACACAGGTTTCTGCTGTTGCTGAAGTTGTAGATATGCTACAGATTCCTGCATTTTTATGTCGTCAGACAGACCTGCTTGTGGCATGTGCTAAGACAGAGCGTGAGATAAACATCAAAAAAGGGCAGTTTTTAGATGCCAATGCGATGCAGTATCCACTTTTAAAAGTACTGCAGACTCGAGGATGCTCGGAAGCAACATATGAAAATGCACAAAAACATGGAGTCTATCTCTGTGAACGCGGAAACACTTTTGGTTATGGAAACCTTGTGGTAGATATGCGTAACCTTGTTCTTATGCGTAAGTTTGCACCAGTTATCTTTGATGCAACACACTCTGTTCAGATGCCAACGGCTGAGAATGGAAAAACAGGTGGTGACAGTTCAATGGTACCCTATCTTGCAAGTGCAGCAGCAGCTATCGGTGTAGATGGTTTCTTCTTTGAGACACATTTTGATCCAACTATTGCACTCTCAGATGGTCCAAATATGCTCAAACTTGAGGATTTGGAAAAACTCATAGTAAAAATCAAAAAAATTCAAGAAATTAATTAAAAAGGAAAAATATGGAATTTATAGAAGGCAGATTAAAAGTAGTAAACGGTAAAAAGATAGCGATTGTTAG
>Ga0256828_1001863_pt1 | contig 12945 bp, 12 predicted proteins | sample CV88metaG_FD_185993 | JGI IMG/M metagenome (GOLD analysis project Ga0256828, IMG submission 185993) | Hydrothermal vent microbial communities from East Pacific Rise, Pacific Ocean - CV88 | ecosystem: Environmental > Aquatic > Marine > Hydrothermal vents | place: Pacific Ocean: East Pacific Rise... | reverse complement strand
CTTTAAGCCAAACTAGTTTTGCTGCATTTATATCTTCTCTAAGAATTTTTTCGTTACTGTTGATTGCATTTTTTATATAAAAAATTGTTTCTTGCATAGATATATTATCAATTGGAATAGATAATATATTAATTTTTCTATTCATTACTATTTATTAACTCCAATAGATTTTTTGCTTTTGCTTCCCAACTATTCTCATTTGCCTCTTTATTTAAAATATTGAGATACTCTTGGTTACTTTTTAATTTTAATGCTTTATCTATTTTTTCAATAAAATTATTGTGATTAAGTGCAATTAAGACTGATTTATATTTTCTGCATTCTGGCATATTAGTAGTAACAATTGGTTTTCCCATTGCCATATACTCAAAAAGTTTTATTGGTGATGTAGATTCAGTAATTTCATTTAAGACAAAAGGAATAATAGATACATCAAAACAACTTGCATATTTTGGCAAATTTTTATACTCTATTGGACCAGCTATGGTAATATTTTTATAGCTATCTAAATTATATTTTTTTATACTTCCATCATAATCTACACCCAATAATAAAATATTAATATCTTCTTTTTTTGTTGCTAACTTAATAATTAGTTCATAATCAAACCAACTGGCAAACGCACCAAAATAACCAATTATAGGTTTGCCCTCAGCTATTAATTTTTTTGCAATTTGTGAATATTCATTTGGGTCTATCTTTTTTGAAAAATGCTCTATCTCAACACCATTTGTTATAAGTTTATAGTTTTTATCTCTATACTCTTTTACCTCATTTTCTAATTTTGTAGCACTTGGAACTACATAGCATCTACTATCTTTAAGTATATTTATATGTTTTTTGTAAACTTCTTTTGGAATAGAGTGTCCACTAATATTTTCGCTAATTTCATCTATATATTGATATATGATTTTATCACCTCTATCTAATCTATCTTTAATAAAGTTCCAATCTGTTTTGTTGTCTGTTGAATTTATATCATAATATTTTTTTTGCTCTATTGCATCAACTAAATCAAATCTATTTGTTAAATAACAACCATTAACTATCTCCTTAAATCCATTAATATTATCATATAATCCGTTATTTGTGCAGTAAAAGTATAAAACTCCATTTTTTGCTAAATTTTTTGATAGATGTTGTGGGCGCTGATATAGAGGGATATTCCAATCTACAAGTGGTGGCATTATTATAATTTTTTTATCTTTATGTTTTTGTAAAATAGAATTTAGCTCCTTTTTATGCTTTTTATCATAATACCCTTTTAAAAAAATATTAACTAATCTTTTAACAGCAAATATTGCAGTAGCTTTAAGCCCTTTTTGTTTTACCTTTTTAATAACTTTTTCTACCATTACTACTCTTTATTATAATTTATAATTTGATTAACTGGCTGATGAAATAAACCAAACAGTTGTTTATTCACAACACTTTTAAAATATAAAGCACCCTCAATATAATCAAAATATCTAGGTGTTGACAACTCTCTATCTTCAAGTGCAATTGCTACTATATATTCCCCATTTGCTAAATAGTTATCTATTTCAAACTCAATTTCAATATTACCTTTATTTGGCAGTAACTTATTGTCATAATCTTTAATTGTGCTAACTAAAATATCCAAGCCACTCTTATCTTTAATAGATAGCGCACAACTTAAATAGTTACTGCTAATATTTTTACTATTTATAAGCACTTTTATAATAATCTTTTCATATAGGTTAAATACTCTTTTTCTCTCACCTTTTTTATTAAACATATCAATAGATTCAATTGCACCAACTTTATCTCCCCATCTTGATATAATTTTTTCATCTTTTATCTCAATATCTTCACTACTGCTATCTCTATTTCCATACATATATTCACTATATTTTGCAGTAACATCAACAACATCACCAATATCTTTAATTTTTCCACCATCTAACCAAATGGCACTATTACAAAAGCTTCTTACTGCTGATATATCGTGGCTTACAAATAGTATTGTAATACCCTTTTTTTGTAACTCTTTAAATTTATTTACACACTTTAGCTGAAACTTAATATCACCAACACTTAAAGCTTCATCAACAATTAAAATATCTGGCTCTACATTAATAGATACTGCAAAAGCAAGTCTTGCAAACATTCCAGAGCTATACATTTTAGTAGGCTGATATAAATAATCTCCAATATCAGCAAAATCGATAATAGAGTCAAGTTTACTATCTATCTCATCTTTGCTAAAGCCCATAAGAGTTCCATTTAAGTAAATATTTTCTAAACCTGTCATTTCAAGCTTAAAACCAGCTCCTAATTCTAACATAGATGATATTCTACCATCTGTTTTAATAGTTCCACTTGTAGGGGTTAAAACACCAGTAATTATCTTTAATAGCGTAGATTTACCAGCTCCATTATGTCCTAAAATTCCTACAGTATCACCCTTTTTAATTTTAAATGATATATCTTTAAGAGCATAAAACTCTTGATGATAAGATTTTCTAAGAGGATTTATTATCTCTTTTATTCTATCTGATGGCTTATTATATAAATTATATATTTTTGATAATTTTTCTACTTCTATCGCACTATGCTTACTCATACATTTTATCCAATTCAAATATTACTATAATTTTAACAGATAATTATAAAACTATCAAAACTATCTTAATTTATAGCTATCTATACAGCTCCTTGGTCTATCATTGAGTCGGCTACTTTTTTAAAACCTGCTATATTTGCGCCAACAATTAAGTTGCCTCTATTTTTATACTCTATTGATGTTTCATATGCAACTTTAAAGATACTCTTCATAATTTGATGTAATTTTATATCTACCTCTTCAAAATTCCATTGAGTCATAGCTGCATTTTGGCTCATTTCAAGTTGAGATGTGGCAACTCCTCCGGCATTTGCTGCTTTTCCTGGGGAGAATAGAACACCATTTTGTTGCAGATACTCTATTGCATCAGGTGTTGTTGGCATATTTGCCCCCTCATTTACTAAAATACATCCATTTTTTACAAGCTCTTTAGCATCAATTAAACTCAATTCATTTTGTGTAGCACTAGGAAATGCCACATCACAAGGTATATGCCAAATTGCATGACCTCCCTCTGGGTAGTGAGAAATATCTATAAACTTAGAGTCTGGATGTATTTTTGCATAAGATTTTAGCGACTCTCTATGAATCTCTTTAACAGCTTTAAGCGAAGCCAAATCTATTCCGTTTTTATGATATATTGTGCCAGTTGAATCACTACAAGCTACAACCTTAGCACCCAAATCTTGCAACTTTTCAATAGTATAAATTGCTACATTTCCAGAGCCAGAAACAACACAAGTTTTACCCTCAAGTGAGTTGTTATAAACCCCCAAATGCTCTTGTGCAAAGTAAACCGAGCCATATCCAGTTGCCTGTTTCCTGCCAAAAGAGCCACCCCAATTTAAGCCTTTACCAGTTAATACACCATCAAAATCACCAGTTAATTTTTTATATTGACCAAACAAATACCCAATTTCTCTTTTGCCAACACCAATATCACCTGCTGGAACATCTCTATTTTTACCAATATATTTGTAAAGTTCATTCATAAAAGATTGACAAAAACGCATTACTTCATTATCACTTTTGCCCTTTGGATTAAAATTGCTACCACCCTTTGCACCACCTATTTGTAGGCTAGTTAGAGCATTTTTAAATATTTGTTCAAATCCCAAAAACTTGACAACACCAAGGTTTACACTTTTATGAAACCTCAATCCTCCTTTATATGGTCCAATTGCAGAGTTAAACTGCACTCTATAGCCTAAATTTGTTTGAACTACTCCTCTATCATCTACCCAATTTACTCTAAAAATAATGGTTCTATCTGGCACTACTAAGCGCTTTATAATATTTTGCTCTAAATATCTACTATCTGCTTCTAAAAGTGGAACAATAGACTCTAAAACCTCTCTTGTAGCTTGATAAAACTCATCTTGCCCGGGTGAACACTCTTTTATATCTTTTAAAATGTGTTTAATCTCTTCATAAATCATAACTCTATCCTACTTAATGTTTTAATTTTCCAGCTAAAAAGCCACTTGTAAATGCCCACTGCAGATTAAAACCTCCACACGGTCCATCTAAATTTATAACTTCACCACAAAAATATAAGCCAGATACAACTCTACTCTCTAGCGTATTTGGATTTATATCTTTTAAATTCACTCCTCCTCTTGTTACCATTGCCATATCAAAACCATTATGCCCTATAATAGTAAGTGGCGTCCAAGCTAATATATTTAATAATCTATCTCTATTTGCCCCTTTTTGCTTATTGAATTTAAGCTCAAAGTCGCAATTTGCCTCTAAAATCAACTCTTTTGCTACAGATTTTGGCAAAATCTTTTGCACTAACTCTAGCGTATTTCCATTAAAGCCTTTTGCTAACTCTTTTTTAAAAATTTCATAAATTTCATGTGAGCTTAAATTTGTTAAACTAATAAGCACTGGCACACTCTGAAATTTATCTAAAAGTGGTGTTATCTCTCTTGAAAAATCTAAAACTACTGGACCTCTAATGCCATCTTTTGTAAATATTAAATCTCCTTTGGCTTGGAGCTTTTTATACTTTTTTATATCTACTTTGATAGTAACTTTTGGCAAAGTATTAGCTCTACAATTTGCCACCCAGCGCTCTTTTGTTTTTAGTGGCATCATAGCTGGGTATATTTTTGTAACTCTATGCCCTAACTCTTTTGCAAATTTATAGCCATCACCTGAGCTACCAAGTTGTGGGTATCCTGCTCCACCAGTTGCAATAATAACTGCTTTTGCACTATACTCTCTATTTTCGGTTTTTATATAAAATATACTATTCTCTTTTTTAATTGAGTTTACAATCTCTTTACAACTAATCTTTACATTAAGTCTATTTAATTCACTCTCTAAAGCAGTTAAAACACTCTGTGAATTATGTCCTACAGGAAATACTCTAAAGCCATCAAGAGAGTCCGTTTTTACTCCAATTTCTTCAAAAAAATCTTGTAAAGCTTGGTTGTCAAACTTTTTAAGTGCATTTTGCATAAAACGCCCATCTCTGCCAAAAGACTCCATAAACTCTTTGCTATCTAATCTATTTGTTAAATTGCACCTACCTCCTCCACTAGCTTTTAACTTTAAGCCAATTTTTTGCATCTTCTCTAAAAGCAAAACACTTTTTCCATCTCTTGCAGCCGAAATTGCAGCCATTATTCCAGATGCTCCAGCACCAATTACTATTAAATCTTTTTTCATCTCTTTATTATATCTAAAATTTATGTTATAATAATGGGCTTAAATAATCATAAAGGATTAAATATGGCTGAAGATAAAAAACAAGTAAGTAGTGAACAACATACTCTATATGCTCAAGATATTTTAGAGAAAAAAAAGCTTATTGATAAAGATAAAAATCTTTATGAAATTACTCCAAAACATACAGTATATAGAATTTTTATAGGTAGATTTTTTGAGCTTAAAAAGGGTTTACACGCTGTATTTAACGAACTTAAAAAGGCTAAAAAAGATGATAAATTTGAAATAATAATTAACTCTGGTGGTGGCTTTGTAAATGAGGGGATGCAATTTTATAATATTATCTTAGAAAAATTTCCAAATAGCACAACAACATACTTAGATAATCGTGGTTATAGTATGGGTGCTTTGCTATTTTCTATGGGAAGCAAAAGAGTTATATATCCATATTCAGATTTAATGTATCACAACTACGCAGGTGGGGCTTTTGGTAAAGGTGAAGAGATAAAGGCACAAGTTAAACATTTTGATAAATTAATTCAAAACTTTTTTCATGAAATTATAGTTAGTCAAGGTTTTTTAAGTGAAGATGAATATCGAAAAATGATAATAGGTAAAGATTACTGGTTTGATGCTAAAGAGCTTTGCAAAAGAGGTATAGCAACGCATGTTATAGTAGATGGAGAAGAGATTACAGCTAAAGAGTTTTTAAAGCTACTAAAAAAGAGAAAAAAGGCTAAAAAACAAAAGAAAAAATTAACCAAAGAGGCTTCTAGCAACCAAAAGAGTAAGAAAAATAAAAAATAGCATTACTCCAAAAAACCTCTGGTAATATTTGCTATTTATCATAGTAGATACTACCTCTCCTGCCAAAGTTAATAGCATTAATATTCCATATAGTGTAAAAAGTAAAAATATAATATTTTGTGGTTGATTAAGGGGTTTTTCATCTATTAAAACAAAGTTAAATAATCCAACAGTTACAATCCAAATATATAAAACAACACTAAAAAAAGATGCCCAAAAGAGAAATTGAATTTTTGGACTGCGTCTTTGCATTACTTATAAGCCTTTAAAGCATTGTTTATTTGAATATATGCCTCTATTGGGGTGGTTTCGAAATAGAATATATTATGCTTTTTAGCAAACTCTTTTGTAATTTTTTGCACTTTTAAAAGGTTAAATCTAGGTGCTTTTGGAAAGAGATGATGTTCAATTTGAGTATTTAAACCACCATAAAACCAGTGAACAAAAGCTCCACCCTTTAAAGAGCGACTACCCCTCATTTGAAGCTCCATCCAACTTAACTCTTTGCCCTCATCCTCTTCAAAAACTTCACACCCTAAATGGTTTGTAATAAAGCCAAATGCCAACCAAGCAGAGAGTGTAATATATAGTGTTAGCATAACCTTTAATCCACTAATAAAGCCCAATTGGTAAAATATTACACCCCAAATTACTATCCAGTGTAATAACATTAGTGTAAGTTCGCCCCAAAGTTTACGCTTTATTACAAATTGATAAGATTGCCTAATAAAAGCTGGATACATAAAAAACATTGCACCCCAAAAAATAATATGTTTATACTTTTTTATAAATGGGTTATCTCCTCTATGTTTATTATTTGTAAATGTGCCATCTAGCGCTCTAATATCTTCATCTTTTTGAATTATATTACAGTATGTATGGTGATTTATATTATGCTTATAATCCCACCAAGAAGATGAATTACTAAGTGTAATAGCAGAAAATATATAAGATAACTTAAAAGAGAGTCTTTTATTTTTAAAATATTGTAGATGTAAAATATCATGAGATATAAATACAGCTCTTGTAAAAATTACAGTTAAAAATAATCCCAGTAGATATGGGTTCCAAAGTTTAGCAGTAATTAGTGCAACAATTAGAGCGACAACTACACCTATCATCTCAATTGAGCCTCTAATTGGCACTCTATCTAGCAATCCTAAAGAGCGAACTTCACTCTTTAACTCATTAAAAATATCTGGGTAATTCATATTTTATCCTTTAAAAAATTATAACAATAATAAGTTAAACTTTTGGATAATTAATATAAATTTAATATATTTTAGTTAATATTATTCAAAAAAGGAGTAACTGTGTCAGTTCCAGAAGATGTAGGATGTAGCAATGAAAAGTGCATTAAAAGAGAAGAGTGCCTAAGAGCTTTAATTTATAAAAACAAAACAGCAAGAGAGGTAAAAAGCTTTGGAGGAACACCTCAAAAAGGATGTGGTAAATTTATTCAAAGAAAAGATAAATAATATAGTGATTAGTGCTAGTGGTAGGTTTTAGTGTTGTGAGATTGGGGAGTAACATTAAACTTATAATTGGTGAATTAGTTTATCAAAGTTATCTTATATATCTCTTCACTAAACCATAAATCCTAAAAACCACTTCCTCACCTTACCCTACTTATTCAACTCTTTCCACATTTTAGCTTTAACAAGTAGAGCATTTTGGGTTCTAAACTTTGTAGTTGCAATTACTGCATCTTTATTATATTTAATATCTCTTTTTTTATAGGTTATAATTGCTCCATTTGGGTTGTTTTTGATAAACATTTCTATACTTTTTTTACTCCAGAGTATAACTAAAGGTTTTTTTAGTCTGCCAAAATATTGATATTGGTTGTGATACTTCCCGTAGTGGGCTACTTTAATACCTTTTTGCTCTAATTTTGATATTGCTTGAGAGAATTTTGTTAAATCTTGTTTATGTAGATAAATATGTGCAATATAGTGTATAGAAACTATTATTAATATAGAAGATATAGCAACTACTTTTACAAAACTCTCTTTACTTTTAAATTTTTTTATAAATAAAAAAACTCCATACAGCCCCAATACTATGCCACTTACTATAAAAGCTTTGCTATCTAAAAATACTCTAATATAACCCTTTATAAACCAAGGAGCTACAATAAAGCCAATGCCAACTATAATTAGCAATGCTCCATAGACTCTAGCGTGATAAAAGCTCTTTTTGTTTAAAGATATTGTTCTTGTAATTAGTAGTGCAAAAGCAGAAAACTCTGGCACAATATAGTGCAACTGCTTACCACTAATTAAAGAGAATATTATAAATGTTCCAACTATCCAAACAAAAAGAAATCTAACTCCCTCATCTTTAAATCTACTCTTAGTTATCTCTTTTAAACCTATATAAAAATTACTATTTAAAAGCCAAGGAAATAAAATTAGAGGCACCCAAGGCAGATACCACCAAAAGGGGCGTTTATGAGCAAAAGCATCTACTGCTCTACCAGCATACTGCTCCCAAAAAATTCCTCTAGCAAATGCTTCTCCACCCATTTTAGCAGCTGGTATCATCCAAGTTAAAGCCAAAGCCACTCCAATAAGCAAAGCAACTAAAGCTCCTATATAAAAGCTTTTACCTGGCTCTTTAGCACTCCAAAAATTTGCAAAAAGATATAGAGGTAGCAGGTGCGCTAAAATTACAGGGCTTTTTGCCAAAATTCCAAACCAAATAGCAAAGGCAAAGATAAAATAACTCCACAACTTTCCATCTTTTATAATTTTTAAGCCCCCATACATTGCCAAAAGCACCCAAAAACTAAGCATAATATCAAACATAAATAGAGTTGTATAAAAACTAAATAGAAGCATAGAGATAGTTACCCAAGCAACTATTTTAGCCCCATTTTTGTCATCTTTCCATAAAAGTTTATAAATTTTATAGTTTAAAAAAACAATTCCAATTCCAAAAAGCAAAGGGATAAAACGCAGAGTATATGTGTTTAAGCCAAAAAGATGCCAATCTAAATTAATAAGCCAAAAGAGTAGAGGTGGTTTATGGTCGTATGGAACTCCATTTAATGTTGGCACAAGATAATTACCACTATTAAACATCTCCCATGCAACACCTATATAACGTGTTTCATCAATTATTAAAAATGGTTTTAAATAACTTATAACTACAATTAGTAGTGTTAAAAGAAGCATAGGTATTAAAAGATTTTTAACTCTCAAAAGCAACCTTTTTTGCAAAATTATATCCTAAATTTAATTTTAACTATCTATAATAACAATCAAAAAGGAGTCAAATTGAGTAGCATTTTTAAAGTTTCAATTTTAGCTACAATGCTATTGGCTCTAATATCATACTTTTTTTTAGATAAATCAATTGCAAACTACTTTGCAAATAACCATAATTTAAAAGATATATTTAGCTTTATTACAAATTTTGGCTTATCAGAGATATATTTAATACCAAGTGCAGTTATATTTTTAATATTTTTGAAGTTTAATAAGAGAGTTTCAAATAGTGCATTATATATATTTTTGAGTGTTGCAATTTCTGGGATTTTATCTATTGTAATAAAAATGATATTTGCGAGGTATCGCCCACCAATGCTACTAGGGAATGAACACCTATACGGCTTTAGCTGGTTTGATTTTGGATATTTGGTAAACTCTTTTCCATCAGGTCATAGCACAACAGCTTTTAGTGCATTTATAGGATTTTCTCTACTTTCTCCAAAGTTTAAGTGGCTATTTTACTTATTTGCTACACTAATTGCAGTAAGTCGTGTAGTGCTTGATGTTCACTTCTTAAGTGATATTTTAATTGGAGCTTTGCTTGGCACATTAACATCATATTATCTATATTACAACTACTTTAAAGGCAAAATATGAGTTATAGAGTTTTGCTAATTTTAATAGCTCTAATTAACTTTATAGCACCTCTTGGTTTTGTGCCACTGTTTGATTTAGATGAGGGAGCATTTAGCGAAGCAACAAGAGAGATGATACAAAGTGGCAATTATATTACAACATACTTAGATGGAGCATTACGCTTTGATAAACCAATTCTTATCTATTGGCTTCAAGCCTTTAGCGTTAAAACTTTTGGCTTAAATGAGTTTGCCTTGCGTTTTCCATCTGCAGTTGCTGGGCTTTTATGGGGCTTTGCAATATGGAGTTTTACAAAAAAAGAGTTAGGAGAAAAAGCAGCATTTTTTGCAACACTTTTTATGTTAAGTGCTTTGCAAGTAAATCTTATTGCAAAAGCCGCAATTGCGGACTCTTTGTTAAATCTATTTATTGCAACTTCTCTATTTGCTATTTGGCAATTTTTAGAGAGTAAAAATAGGGTATATCTATATGCCTCTTTCGCTCTAATTGCCCTTGGCACACTTACAAAAGGTCCAGTTGCAATTATGATTCCTCTAATAACAGTTGCTATATATATGGGGCTAAAAAGAGAGTTTAAAGAGTTTTTTAAGATAATTTTTAATCCTATTGGAATTTTAATTTTTTTAGCAATTGCCTTGCCTTGGTATTACTTAGAGTATTTAGATCAAGGGCAAAAATTTATAGATGGATTTTTTTTAAAGCACAATATTGGGCGTTTTAGCTCAGCAATGGAGAGCCATAGGGGTTCTATTTTCTATTTTATTCCAGTAATTTTGCTTGGATTTTTGCCATTTACTTCAATTTTAATTAAAACTTTGGCTAAAGCAAAAGAGATTTTTAGCACAAATTTGGGGCTATTTTTAATTATTTGGTTTGCTTTTGTATTTATCTTTTTTTCTCTATCTGGCACAAAATTGCCTCACTATGTAGTATATGGCTATACTCCACTATTTATCTTAATGGGAGCATATAGTGCCAAGAGATTTAAGGAGTTTGCTCTTTTAGATATTTTGCCAATTTTAGCTTTATATGCAACTCTTTTTGCTTTGCCATTTTTTACAAACTATATGGAGCTAAATAATAGATATGTAGAAGATATTATAAAAGCTATTCCACTGGAGTTTGGAGGATTTTATTTAAGCTCTATAGCAATTGCATTTATATTAACAATTGCTATAAAATATTCAAAATTTTCACTTAAAATAAAGAGTGTAATTATAGCTTTGCTTTTTACAATTTTACTAAATTTTGTAGTTATAAAAGCTTATGCTAATATAGCTCAACAACCTATAAAAGATGCTGCTTTATATGCAAAAGAGCATAGCTTAAAACCAATACTCTACCATATAACAAAACCTAGCTTTTTACTATATCTAAATAGCAAATCTCTAAAAGAGAAGCCAAGTAAGGATAAAGTTATACTCTTAAAATCTAAAAACTTAAAAGATTTTAAAAGCTATAAAATTTTATACTCTAAATATGGGATATACTTAATTAAACTCACTAAATAAGTATTGACACATATTTTTTTATCTAAGATATTAAATTCAATAAAAATTATCAAATTTTAAAGTTTATATCAAGATTTTTTATGTATAATCAAATAAAATATCTAGTATAAGAAAGGATTATAATATGAGTAAGAAAGTATTAGTTTTAGGTGGGGGTTTTGCAGGTGTAGATGCTGCAACACATCTACAAAAAGCTGGATTTGATGTAACTTTGGTTTCAAATAGGGACTATTTTTATATCTATCCAACATCAATTTGGATACCAACTGGAGAGGCTAAATTTGAAGATATGTGTGTGCCTTTGGCAGATTTGCAAAAAGCTCATGGCTTTAAGCTTGAAATTGATGAGGTAGAACAAATTATAAGTAAAGAAAATAAAGTAATTTGTAAAAACAAAACTTTTGATTACGACTACTTAATTGTTGCTATTGGTAGTGGTAAAATGCAACATAAAGGTAGTGAACACTTCTTATCAATTTGTGGTAATCCAGAAGATTCTATAAAAATAAAAGAGAGAATTGATGAGTTAATCAAAAAAGGTAGTGGAAAGATTGCAATGGGCTTTGGTGGTAACCCAAAAGATCCAAGCAATGTGCGTGGAGGACCAGCATTTGAGGTGCTATTTAATGTGCATAATCAACTTAAAAAATTAGGAATTAGAGATAAATTTGAGCTTACTTTCTTTGCTCCAATGGAAAAACCAGGTGCTAGAATGGGTGAACAAGCTCTAAAGATGATGGATATCTATTTTAATAAATTAAATATCAAAAAACACTTTGGTAAAAAGATTGTAGAGTTCCAAGAAGATGGCATAATTTTTGAAGATAGCTCTAAACTAGAGAGTGATTTTACAATGTTTATTCCAGCTGGTAATGGACATAGTGTATTTGAAAATAGTGATTTACCACTAAATGAAGCAGGATTGATTTTAATTAATGATTATTGTGAAGTTAAACATAATTTTGATGAATCTAAAGAGTCTGAAGAGGGTAGATGTAGAGTTTTTGCTATAGGTGATAGTGCAGCAATAGAGGGACCAGACTGGAGAGCAAAGCAGGGACACATAGCTGAAGTTATGGCAAAAAATGTAGCTTATAATATAGAACAAATTGAAAAAGGAAGTGAAGCAAGAAAAGGCTATGAAGATCACTTAAATATTCTTTGTGTTATGGATAGTGGTGATGGTGCTGCCTTTGTTTATCGTAATAATAAAGGTGGCAAAATGATACCAATGCCAATTATAGGACACTGGCTTAAAAAAGGCTGGGGCTGGTATTGCAGAAACTCAAAACTTGGCAAAATTCCTAGAATTCCAGGAATGTAGGAGGATTATTAGTTCCTAGCTTAGAATTTCAGATTCCACTTTTGGATTTTTTCAAGCAGAACTATGCACTATACTTTTTTGAAAAACCTTACTTCTAAAAATTCAAAGGAACCGAGGTTTTAACCTCGGTAAAAAGCTTATAATTTTAATTAAACTTTTAACTAT
>Ga0256828_1001862_pt1 | contig 12945 bp, 17 predicted proteins | sample CV88metaG_FD_185993 | JGI IMG/M metagenome (GOLD analysis project Ga0256828, IMG submission 185993) | Hydrothermal vent microbial communities from East Pacific Rise, Pacific Ocean - CV88 | ecosystem: Environmental > Aquatic > Marine > Hydrothermal vents | place: Pacific Ocean: East Pacific Rise... | reverse complement strand
ATCTCATAAGCTTTTTTAATATTTAAAGTTTCATTATTTTGCTTATTTTCATGATATGATTTAAACTCATTTATCATTGCATCTAAGTCATGTCTTTTGATTTTAATAGCATCACTTATATCTTCTATAATCATACGCTCAGTATTTGTAAAATCACCATCAATAAATGCAAGATTTAATAAGTATTGCATAACTTGAACTCTTTTTTCGTAAGAGTTTTTTGTAAGTTTATAATATTTGTTACAAATATCTATAGTATTTTCAAAAGTTTCTTTTTCTTTTTTGTATATAGCTTTTAATTGTTCTCTTATTTCTTCATGATTGTTAAAAACCATTGATATATCTGTAAAAGTATGTTTTAAAAGCTCTGCTTCAAGTTCACATACTTGACCATCAGCTTTTGCAACTTTTGCCATAAGTGCTATTAATAAACCAGCTTCGTGATCTTCAAGTTTTCCTTGTAAATCTTGTTTTGTATCTATTTTTATATGATTAAAGCTTTGAGAATTGTAATCTTTATTTAACATAAAGAATATAGCTACTACAGCTATAAATATAATTATTTCCATTTTATATTCCTTGCTTGGAAAATTTGACCTAAATTTTAGCAAATTTTTGGTAAAATCAACGACTATATAAGATATATTATTATATATAAAGATAATTTACTATTGGAGTAATAAATGTTCGGAATGGGATTTATGGAAATAATGTTAATCTTAATAGTTGCAGTAATAGCTTTAGGACCAGAAAAGCTACCAACAGCAGCAGTAGATATAGCAAAATTTCTAAAAAAAATGAAGTCAAGTGTTGATGATGCAAAATCAACTATAAATAGTGAGATATCAAAAACAGGCTTAAGAGAAGAAGCTTCTAATTTTAAAGATAATATGGGGATTGATAGATTAGCAAACTTAAATCTTGATAATCTTATAGAAGATGATGACGATGATTTTGATACAAAACCTGCAAAAGTTAAAAAAGTAGAAAAAACTACACAAGCTGATTATTCTACTACTAAAATCATGAAGAAAGAAGTTTAATGTTAGAAGATTTAAAACCACATATTGCAGATCTTAGAAAAAGGTTGATGATATCATCTGCATTTTTTGTAGTTGCATTCTTTGCTTGTTTTTTTGTATATGATACAATACTTGGATGGATGATGGTACCTATAGAAGCTGTATTACCTGAAGGTAGTAAAATGGTTGCTATTGAAGTTCAAGAAACATTCTTTACAGCACTTAAAGTTTCATTTTTCTCTGCATTTTTAGTTTCATTACCAGTTATATTTTGGCAATTTTGGTTATTTATGGCTCCAGGACTTTATGAAAATGAAAAAAGATTAGTAGTACCATTTGTAATATCTGCTACATTTATGTTTTTAGTTGGTTCTTCATTTGCTTATTATGTAGTAGTACCATATGGATTTGAGTTCTTAGTTACATTTGGTTCTCAAGTTGTTGCTGTTATGCCTAGTATTGGTAAATATGTTACATTTTTTACTAAGCTTATGTTTGGATTTGGTATAGCTTTTGAGATGCCAGTTATTACATTTTTCTTAGCAAAAATAGGTCTTGTAAATGATGAGATGTTAAAAAGTTTCTTTAAATATGCAATTGTACTTATATTTGTACTTTCTGCACTTCTTACACCACCAGATGTTGTTACACAATTTTTAATGGCTGGACCACTTATAATTTTATATGGAGTATCTATATATATTGCAAAAATATTTAATCCTGCAACAGATATAGAAGATGAAGAAGAGGATGACTAAACTAGATCCTCTTAAAACATCTAGCTATGATTATACTCTTCCAAAAGAACTCATAGCTACATATCCTGTAACTCCTGCTAGTGATGCTAAACTTTTAGTATATAATAGAGCTACAAAAGATATTATACATACTACTTATAATAATCTTTTAGATTATATCCCTTCAAATACAAATATATTTTTCAATGATACAAAAGTTATAAAAGCTAGAATATTTGGTCATAAACAAACAGGTGGTAAAATAGAATTACTTTTTAATAAACCATATTTGGAAGATACTTTTTTAGTTTATATGAGAGGTAGAGTAAAAGTAGATACTATTATTACTTTTGAAAATAATCTTGAAGCTAAAGTTATCGAACTTTTAGAAGAAGGAAGTAGGGTAGTTGAGTTTTATAAAGATAATAAAAAATTAAACTTTTTAGAACTAGTAGAAGTTCTAAATACTATAGGACATCTTCCTCTTCCTCCATATCTTCATAGAGAAGATGAAAAAAGTGATGAATCTACATATCAAACTCTTTTTGCAAAAAACTATGGTGCAGTTGCAGCTCCAACAGCATCTTTGCACTTTACACCTGAATTGTTAGATGAACTAAAATCAAAGTTTGATACTTATTATCTAACCCTTCATGTAGGTGCAGGGACATTTAAACCTGTAGAATCTGAAGATATACTAGATCATCCAATGCATAGTGAATATTATGAGATTAAAGATAATACTATAAAAGCTTTGCAAAATAGTACAAATAAAATATTAGCTGTAGGTACAACAGTAACTAGAACACTTGAATTTTACAATGATACTAAAAAATCAAATGGTGAAGCAAACTTATTTTTAAATCCAAATAATCCACCAAAAATAGTTGATTATTTGCTTACAAATTTTCATCTTCCAAAGTCAACTCTAATTATGCTTGTTGCATCTTTTATTGGACTTGAAGAAACATTAAGAATATATGATGTTGCTATTAAAAATAATTATAGATTTTTCTCTTATGGAGATGGGATGTTAATAATATAAATGATATAAAAGATTATTTTAAATAATCTCTTATATACTCATATCCTGAGTAAAGTGTAAGTGCAGTAGCAAACCATAAAAGCTCAGCTCCATATGGCCAGTTCATTATTAAAAAACCAATTGCAAACATTTGTGCAACAGTTTTTACTTTTCCAGCCATAGTTGAAGCTACACTTTTACCTTGTTGTACTGCAACTACTCTAAGACCTGTAATAAAAAACTCTCGACTTAATATTAAAAATATTGCAAAGGCACTAGCTCTATTTAAAGCTATAAGACCAATAAATCCAGCAAGAACAAGCATTTTATCTGCTAGTGGATCAAGAATTGAACCCATTGTTGTCATTTGATCCCAGCTTCTAGCAATATATCCATCAAAAAAGTCTGTAACAGAAGCAATTACAAAAATTAGCCCAGCAAAATAATTAAACCAACTAGGATGCCAACCTTGAAATAAAGAGTTATTTTGATCGACCATAAACCACAGCATTAAAGGAGCAAATGCTATTCTAAATGCTGCAAGTATATTTGGTAAGTTTAAATTATTTTCTTTTTTAGGCATATTATTATTTCTTGAAAGTTGTTCCACCATCAACGATTAAAGTTGTACCTGTAATCCATGAAGCTTCATCGCTACATAAAAAATAACATGCACTAGCTAAATCATCTGGCTGACCCATTCTATTTAATGGTGAAAGTTCTGCTGTTTTAGCAACTACTTCTTCATAATTTGTAAATGCTCTTAAAGCATCAGTTTCAATAGGTCCACCAGAAACTGCATTTACTCTTATTCCCATTTCTCCAAGTTCAGTTGCTGCATATCTTACCATAGCTTCAACTGCTGCTTTATTTGTACCATGACCTGCATAGTTTTCAATATATACTAAGTTTCCTGTTGAAGATAACGAAACAATTGCTCCACCATCTGTCATTCTTTTTGCTGCTTGTTGAGAACATGTAACAAAAGCATCAACAGTTGCTGTATAAATATTGTTTAACCCTCTTGGTTTTAATTTCATAAATTTATTATATCCACCAACAACAGCTCTACCATAAATCATTGCATTTGATATAAAATAATCAACTTTATCAAAATCTTCATCTATTAGTTTAAATAAATCTTTTGCAGATTCAGGTTCTAATATATCAAAAGGATAACATCTAGCTTTGATATTGTATGTTGATTCTAAATCAGCACAAATTTCTTTTGCTATTGTATCATTTGAATTGTATGTAAAAGCAATATCTATACCTTCTTTAGCAAATCTATATGCTGTTGCTTTTCCAATACCTTTTGTTGCTCCTGTTATTACTAATAATTTATTTGCCATTATTTAATCCCTATAATATAATAAACTTCTTTATTTGGAATAGTTTCTAATGATACTTTATATTTATCACTCCATTTTTTTACAATTTCATGAAACTCTTCAAGTAAAGCATCATTGTCTAAATTGTCTGATTTTATTTTAAATTTATTACTATTATTTGAAAGAGCTACATAAGCATTTACATGTTTTAAATTATCATTTAAGCTTATTAAGTGTTTTGCAAATTTATCAAATCCAAGAGTGTTATCAATAGCTTTTTGTGCTTGAGCTAAAGAAGATTCATTTACAGTGTATTTTAATTGTGTTAAAATAGTTTCTGCAGTTATATCTAAGTTCATATTTATTCCTAAAATTTTTTGTTAATTTTATCAAATTAATACTAAATAATGGTATAATTGCCACAATATTTAAGGAATTTATATGACTATTATTGAATTATTTCAAAAATTATTAAGATTTAAATCAATTACACCAAATGATGATGGTGCTTTTGATTTTATAGATGAATATTTAGGTGATACTTGGCAATGTATTTCACTAGATATAAATGATGTAAAAAATAGATTTTATTATAAAAAATTTAGTGAATCTAATGAGCATTTATGTTTTGCAGGACATATTGATGTTGTACCAACAGGTGATGGGTGGGATGTAGAACCATTTGAAGCAAATGTTATTGATGGTGTTATAACAGCTCGTGGTACTCAAGATATGAAAAGTGGAGTTGCAGCATTTTTATATGCTTGTAAACATGCTACAAATTTCAATGGAACGCTTTCTATACTTCTTACTTCTGATGAAGAAGGAGAAGCTATAGATGGTACAGTAAAAGTTCTTGAGCATTTAAAAAGTATTGATTTTTTACCTACATCTGCTATTGTTGCAGAGCCAACTTGTGAAAAAGTATTTGGTGATGCTATAAAAGTAGGAAGAAGAGGGAGTATAAATGGTTATTTAGAACTTCAAGGTAAGCAAGGACATGCAGCATACCCAGAAAAAACTATAAATCCAATACATCAAATAAGTGAAGTATTAAATAATATTGCAGGACATAATTTAGATAATGGTGATGATTATTTTGCACCTAGTCAATTAATAATTACAGATATAAGATCTGGTATGCAAGTTACAAATGTAACTCCAGATAAATTAAATATGATGTTCAATGTTAGAAACTCAACTAAAACAACACAAAAAGAGATAAAAGAATTTATTAATAACAATTTTAAAAACTATGATTATACATTAAAATTAACTCAAGGTTCTTATCCATTTATGACTGATGCAAATACTAAAGTTGTACAAAAAATGAGAGCTAGTATTAAAAATATTTTAAATATTGATACAAAAAACTCAACTGCTGGTGGTACAAGTGATGCAAGATTTTTTGGTCAATTTAAAATTGATACAATAGAATTTGGTGTAATTAACGATACTATTCATAGTGTTGGTGAGAGAACTACAGTAAAAGAAGTGGAACAACTTACAGAAATATTTATAGATATTATTAAAAATTATTAGTTATGTAATATAACTTTGACAAATATATTTTTTTTTGCTAAAATATAAAAAAATAAAGTGAAGGTTATGTTGGATTTAGTAATTTCAAAAGATGAATTAGTACAAATGTTCATAAATGAAACTATAAAAGACACAAATAATGGCTGGTTATATGAAGATAGTCAGTATATAAATATAGCTGCAATTCACGAAAAAGATCCAAAATACATATATGATGTTGCAAATGCACAGTTTTATAAACTAACAAGCATTGATAGCAAAAATGTAGAAATATAAACTAATCTAAGAGGAATATAAATGTCACATTGTCCATTTTGTAAAAAGAAAATTGCTATGAGTAAAGCTTTTTGTTCAAGAGGTTGTAAAGATAATTACTTTCAACTAATAGCAATACAAATACCAAAATTATTTCTAAAAAGAATATATCAATTTTGTACTCCAGAAGAAAGAGAAAAAGAAGTTGAAGAGTTTGCTACAAGACATAAGTGGAGATTAGATTTACTTAAAAATAAACTTGAAGAAGAAGCAATAGCTGCAGGATTTATAAAAGATCCAAATAAAGAAGACTAAGAATTACTTAGTATTCTTTCTTAATAAATATACATATACTAAACTTGCCAAAAGTATAAAACTACTCGAAATTAAAATTCCCATAGTAAGCCACGAAGTTCCAAGTAAAAATCCAAGTTGAACATCTGGTTGTCTATAGTTTTCAGCTATTATTCTTGCAATTGAATATAGTATTACATACATTAATGCTATTTGACCATCAAATAATTTCTTTTTTCTAAGTATAAATAAAATAATACCTACAAATAAACCTTCTAATATAGCTTCATATAAAGCAGATGGATGTCTTAATGCTCCTTGAGCATATATTGCCCATGGAACATCTGTAACTCTTCCTACTAGCTCTTGATTTAAGAAGTTTGCAACTCTTCCAAATATATAAGCAAATGGAACAGATAGTGCAGCAATATCAGCTAAGAACCAAAATTTTATTTTATATTTAATTGAAAATAGTATTGAAGATAAGATAAATCCAATAATTGCACCATGATAACTCATACCTGCAATTCCTACAAATTGACCATCTTTAAAAGGATTAAATATATTCCAAGGATGAGTTAAATAGTAAGATGTATTAGAATCATAAAATAGTACATATCCTATTCTAGCACCAAGTATTACACCTAATTCTGCCCACCATATATAAGAATCTAATTGTTCTTTTGTTATATTTAGATTATCTTTTTTGATTATATAATGAGCTGTATAAATAGTAAGTAATAGTGCCAAAGCATACATAAGTCCATACCAATGAACCCCAATAGAACCAATATGAAAAGCTACTGGTTCAAAGTTTGAATATATATGTTGCCAAGATTCTTGCATAAGGTTTATTTACTCTCTAATGCATCTGCAATAAGTTCAATAGGATTTTTAAATACTACATTTTCTACATTTGCATTATGTAAAGAGTTTGTTATTTGCATACGACAAGCACTACACTCAGCACTTACGATATTTGCTTTTGTTTCTTTTATCATAGCAGCTTTTGGTAAACCTGCTTTTTTAGAATAAGCATATTTATTACTTTGCATTGTAATTCCACCAAATCCACAACATCTATTTGAATCACTCATCTCTTTTATTTCATAATTTTTACTAAGTAATGCTCTAGGTTCTTTATGAACACCTTGCATTTTTTTAGCATGACATGGATCATGATATGTTACAACATCATCAAATGTAGTATTTGCTTCTTCTAAAAGTTGAGCTAGGTTTGTGTTGTTTTCAAGCCATTTTGTAGCCATATGTACTTTTGGAGCAATTTTTAAAGCTCTTTGTTTCCACTCTTCTTGGTCATGTAAATAGTGAGCCCAATCTATATTAATCATAGCACTACAAGTAGCTTCAGGTACAATAATAGCATCAACTTCATCTATAAACTTTTCAAAATATTTTATATTTTTCTTTACAAGATAATCAACAGTATCAAAATCACCAGTAAAATATGCAGGAGCAGAACAACAAAGTTGTTTTTTTGGTATCATAACTTCAAGTCCAAGTTTATCTAGTATTTTAAGTAATGCTTCACCAGTATTTGTATATGAATAATTTCCCATACAACCTATAAAAATAGCTACTTTTTTCTTTGGAAGTTTATAGTTTGATTTTATAAGATTTTGTGCATTTGTTGTTGATATATATTCTTTATGTTTATTTAAAAAGCTTATTCTATCAGCATAAGGTAAACTTCTATCTTTTATCATCTCTATTGGAAGATTTATTCTAAGTGTTGCACTTTGTTTTTGTTCATTTATTTTGATACCACAAGTTTGAAATACCCATCCCATTTTAGCCATAATGTCCATGATTTTTCTATGTCTAAGAAGGAAGAAAAATGCTCTTTTATACCAAGCAATACCAAACTTTTTTCTTATGTCATTTCTTACTTGTTCGATTATCATATCTGTAGGTAAATCATTTGGACAAGCTTCTACACAGTTTGTACATAAAAAACATGATTCAAAGATATCTTTAGCTGTTGTATCTAGTTCTAGTTCACCTCTATCATAAGCACCAAGTAGATCTATAAATCCTCTAGGTGATGTAGTTTCATCTTGGTTAATATTAAAAATTGTACAAACAGGTTTACATTTACCACATTTTATACATTCATCACTAATTTTTGTATAATCAAACTTTTTGTTTTCCACTATGTTTACCTTATATTTAATATCGCGATTATATCTAAAATATTATTGTAAAAGTATAAAGAGTTATTTTATATAGTTTTACTAAATCTTCTTTTATCTTCAGGGATATTGTTTAAATAAGCATCAAAAGGCATACATATATTTCTAATAAGCATAGCACCTGTTTGATTTACTTCTATTTTTGATTCACTCACTTCTAGTAGTTCTGCTTCTTGGAACTCTACAAGAGCTTTTAATGCATCATCAAAATATTCTTTGAAGTTAATATTGAATTTTTCTTCTACTTTTTTAATATCAAGTGCAAAGTTTGCCATAAGTTCCATAATTACATATTGTCTTAAAATATCATCATCATTTAGTTTGTAGCCTTTAAATACTGGTAATTCACCTTTATCTATAGCTTCTTCATAAGATGCTAAATCTTTGAAGTTTTGAGCATAATAATCAACACCATCACCAATAGATGTAACACCAATACCAATTAAATCAGCTCCACCTTTAGTAGTGTATCCTTGGAAGTTTCTATGTAGTTCACCTTTTTGTATAGCTTGAAATAACTCATCATCAGGTTTTGCAAAGTGATCCATACCCACCATATTGTAACCATTTGTTGTAAAGAACTCTATAGTATCTTGTAGTATTTCTAGTTTTGTAGAAGCACTTGCAAATGTAGTTTCATCAAATTTTCTTTGTGTTTTTACCATCCATGGAACATGAGCATAGTTAAATACAGCTAGTCTATCTGGATTTAGAGTTATTATTTGTTCTATTGTATTTTTAAAACTAGCTCTTGTTTGAAGTGGTAAACCATATATTAAATCAATATTTATAGAATTTATTCCTGCATTTCTTGCTATATCTACTACAGCTTTAGTTTCATTAAATGGTTGTATTCTATGAATTGTTTTTTGTACTTCATCTTGTAAATCTTGTACCCCAAAGCTAAGTCTATTAGTTCCATGTTTTTTAAGTACATCCATATGTTCTTGAGTGAAAAATCTAGGATCAACTTCACAAGATATTTCAGCATCATTACTAAAATTTGGGAAAGTTTCTTTTATAGCATTTAATACTTCATCCATTTGAGCAGCACTTAAAAATGTAGGAGTACCTCCACCAAAGTGCATTTGTGTTACAAGTCTGTTTGTATTTAGATGTTTTGCTAATATTTTTAGCTCTTTTTTTAGATATTCTATATATCTAGTTTTTTTATCTTCTTTAGAAGTAAATATTACATTACAACCACAAAAATAACAAGCACTTCTACAAAATGGTATATGAATATACAAAGATATTGGTCTATTGTCACTTTGATTTTTAAATTTATCAGATAAGTCTTCTTTCGTAAAACTATTAGAAAATTCTGGTGCTGTTGGATATGAAGTATATCTAGGTCCTGGTTTGCTGTATTTTTCAAACTTTTTGAAGTCGATCATAAAAATCCCTTAATAAAATATATAGTATTTTACCCTTATTTTATTAAATTTGTGTAAAGATACGATATGAAAAAGACAATTAATAAAGACTTAAAGCTATTTTATACAAATAACTATCCATTTACAAGTAATAAAAGCTCAAATAAAGCCTATGAAATTACTCTAGGAATAGGGGGAAACTTAGGAAATGTTATAAAAACTTTTAATAAGCTATTTTTGTATTTACAATCAAATACAAAAATTGATATTATAAATACAAGTCCTATTTTACAAAATCCACCTTTTGGATATTTAGCTCAAGATGATTTTTTAAATGCAATAATAGTTATAAAAACAAATAAAAATCCCAATGAAGTATTAAGAATGTGTTGGATGTATGAAAATAGATTAGGCAGAAAAAGAAGTTTTAAAGATGCTCCTAGAACTCTTGATATAGATATAATATTTATTAAAAAACAAAATAAATATTTAAATCTAAATACAAAAGATTTAATAGTCCCACATATTGGGTATAAAAATAGACCTAGTGTACTTATACCACTTAAGTGTATAAAAGCAAAAAGGTAAGTTATGAGGTATCCTTTAGATTTTGAGTCAACATTTTCAAAGACATATTTATTTTGGTTGAGTAGATTTGTAAGATATAAAATAACATCTTTATCAAATAGACAAGTAACAAATCAAGATAGATTAGCTCAAATAATACAAGAACTTATAAATGGTTTTGATGATATAAAAAAACTAAAATTACTAATAAAAGAGATAAGAAATATTGGTATGAGTGGTATTCATGTTTATTATTTACCACTAGAAAAGCTATATAATTATCTAATAAATTATGGTGCATCATCTATGAAAGAGATAGATGAAGAGTTATTGAGTGATTTTTTAGCTTCAAATACAGCTACACTTTCAGATGCAAGTAAAAAAAATCATAGAATAGCACTAATAGGATTTTTCTCGTACATAGATAAACAAAATGAACAAGAAAATGGAAACTCTTATAGATATGGTATTGAGCTTAAAAATTGGGGTGGATTAGCTGGTAAAAGTGGAGATAAACTACCATCTTTTTTAAATAAACAAGAAGTAAATAAATTTATAGAAGCTATAGATAAATATCCATTTAAAAAGCCTATAATAGGTGCTAGAAATAGACTTATTATTAAAACTATACTTTATACTGGTATTAGAGTTAGTGAAGCTATAAATATAAATATAAAAGATTTTATAAAAGATGGTGATGCATATATTATACAAGTTCGTGGAAAAGGTAATAAACCAAGAGTTGTAATGATAAAAACAAAAGTAATAGTAAATGACTTAAAAATTTGGCTTGAAAATAGAACTTGTGAAGATAATCTTTTATTTTGTAATCAAAAAAACAAAAAATTAACACAAGCATATATTGGAAGAATAGTAGAACAAATACTTTTAAGTGTAGGTATTAGAAAAGAAAAAAATTCAGCTCATATGTTAAGACATACTTTTGCTACACTATTGTATCAAAATAGCAAAGATTTAATTTTAGTGCAAGAAGCACTAGGTCATGCAGATATAAATACAAGTAGAATCTATACTCACTTTGATAAAAGTAAGTTAGATAAAACTACAGATATATTTTAGATTATAATTTCACCAATTTTTGTTTGTCTAACTTCATCTATTCCAAAACAAACATTAGCAATTTTTCTTGGTGTATGTTTTTTATATAATGAGATAACTTTATCTATTGTTTTTAATTCATCTTTTGAAAAAATACTTTTATCAAATTCTTCTTCCATTTTAACAAATTTTAATTCGATAAAGTTTTCTTTTTGAAATATCTCTATATCTAAAAAATCTAATAATTCTTGAATAATATATAATCTTTCATCTTCTTCATCTATATCTTCATTGTTTGCTATTACTTCAAATATATCACCCATAGTTTTTGCTTGAGGATTTCTATTTGTTTTGATATAAGTTTCATCAAAAATCTTACTATTGCAATTTTTAAGATGATTATAATCTATTAAAAAAAGTAAGATTAATAATTTTTTATCATTTAGATGTGAGACTTTATTATCTAGCATTAAAAGTATAGTGTTTGCTATTTTATTTATATTTATATTCAAGTGTTATTTCCTAATTTATGCGTATATTTCTGTTACAACTTCACTATCAATAGTACCAGAAGCCATTGCTGCTATAGAATCAGCCATAGCTTTATCATTTGTTGCTACACTTTGTTCTACTTTAGCTACTTGGCTTGAAGTTGACATTTGTGCATCTTGTGTTACTGAACTCATTTGTGTTATCATTTGCATTTGCATCGCAAGTGCTTGTTGATCTACTGCTCCTATTTGCATAATAACTCCTTTTTGTTTATATTAAAATTATACAATATTTAATATAAATTTAGTTAATTTTTAGAACTAAGAGCCAAATAGCTTCCAGCACCTATAAAAATACCACCTGTTACTTTATTGAATAGTTTTGCTTTTCCTTCTTGTTTTAAGAATTTTACACTTTTTGATGCATAATATCCATATACAAATAACCAAAATAGTTCAAATACTGCAAATGTACTATATAAAATAACAAACTGAATAAGTAAAGATGAGTTTGTATCTATAAATTGAGGAAATAGGGCTGTAAAAAATATAATAGCTTTTGGATTACTAGCACCTACAATAAATCCTTTTGTAAATATATGCAATTTATTAGTATCTTTTATATCTACACTTTCAAAATCAAAGTTAGTTTGTTTTGAAGTAAAGGCTTTGTATCCTAAATATATTAAATACAATGCTCCAGCATATTTAATAGTAAGAAATATAAATGTAGAAGAAGCAATAATAGCTCCGAGACCTAAAAATGATAGTGTAAAGATAATAGAAGTAGCAGTAAATCCACCTAATGCACTATATATACTAAGTCTAAAGTTTGAAGTAATTGATGTAGTTATACAAAGTAGTACATTTGGTCCAGGTGTAACTGTAAGTACACTAACAGTAAGTAAAAAGTATATCCAAGTAGATAATTCCATAATTTAATCCTTTGTTTTTGATGTTTGTTTTTTATTTAAAATATATATAGCTATTATAGTAAGTATTGTTCCTAGTATAGTAGTAAGATATATAGGCAC
>Ga0256828_1001861_pt1 | contig 12951 bp, 10 predicted proteins | sample CV88metaG_FD_185993 | JGI IMG/M metagenome (GOLD analysis project Ga0256828, IMG submission 185993) | Hydrothermal vent microbial communities from East Pacific Rise, Pacific Ocean - CV88 | ecosystem: Environmental > Aquatic > Marine > Hydrothermal vents | place: Pacific Ocean: East Pacific Rise... | reverse complement strand
AATAAGATTGCTGATGAGATTAGAAAAGAGTGTCCTAAAGTAAAAGATTCTGCACTTAAAGACAAGTTTATGATTCACTACTACGACTTCTTTAAAACGTACTCTAATGACAGTGGAAACATTCCCTCTTGTTAAGCCCTTTTGAGTCACACTAGTGGCTCAAACTCTTTTATGAATCCAATCACCCTCACAACGCAAGATTACACTTTTACAGGCACTCTAGATGGCCGTGTATATCAGTACACAAAAGATACAACGCAATTCATCTCTAGACTCTTCTCTTTTAAGTTTAGACATGCAGATGAAAAAAACCTCATCAAGAAAAATGCTGTACGTGCTATAGCGCATTTTGAAGATTTTGTTGCTGCTTCTGGCTATGGTGGAGAGATCATCATTATGAACACTATAACGCAAGTAAAGAAAAAACATCTACTCAAATCAAAGGCTACCGTTACTGCTTTAATGTTTTTAAGTAAGTACAAACTTATAAGTGCAAATGTAGATGGGGAGATTCATATCTATAATCTTCAAAATAAAAGTGTTAAAAAGCTGGTTACAACACTCCATGAGATTAAACAAATTATCTACCTCAAAGAGTCTCATTCACTGCTTGTGCGAGGAGCTACAAACTATATTTCGCTCGTAAATCTCTCATCTGAAAAAGTGGAACAAAACAAATTTCATAGTTTTAAAGATATAGTTGCGTTACTGGAGCTAAAATCTCACAACACCCTTTTAGTTACTCTTAAAAACTCCCAGAAAAAACAGATAAAACTCTCACTACCTTCTATAACGCAAGAGGAAAAACAGTTCAATCCTATTTTAAGTGTAAAGGGTTCAAAACAACTCCTTAAAGCTTATGAGGAAAATAATTTTAGGCTTTGTTATGAGACCATAGATGAGTATAAACTTTACTCTCATGAACTTGCATTATTACTTGAGGGGCATTGGAAGAAATTAATGAGAAACTGTGAAGAGTTTGCCCTAAATGGTGAAGCTAAGGGGATTCTTACAACACTTCAAGAGTTACTTTTTATACAAACACGTACACAAAAAATAGGAGACTTACTAAGACTCAGCTTTTATACTAAGATAACGCAACTACAAACTGAAAAACTTTACCAATCAACTGAAAATATCATCTACTCATACATAGATATTTTCGGCTTTGATCAAGAGATAGCAGAACTTATAAAAAACTATGAGCTTGTGTCTAGAAAAAAAATTGCCATCTTCAATAACGCAAGTGATAGAAAATCACGAAGCTTCTGGTGGCACTATTTCCATGAGGGCAATTAAATCTTTTGAGGTCTCTTCAAAGTTTGTCATAAACATAGAACCTTGAGAGATGAACCTTTCCATTGCTGTTTTTTTATCTATTGCCTCATCTAGTTCCGGGTCACTTCCCTTTGTGTAAGCACCAATACGTATGAGAGTTTCATTTTCTTTGAGTAGCGTATAGAGACGGCGAAACTTCATCACTGCCTTAAAATGTTCTGCTGAAATGATGTCATTCATAACACGAGACGCAGAGTTTAAGATGTGTACTGGCGGGTAAATTCCAAAGTCTGTCATCTCTCGTGAGAGTACTATATGCCCATCTAAAATAGAACGCGACTGATCGGCAATAGGGTCACTCATATCATCACCCTCGATAAGTACCGTAAAAAAGGCAGTTATACTCCCCTTCCCCTCCTCTTTTCCAGCACGCTCCATAAGCTGTGGTAAAAGTGTCAAAGAAGATGGTGGATAACCCTTTGAGGTTGGTGGCTCACCTAAAGCAAGACCAATCTCGCGTTGTGCCATAGCAAAACGTGTCACACTATCCATAATAAAAAGAACATCTTGCTTTTTATCTTTAAAAAATTCAGCCACACTCATAGCTGCAAAAGCCCCATACTTACGCATTAAAGGGGAATCATCAGAGGTTGCTACGATTATGACAGTATTTGTCAAATCACCACCAAGATTTTTCTCTATAAACTCAGGTATCTCACGGCCACGCTCACCAATGAGGGCTACTACTTTTATAGGTGCTTGAGCCCCACGAACAATCATCCCCATAAGAGTTGATTTTCCTACTCCTGAACCTGCAAAAATACCAAGTTTTTGACCCTTACCACAAGTGAGTAAGCCATCTATACTTTTTACACCTACAGAAAAAACCTCATCAATCATCCCACGTTTCATAGCAGAAATCGGAGATTTAATGATGGGGGAGAGTTTAGCATTGCCTATGCTTCCTTTACCATCTATAGGTCGCATAAAAGGGTCAACAACACGTCCAAGAAGTGCATCACCTATAGGAATATTCATTCCTGTAGAATCTAAAAAGACTCTATCACCGGAGCGAAATCCATCTACAAAACTAAAAGGGGTTATAAAGAAAGTTGGGCCATCTATTTCGGTAACCATCCCTACTGTTGATTGTTCTGTTTCATTTGAAACTATTTTAACCATATCGCTAATGCTGACATTAAGCCCTGTTGCAGTGATGACAGTTGCGTTAATCTTTACAACCTGACCAAAAGAGACTGAGTAGTTTTTAGAGGCTAAACGCTCTTTAAGTGAGGATAGTGGCATTGGCTAGTATTTTGAACCTGAGGGTGAGTTTATTAGAGAGAAAAATTCTGCACGTGTTTTCTCATCACGCTTAAAAAGTCCACGTAGTGCTGAAGATGTTGTAGTGGAGTTGATTTTTTCAACCCCTCTCATCTCCATACACATATGACGAGCTACAACTACTACCGCTACACCCTTAGGTGCAATAGCTTCCATAATAGCATCTGCAATCTGCTCTGTAAGTTGCTCTTGAATCTGCATACGTCGTGAAAAAACATTTACAACACGAGGTATTTTAGAGAGTCCAACAACCTTACCATCAGGTATGTAAGCAACATGAACACGCCCAATTATCGGAAGAAGATGGTGCTCACAAGTGGAGTAAAACTCTATATCTTTAATTAGCACCATCTCATCATTTGAAGAGGTAAAAAGTGCTTTGTTGAGTATCTCTATTGGGTCTTCTTTATAGCCACCATAGATAAACTCATAAGCTTTTCTCACACGTTTAGGGGTATCTAGTAAACCTTCACGAGATGGATCTTCTCCAACATGAAGCATCATAGACTTAACAGCATTTTCAAATTCGTTATTTTTTTCCATGACGATAGGGTATCAAGTCTTTGCTGAGAAGAAGATATTATAAAAACTTAATTCTATTTCTTCCACCCTCTTTTGCTTCATACAAGGCATCATCTACTCTTTTTAGTAAGCTCTCTTTTGTATCATCTTTTTGGTAAATACTTACACCTATACTAACAGTCACTTCACCCACAGTATCAAACTTATACTCCTGCACACAGGTACGAAGTTTATCTGCTAAAGCACAAGCTGTTGCATGGTCACAATGTGGCGCAAGAAGCATAAACTCTTCTCCACCCCAACGACCAAACTTATCTGTTTCACGTATATTATTTTGGATTATTTCACTCATCTCTTTAAGAACATAATCCCCAACATCATGTCCATAGGTATCATTCACTTTCTTAAAGAAATCTATATCAAACATTATAAGAGCAAACTCCTCGTTGTAACGGTGTGCACGGGTAAATTCACTTAAAATCTCTTCATTAATTTTATATCTGTTGTAAATACCAGTTAAAGAGTCAATAGTTGCAAGTCTTTTGAGTTGCGCTTCTAGCTCAATCCTTTCTGTAATATCTTTACTTGTTGAAACAAAGTGTTTTATTTCATCATTCTCATCAAGAATAGGGGTAATAGTTTGTTCTTCATGATAGATATCACCATTTTTCTTTTTATTTATAAACACTCCTTGAAATGTTTCTTTATTCATAATCACATCATACATTTTTTCAAAAAAGCTTGCACTATGCTTACCTGATTTGAAAATTTTATTGGTACTACCTATTAGGTCACTTTTTTTATACCCTGTATGTTGCGTAAGTGCATCATTTACATACGTAATCAACCCATCTTTGTTAGTTATACGTACCATTTCATCCATCTGCTCCATTGCTTGAGCAAGAAGTTGCAAACGCTCTTTAGTGTTGAGTATATCTGTAATATCTAAGGTTGTACCTAAGCCAGCAAAACCACCTTCGTACTCTATTGTTTCGGTTAAAACTCTATGAATTCTAGGTTCGCCATCTTTTCTTACAAGTTTCATCTCATGGTATTCAAGAGGAAATTTCTCTCCTTGTAGTCTTCTCTTAACTACATCTTTTATAAATTCACGTCTTTCATCTTCAACAAGATCAGAAGAGTCCATTTCATAAAGTTCTTGGGCACTATAACCTACCATTTTACAAAACACATCATTTGCATATATAAATTTTTCTTTATATATAAAGATTCCCAACTGTGATGTTTTTAAGATAATTCTAAAACGCTCTTCACTCTCTTTGAGTTGTTTTTGTGCATCAACTGCAGCGAGTTCTATAATACACTTGTCTATTTGCGTTTTTAGCTTATCTAAATCAACTGGTTTTGAGATATAGCCATCTACCTGCAGTTCAATCGCCTTAAAAAGGTACTCACTGTCTATATGCGCAGTAGTAAATACAACAAGCTGTTTAGGGTTTATCTCTTTCATATGCGAAACCATATCTATACCATTCATCTTTGGCATCTTGATATCTGATATAACTATATCTATTTTATGCTCTTTATAGAGAGCTAAGCCCTCCTCCCCATTTTCTGCCACATAAAGATTTTTACAAAATCTGGAGATAAAACGCCCAAGCATCTCTCTTACGCTGTTTTCATCTTCTACATAAAGTATCGATATTTTATTTTTCATTAAAATCCATCCTAAATTCTACTCCACCCTCTATGTTTTTTGCTCTTAATTTTGCATCCATATTTTCTTCTATAATCATTTTAGACATATAAAGTCCCATACCTGTACCCTTGCCCTGCTCTTTTGTTGTAAAGTATGGTTCAAATATACGTTCAAGTACCTCAATTGGGATTCCTCCACCATTATCTTTGATAAAGACTGTTTTATTGCGTAGTTCTATACTTATCTTCGCATCTTTTTGGCCACTCTCTAAAAGAGCATCTTTAGCGTTATTTATTATGTTTAATACAACTTGTTGAAACTCATTTTTAAAACCATCTACCAAAAATGTTTCTCCACTTATAGATATCTCTATATTATTATTTTTAAGTTGAGCCATTTGTAAAGATATCGTCTTTTCTATCGCATCTTTTACATCAAATATTTCTTTTGTTTTATCAACTCTATAAAAGTTTCTAAAGTCATCAATAGTATTTGACATAAACTTGATAATCTCTTTATTTTTTTCTATAAATTCATCTAAGAATTTTTCATCTACTAGCCCATCTTCATAATCATATTTCAGATTTTGAATACTAATACCTATCTCATTTAAAGGTTGTCTCCATTGGTGAGCAATAGCACCTATCATCTCACCCATAGAAGCCATTTTGGACTGTTCTTGTAGCACTTCAAGCTGCTTAATATTTTCACCCGTTTTCTCTTGTACTAAAGACTCAAGTTGTTCATTCAAATCATTTAGTTCTTGGGTTCTCTCGTGAACTTTTTGCTCTACCTCTTTTTTAGAAGCTTCAATTTTATCTATCATCACTTTAAGTGATTTAGACAATTCCCCTATCTCATCATTTGTTTTTATCGCCTCAAAAATAGCTACTTCATTTGACTTACTTCGTGCAACTTCTTGTGCCTTTTTAGTAAGTTTTACTATTGGTGTGATAAGATATCTCACCAGCATCATTGTTACTAAGGTTACAAGTAAGGTACTCACTAAGATGTAGATACCGAGTGATCGCATATATTCACTTGATTGCTCTTTTAAAAATTTATCTGTCGTACTTAACGCAACAGTTATATACCTATCTTTTGTAATATCAAGATTTTTATGTGTAAATGCAACACTGTCTTTAAAGTAAGTTTTCTTGCTTAAATCAAAATCATCAGTGATTTTAAAATCATGATTGAGCTCAAAACCAAATGTTTTTGATTCATCTCTATTGTAAAGGTAATACCCCTCTTCATTAGCAATATAAATCTTTTTATCTGTAAACTGATGACTTTTAAGTGGTGAAAAAAGCTTATATATATTTGAGTTAATAATTAAAATTCCAAATACTTTCCCATCAATATAAATCGGTTGAGCAATTCTAATAGTAGGAATATGTGGATAAGAAAGAACCCCATGCTCTCTATTTAAATCTATCTTTGAAATATAAAACTCATCATTTTTTAAAGAGATAGAATCTTTAAAGTAGCCCCTGCTCGACTTATCTTGCAATGCTTTGTCATCTTGAATCATAATATTTTTAATACTATCTTTTAAAGCAACTACAATCTCTTTCCCATCAGCTCCAATAAGACGAATATTAAAATATGCATCATTATGCTCTAAAACCGATCTAAAAGTAAGTCCAAGTTTTTTCTTTAAACTTGAGAGTGTTTCATTACTCTTTGCATCATAATGATACTTATTTGCACTTGCTCTTTGAATCGCTGGAACATTTTCGTTTAGAATAAGCAAACTAACATCATTTTTCACTTGCTCTATGTTTGTATTAATACTCTGCACATCATCAGAGAGTTCAAATTCTAAAGAGCTTAGAATATTTTTTTTGAAATAATCACTAATCTGAGAATAAGATAAAAAAGAAACAACAAGGATACCAAGCCCAGCGGTAACAAATGTTCCCAAAGCAACCTTAGTTGATAAACTAATTTTCATAGCTACTATCTTCTAAAACAGTTTTCATAACTCGATTAGCTAATTCAACTACACTAAATACATCTGAAGGAGTTTTATTATCCACTTGCGTTATACCTGATGTTGGTGAAGTAATCCCGTAGTACACATGTATCTCAGAGATAGTAGCACTAATAATTCTCAACGCATTATAAACTGATGTTGGTGTTACAATATCATCTTTAGGAATGGCAGTTTTTACTGACTTTAGATTTCCTCTATCTTTTACAACTTGAAGTTTATCAAGAAGCTTAAGCGACTGATTGAAAACATCTTCAGGTGTTTTAGAACCAAACTTCTTAATTTTCAGTTTAAAATCTTTTTTCAAAAAGTGCTTTGAAATTGCCCCAATATCTTTCTCAATCTTCTTAGCAAGTATGTAAGTTTCATTTGGCGTATAATCTTGGTTTAAAATCGAATCTAACTCATAAGAAACTTTCCATAAATTATCATACACATCTGATGGTGTTTTATCTGAATACTGTTTCTTATCAAGAACCTCTCTGTAAGCCTTAAGCTTATAATCTTTATAAATAAGGTTAAGTTCATCATCAAGACGCAAAATTAGCTCATACACCTCACTTGGTGTAATTTTTGTAGTCGGTGGACCTGGTGATTCTGAAGGTTTAAAACCCTCTAACTCTTTTAGTTTTGCTAATTTTTCTAAGTCTTCTATCCCTTTTACATAAACGTGAATTGGTTTTAAACCATAAAGGTAACTTGTTTCTTTTGCCTTTAGTTTAATCCCTTTACGTGTTTTGATATTTTTAATCTTATCTAGAATAAATTCACTTAAAGCATAGACATCATTTGGAGTCTTTACCAAAGAGCTTTTTGGGTACTGATTTAGTCTTTTAGAAAAATCAAAATCTGGAAGCAATGCAATGGCATACTCAAGATTTTGCACAACATCTGCAGGAGATTTTTTTTCGCTTGCCTTCTTCACTTCAAAAGAACGCTCCACACCTAAACGTCTCTCAATTCTGTTAAGCTCAGCATTTACAGTTTGAAGTGAATCATATACCTCTGTAGGCGATATAATTTTATGCTTGACTGCTGGGACTGGAACAGGATCCATCCAAAGCTTTTTTTGAATTTGGCTCAGTTTTTTAATCAACTCTACAGACTTATAAAGAGCATGATTAGGATGCTGTTCAGACTTTAGAGGGGGTATTTTAATGTCTGCATTTTCCCTTTGTGTTGTTCTTAAAAATTTAATCTCTTCAACAATCTGTTGCGTTTGCATATAAACATCAGTAGGGGTAAAACCTTGTCCTAGAAGTTTATCGAAACCTAAAGATATACCCCAAAGTTCTCTATAAACATCACTTGGTGTTTTATTAGTATATTTTCTTAGTGCAAATTTTTTCTTTAAAAGTACCTTTTTGTCTTTCAATAAATAAGCTACTTCAACTTTTAGTCTTTTTACATTGTTATAAACATCTTGTGGCGTAATATCACGAGGTGGTACTGGAGGAACTGTAATCTCTCCAAAGTTGTTAATTTCTCTGTACTTATTTACCTTGGTAAGAATCTCTAAGGTTTTTTGTAAAACGTGACGAGGTGATTTGTTTTTTTGGATAGCAACTTGAGGAAGTTTTGCTGTAATTCCATTTTCTTTTCGAAGTTCAATTACCATCTTCTTTAAAACAATTGATTCAGAATAAACATCCGAAGGACTCTTCTGCGTAGCAGATAAAAAAGTAGATAGAGAGATGAAAAATACGAAAAAAAACAGCTTCATAGGCAATGACCTTATAATTAGATAACTTTATACCTTAACTATATTCCAGCCTAGTTTAAACTTTGATAAAAATGTCTGTGAAAAGTGTAAAAAGCCTTTAAAAAGGCTTTTTAAGAAATATTTAGTGAACTAAAACGTGAGGAACGATAAGTGGGTACTTTTTCATTTTTCTATAGATATGTTTACGTACAACTTGACGTAAATCATTCTCTAAAGCTTTAGGGTTTTCAATAAGACCAGACTTAAGATTGATAAGGAAATGTTCTAAGATATCTTCCATCTCTTTTGCAAAAGATTTATCTTGTCTATCTGGAACGATTCCAAATGTAGTTACTTTTGGTTTCGTTAACATTTTAGAGTTTTGCTCACTTACTTCAGCAACAATCATAACAACACCATCAGATGCAAGTTTTTGACGATCAAGAACAATATCATCTTCGATTTGGTGGTTATTTTGGTTGTCTATGTAAGTTTTACCAGTTTTTACAGTTTTTACTTTTCTCATGTATTTTGGTGCGATCTCTATCTGCTCACCATCTGTCATAAGTAAAATATTACGCTCAGGAACTCCACACATCATACCAGTCTCTTTGTGCTTCATAACATGGTTATATTCACCATGAACAGGTAAGAAAAACTTAGGATTTACAAGACGTAACATCAGTTTTTGTTCTTCTATAGAAGCATGACCAGAAACGTGAATATCTTTGCTCATCTCAACTCTTGCACCTGCACGTTGTAGGTGGTTAAGCATACCTGAGATACTTCCCTCATTACCTGGAATAGCACGAGAAGAAAGCACGATAAGGTCTGTTGGCTTAATCTTAATGTGTCTATGCTCACCGATACTCATTCTAAATAAAGCAGAGTTTGCCTCACCTTGAGAACCAGTTGTAACTATAAGTACATCTTTGTCATTCATACGAGCCACTTCATCTGCATCGATGAAGATTCCCTTAGGAAATTTGATGTAATCATACTGCATAGCAATCTCGATATTTCTCTCCATAGAACGACCAATAACACAAACCTTACGACCATACTTGATACCATACTGAATAGCTTGGTAAACACGGTGAATATTTGAGCTAAAAGTAGAAAGAAGTACACGACCCTCTGCCTTAGAGAAAATTCTATCTAATGCTGGTGCTACACTTAACTCTGAACCTGTTGCAATAGGGTTGTGTGAGTTTGTAGAGTCAGAAAGAAGACATAAAACACCTTTCTCACCATAGTGAGCTAAACGGTGTAAGTCAGCTGTATAACCATCTACTGGAGTATAGTCAATTTTAAAGTCACCTGTATGGATGATAGTCCCAGCTTCTGTAGTGATAGCAATAGATGAAGAGTCTAAGATAGAGTGAGTCATATGCATCCACTCAACTTCAAAATCATTTCCTATTTTATATACTTCACGTTTTACAATTGGGTTGAAATACTTTCTATGCTCTTTTAAGTGATGCTCATCAAACTTGTTACCAATCATAGCAAGTGGTAATGGTGTACCATATACTGGAAATTGCATCTCTTTGAAAAGGTAAGGCATTGCACCAATGTGGTCTTCATGAGCATGAGTGATAATAATACCAACAATCTTATGCTTAATCTCACGTAAGTAAGAAAAGTCAGGGATTAAGATATCTACACCATGCATAGTCTCATCTGGAAAACTCATACCAACATCAACAAGAATTGCTTCTTTTTCTGTTTCAAAAACTGCGATGTTTCCACCGATTTCACCAAGTCCACCTAGTGGTGTAACACGGATCTTTGCTTTTGAATTTAGGTCAAGCTTATAGTGAGGGTTAAGTCTTTGTTTATGTGCTTCTTGGTTTTTAGCTACAAATTTTTTAAGACCTTCATCTACTGGTGTTGGTTGGCGCTTGTAACGGTTGTTACGGTTTTTGTTTTTGTTTCCACCATTGTTTGGCTTGTTTCCTGCTGGTTTATCACCTTGCTTTGCATTAGGATTACGGTTTCCATTGTTATTTGGTCTACGGTTTCCATTATTATTTCTATTACGATTATTGTTATTTGGTTTACGGTCTGTTTGAGGCTTAGCTTCTTGTGCTACCTCTTTATTCTCTTCTGCCATCCAAACTCCTTTTATTATATTAATTTATAGAGTTGGTGATAGTCCTTAGTGTCAAGTTGATGAGGGCGAATTGTTAATGTAAGTTCAAGCTCACTAAAAGCCTTTTGAAGTTGTTCTTTATCATACTTTTGTGAAAGATTTTTCATAAGAGTCTTTCGAGGCTGCGTAAATGCAACTCTAAGCATATCCTCGAACTCTTTATCTGCTCTATCACTATGTTTTTGTATAAGAAAAACAGCAGAATCCACTTTGGGCTGAGGGTCAAAAGCAGTTGGAGGAACTTTAACAACAATGTTAGCAGTTCCTACACTTTGAGCAATAATACTCAAAGAGCCAAATACTTTTTCACCTGCAGTAGCACAAAACTTCTCTGCAACTTCTAACTGGACCATTACTAAGATATTCTTACACATTGGATCTGCGAGTGCTTTCAATATAATGTTAGTTGCTATGTAGTAGGGCAGGTTTGCCACTAAATCATACGGCTCACTAACAAGTTCACTCTGCCAAGCTTCTAAAACATCACCACAATTGAGGTGAAGTCGCTTGGTAGCAATCTCTTCTTCGAAGGTATCTTGTAACAGTTTACATAAATCGGTATCGACCTCAAAAGCTTCTACACTTCTGACATCAACTAAAAATTTAGTTAAATCACCTAAGCCAGGCCCAATTTCTACGATTTTATTCTCGTTTTTGGGCATCGCTTCGACGATCTTTCTTAAAACGCTCTCATCTTTTAAAAAGTTTTGTCCAAACTTCTTTTTGGCTACAACGTTTTCTTTTTTCATAAAGATGAGTGTATTACAATTATGCTTAGTTTTCTCTTGTTTAAACTAAATTTTTAATTTTTTCTGCAGAAACAGCTATAAGCCTACGTTCTAGTCTATTTATTTCATCAAGAAGTGCACGTGAAATTTGTTCCATCTCTTCATAATAACTATTTGCTAATTGTTTTTCTGATGCTGATGGCTCTTTTCTTTTCATCCCAAAAAGCTTTGCAAAAAATCCTGCTTTTTTCTCTTCTGAAAAATAAATTCTAAAAATCTTTAAATACATATCGTGTAAATTAAAGTGCAAAGATTCTATGCTTTGCATACATTCCATTGGATTGTTTGATAAAGCATTTAAAATTTGTCCATCACTATAAAACCATTTTCCAAATTTACATTCTGTAGAATCAACTGGAATTGCTCCTTCATCTATATCTAAACCATTTATAAGTAATTTTGCTTTTTGCACCCATTTTATATGAGCAGCTTTTGCAGCTCTTAAATGTTCCAGTACTTGTTCTTTTTCCATAATCGTGCTTCCTTCTTATATTAAAAAATATTATAGTAATATAAAGATTAATTTAGATTGAAAGAACTATTTTTGTTTATATAATCTCACTAATGTGATGTTTTCAATATTTAATCAAAATGTTTCACATGAAACATTGAGCATAATATAAGTCTAGCGTTGTATAATTTCAATACTATATATAAGGTACAAATCACTATGAACTATTTCGCTAAAAGAATCATTCCGTGTTTAGATGTAAAAGATGGACGCGTTGTTAAAGGTGTAAACTTTGTTGGACTCAAAGACGCAGGAGATCCGGTAGAAGTAGCACGAAGATATAACGAAGAGGGTGCTGATGAACTAACTTTTTTAGACATTACAGCCTCTAGTGACAATCGTGACACTATAGTTGATGTTGTAGCACAAGTTGCTCGTGAAATATTTATACCACTTACTGTTGGTGGTGGAATTCGTAAACTTGAAGATATCTACAAACTTTTAAATGTTGGTTGTGACAAGGTAAGTGTAAACTCAGCCGCAATAAAACGCCCTAAACTTATAGACGAGGGAGCAAAACGTTTTGGCTCTCAGTGTATAGTAACTGCTATAGATGTAAAAAGAACTGGCGATGTTTATAATGTCTACCTAAATGGCGGACGTGTTGACACTGGAATCAACGCAGTAGAGTGGGCAAAAGAGGTAGTTGACCGTGGATGTGGAGAAATTCTTCTCACATCAATGGACGCAGATGGAACTAAGGCTGGGTTTGAACTGAACATCACAGAGCAAATATCTAAGGCTGTAAATGTTCCTGTTATCGCTTCTGGTGGAGCAGGGACTATGGAGCATATAAAAGATGCCTTTGACTGTGGAGCTGACGCTGCACTTGCTGCAAGTATTTTTCACTTTAAAGAGATAGATATCATGGACCTCAAACATTATCTTCATGAACAAAATATTCCGGTGCGTCTTTAATGATTATATGTGCAGGAAACAACGAAACTTTTAGTTTTGCTCAACCTATGGGAGTAGGGCTTATAGAAACTTCTATG
>Ga0256828_1001860_pt1 | contig 12961 bp, 11 predicted proteins | sample CV88metaG_FD_185993 | JGI IMG/M metagenome (GOLD analysis project Ga0256828, IMG submission 185993) | Hydrothermal vent microbial communities from East Pacific Rise, Pacific Ocean - CV88 | ecosystem: Environmental > Aquatic > Marine > Hydrothermal vents | place: Pacific Ocean: East Pacific Rise... | reverse complement strand
TGGCGTATCCTATTGTAGCCATTGGAGGCATTACCATTGACAATATCGCCTCTGTGGCTCAAACGGGTGCTGTATCGGGGATTGCGATGATATCAGATGTGTTAGAAAATGGTGAAGTAAGCAAAGCACGCACCAAAGCCCTCATGGAAGTTTTTTCACATTATGTCCAATAGACCAACCCCTACGGTTTTAACTATTGCTGGGTTTGACCCTTATGGTGGCGCAGGTGTTGGGTTAGATAGCAAAGTGATTCACGCCTTAGGGGGATATGCCTATAGACTCATTACAGCGATGACAGCACAAAACTCTTTAGGGGTGGTAGAGGTTACGCCCATCCCTCTAGCTACTTTTGAGAAGCAGCTTCATACGCTTTTAACAGATGTAAAAGTTGATGCCCTTAAGATAGGGATGCTTGCGACCAAAGAGATGGTAGAGGTGGTAGCCAATGCCATTGTCTCATACAAGATTCAAACGGTTGTGTTAGATACCATATTAGTAAGCTCTAGTGGTAAACTTCTTTTAGAGGAAGATGCCATTAAAGTTATGGTAAACAAGCTTTTCCCTCTTGTTACGCTTATTACGCCCAACATTCCAGAGACAAATCGTCTTTTAGGGGCATCTTATAGAGGAGAAGCTTCAGAGATAGAAGCCATGGCACAAGGACTCTTTGCTCTAGGTGCCAATAGCATACTCATTAAGGGGGGACATAGCCCCAATACAACCTATGCCATAGATTATCTTATAGATGCAAAAGAGACTAAAGAAGCATTCTCTTCTAAACGCATTGAAACCACCCATACCCATGGAACAGGCTGTTTCCTCTCCTCAGCCATTGCCACAGAGCTAGCAAAAGGTAATCCCTTGCCTCTAGCAATTAAAAAGGCAAAAAGATTTCTCTTTACCTCAATGAAAGAGGCAACACAAACACTAAATCTCTCTTATCATCAAGTATCCAAAAAGAGAAGGGAACCTCTTTTGTAGATACCTAATTAGCTCTTAAATGAGTAGGTCGGGGTGAGGATACCCTGACCTACAAAAGCAAATTTAGGGTACCAAGGCTAGTCTTACTTTAAGGTTTTTTTCTTTTGCTGAAATAGATTTTTTAAGAATATCTTTTAATTCATCAATTAATTCTAACTTAGTTGAACCTTTTATTTTTTGAAGTAAAGAAGATACGATTTCTTCTACTATATGTGCATCAAAATATTTAGGTTTTATATCCATTCCAAACTCTTCAGCTAAAATGGACTCATCAAAATAAGTGCTCAATTTAGAAAAATTCAATTCTCTACATAAGCTATCTAGATATTTAATTTCATCAACAATCACAGAGTGATCCCAAGTATCTTTAGATTGATTTTCTTCTAGTATCCATAAAGTATTACTCATTTCTACTCCACAGTCACACTCTTAGCTAAGTTCCTCGGCATATCTACATCATTTCCAAGTCTCACAGAAATCTCTAACGCTAAGAGTTGTGTCACTACCATCATTTCAAAGAACTCTACCATAGGGTGAGAGCTGTATTTGGTTTGTATGAAGTCATCGGCTAGCTCAAATGGTTCTGGGCTGATGGCTAAGATGGTGGCATCTCTGGCACTTAGCTCTTCTACGTTTGACTTTATTTTGTCGTAGTGCATCGTCTTTGGCATAAGCGCGATGGTAAAGAGTTCGCTGTCTGCTAGGGCAATAGGTCCATGTTTCATCTCACCTGCTGGGTACCCTTCTGCGTGGAGGTAAGAAATTTCTTTGAGCTTCAATGCGCCTTCAAGTGCCAGTGGGAAGAAGATGTCACGCCCAATGAAGAAGAAACCATGTCCGTGTAGGTAACGCTTGCTAAGTCTGTGTAGTTTTGCGTGTAACTCGTCAGTTACGATGAGTGCTTTAGGGGTGTGAAGCATTGCGTCTATTTCGGTTTTAATGACTGCTTTGCTTGCTACATTTCTCTCTTGACCCATATAGAGTGCGAGCATCCAAAGAACCATGGTTTGTGTGGCAAAGGCTTTGGTACTTGCTACGCCTTTTTCTATGCCTGCACGTGTTAAAATGGCAGCATCACTCTCACGTACAATGGAGGAGTTGTCCACATTACAGATGCTAAGGCTCTTAAGCCCTGCACGTTTTGCCATTTTGAGGGCTTCAAGGGTGTCTGCTGTTTCACCACTTTGGCTGATGGTGATGAAAAGCGTATCGTCAGTAAGTAGTGGCTCTTTGTATCTAAACTCTGAGGCAATCTCTATGTCACAACGTACTTTTGCCAGTCGTTCAAAGAGGTAGGCTGAAGTAAGAGCAGAGTGGTAGCTCGTTCCACAAGCACAGATTTTAATGGCCTTAATACCCTCAAAAAGTGCTGTGTCTATCTCATCAAAGGCGATGCTCTCATCTAGTACACGCCCCATCATGGTTTCACCCATCACACGGTTTTGTTCATAGATCTCTTTCTCCATAAAGAAACGGTAGCCATCTTTTTGAGCTAGTGCTTTGTCTGCTGTGAGTGCTTGTTTGGTAAAGCTCTTTTCTCCGTTCGCATCAAAAAGAGTAACTTTTCCTTTTTTTGCATACCCATACTCTCCATCTTCAAGGTAGTACACCTCTGTTGCCTTACCGATGATAGGGGTATCTGAAGAGGCAAAATAGACATCCTCACCATTAAACCCTATGAGCATGGGAGAACCATTTTTAGCAAAGTAGATGGTCTCTTTGTCTGCTTCACTAATGAGTAAGGTTGCGTAAGCCCCTTCAAGTTGCTCTATGGTTTTTTCAAAGGCACCAAAGACATTGGCTTCATTGGCTTTATGGTGTTTCTCAAAAAGGTGTACAATAGTTTCGGTGTCAGTTTGGCTTAAAAAGGTAACTCCCTCTTTTTGAAGCGACTCTTTCAGTGCTTGGTAGTTCTCTATAATTCCATTATGTACCACATAAGAGTAAGCACCTAAATGGGGGTGAGCATTGAGCTCTGTGGGTTTACCATGGGTTGCCCAACGTGTATGCCCAATACTTACACCAAAACCTTGACTCTCATAGGCTTTTGTTTTCTCTCTTAAGTTTTCTAACTTACCAATGGCTTTAAATTGGTTAAGACTCTCCCCCTCAATAATGGCAATACCAGCTGAGTCATACCCCCTGTACTCCAACTCTTGTAACCCATCCAATAAAATAGCTTTCTTCTCTTCATTCCCCAAATATCCTACAATTCCACACATCTTAACTCTTCCTTGTTAATTTTTCTATAATTTTGTCCGTATTATGACAAAAGTTTCCATTCTTTTCGATGAGGAACATATCTCTCACTCTATTTTTGATGGTATGTACTTTTGCTGTTACAATATCGATGCCCATCTCATCAAACATCTCTATGATGTAAGCAAGTAGCCCTTTTTGATTTTTGCTTCGTAAGTGCATAATAGCATAGTTTTTAGAGTGATTACAGGAGATGGTTACCTCCTCTTTTTGAATCGTAGGTATAGAGGTGAGTGTTTGTCTTTGTCTATGGAATGCTTGTGCGATAGTGTGTCTTATAAAATCAAGATCATCTACTGTTACAGATTGTGCAAAATCTATTTTAAAGTATTTTCTTCCATCAAAAAGTTTACAAATATCCATATTGACAATATCTAAATAGTTTAATGTAGAGAGTAGATAAGAGAGGTTAAAGTCATCTACACGGATAATCTCTAAAGTGAGATGCTTCTCATTGCTTATATGGTAACTATAGGTTTGTGTTGTAAAGGCTTTTTTTGCAATATCTACAATACGTTGAGAACTATAACGCAAGAAGAGCAGGTTGGAAGGTGTATTGAGAATCTTCTTCTGTTCAGACTTTTTTAAAGCTAGAAAGTGAGTGTTCTTTTTCAATATTTGCTCTTTTTTTGCACGCTTGGCCGCCTCATCAAGCATCTTTGTATTGTTGAGTACTTCAAGAGAGTGTGTGTAGAGTGTTTTAATTAACTTTGCACTAAAAGAGTTATAGATGTCACTACCTACTCCAGACATATCGGCATAGGTGAGTAGATAGATCATAGAGAGCATCGTCTGACTAGGAAAATGAGAGGCAAATCCTAAGATGATTTTTTCATTATAAATATCTTCTCTTTGGGCAATATTGCTCATGAGTGTATGGTGTAAGATGAGTTGCTCACCCATCTCAATTAGTTTTTGAGAGAGGTGAAGTTTTTGTGCAAAGACTTTAAAGAGTGATGCCCCCACATGGTGGTGATCACGTTTACGCCCTTTTCCAGCATCGTGTAGAAAGACTACGAGTTTGAGCATGGCTTTTTCATCGCTGCTTAAGGCTTCAAACAAAGAGAGTAAGAAAGGGTCATCTAGGCGTTCTAAGTGGTAGAGTGCACGTAAAGAGTGTATATCTACAGCATATTGATGGTAGCCATCAAATTGTGGTAAGTCTATGACTTTTTTAATAGGTGAAATGGTGTATTTTAACAACCGTGCATAGGAGAGAGAGGCTAAAATACAGTGAGTATAAGGTTGATAGAAGAGTTTAGCAATGGTTTTATAGAGGGCATCATTAGGACGGTCAGGTTTTTTTGCATCTATAAGTGCTTTTAAAAAGGTAGGGTGGACAATAAAGGGTTGTGTCGCATTTTGTGACAAGGTTCTAAGGAGTGTATGAAAGTTCTCATTCTCTTTTTCTGGAACAATAGATGCCACCTCATTTTGTGGTGTTTCGTAGGCTCGTGTAAGTTTTTCTAACCAAATAGTACTATATAGACGGACTATCTTTAAAGACTCTGTAACTTTTTTTGCACACTTCATATGCCCCTGCTTATCTGCTTCATACCCTAAAAGTTCAGAAACTTTAGGGATGAGGTCAAGACGTAATCTATCTTCTTTTTTTCCTGTAGCAAGGTGAAGTGCTGAACGTACTCGAAATAGAAACTCTAAAGCAATGCGAAAGGTTTTATAGAACTTCTCCTCAACAATATGGCTAGGAAGTGATTTAATATTGTCTGTATTATAGAGTACTTTTCCTATCCAATAGACTAAGTTAGCATCTCTAAATCCTCCTACACCCTCTTTAAGGTTTGGTTCCATCGTAAGTGGAAAACGTGTATGTTTTTGATGTTGTTCTTGACGCTTTTGTCTAATAAATCCTGCGATATCGTCACGACGTATTTTAGCAATGGCATTTTGTGTCTCTGTCCAGATAAAGGCAGAACCCTCTATAAAACGAGACTCAATGAGTGCCGTTTTAATGGTAATGTCTGTTTTAGAAACCTCATAAAGCTCTTCAACCGTATGGACACGGTGCCCAAGTTTAAGCCCCGTATCCCATAAAATGTAGAGAATCTTCTCTATCATCTCCTTGGTGTTGTAGCCGGGAATCTCTTTATAGACTATCATAAGGTCAATATCGGAGTAGACGCAAAGTTGCTCACGTCCGTAAGAGCCAAGTGCGACTAAACTAAGTGGAATAGAGTTCTTCATAGGGGCGTAGTCGCCAAACATTTCACGTTGAGCAACTTTAAAAATAAGCTTTAAAATGGTGTCTATCTTCTTGGTATGTTTGACAAGAAAATCTTTTCCACCAGAAGTAGCAAAGCTCTCCTCTAGCGTGTAAAAATAGTTTTTAATCTCTTTTTTAATCACTTTTGCTATTTCAAAATCAGGTGCATTTTCATACATCAAGGTCTCTATTTGTACTTTTAGATTGTTCATTTGCCAACTCCTAATCAATTAGTGATATAATAGCAAAAAATTACCAAATGGATGCTATGATGGATTTGATACAAAAGGTACGTGACCGTAAAAGATTGAGCCAAGAAGAGGGTGAAGCACTCTATGAGTTAGACCTCTATACACTAGGTGAACTTGCCGATGAGATACGCCAAGAAAAACATGGAAAGAAATCTTACTTTAACATCAATCGTCACATTAACCCTACCAATGTCTGTGCCGATATCTGTAAATTTTGTGCCTACTCAGCCACACGTAAAAATCCAAACCAATATACCATGAACCATGATGAAGTCTTAAATATTGCTACCCAAGCAGTGGCTTCTGGTGTAAAAGAGTTACATATCGTCTCAGCCCATAACCCTAACGATGGGGTAGAGTGGTATATGGGGGCATTTAGAAAAATACGTGCCAAATTTCCTGATGTACACATCAAGTCTATGACGGCCGCTGAGATAGATTTTCTACACCGTCACTATGGGTTGAGTTACGATGAGGTACTTGACCTCATGATAGAGAGTGGGGTAGACTCTATGCCAGGAGGGGGTGCAGAGATTTTTGATGAAAAAGTACGAGAGTACCTCTGTAAAGGTAAAGTGACCTCACAGCAGTGGCTTGAAATTCATCAAAAATGGCACGAAAGAGGCAAAGAGTCCAATGCCACGATGCTCTTTGGACATGTGGAGACTAGAGCCCACCGTATAGACCATATGTTACGCCTACGTGACCTACAAGATAAAACCGGAGGCTTTAATGCCTTTATCCCACTTGTCTATCAAAAAGAGAACAACTACCTTAAAGGGTGTAACTTCCCAAGTGGACAAGAGGTTCTTAAAACCTACGCCATTGCTAGAATTTTACTAGACAATATTGACAATATCAAAGCCTATTGGGCAACCAGTACTATCAATCTAGCACTCATCGCCCAAGAGTTTGGAGCCAATGATCTTGATGGAACCATTCAAAAAGAGTCCATCCAATCAGCAGCAGGCGCAGCCAGTGCCAATGGAATGGAACTAGACGATTTTGTAGCGCTCATTCGAAATTCTGGTTTTATACCCGTAGAGAGAGACAGCCTCTACAATGAGTTACACATCTATGCTTAGCAAGATAAAACTAATTTCTTCATGGCTTACTCTACTACAAGAGGAGTTTGAGAAGCCCTATATGAAGAGATTGAAAGATTTTTTACATCAAGAAATCTCTGAGGGTAAGCAGATTTTACCTCCTAGCAATGTATGGTTTAATGCCTTAAACTCCACTCCTTTAGAGGAGGTGAAAGTAGTCATTTTAGGGCAAGATCCTTACCCCACTGTTGGAGATGCCCATGGTTTATGTTTCTCGGTACAGCCAGAGGTAAAACCTCTACCAAAGTCACTAAAAAACATCTATAAAGAGTTAAAAGATGATATTGGGGTAGACAATACCCATACAGGTTACTTACAACCTTGGACAAAGCAGGGGGTACTTCTTCTCAATGCTGTTTTGACAGTAGAAGCAGGAAAAACCAATGCCCATCAGGGTAAAGGTTGGGAGCAGTTTACCGATAAGGTGATAGAGATTGTTAATGAAAAGTGTACAAATGTGGTGTTTGTATTGTGGGGAAGCTATGCGCAAAAAAAAGCCTCTATGATAGACAACTCTAAACACCTAATACTTAAAAGTCCACACCCTTCACCTCTCTCTGCCTATAGAGGGTTTTGGGGTAGTAAACCTTTTTCGAAAATCAATACTTACTTGGCAAAACACCATAAAACAACAATAGATTGGCAACTTTAAATGGAAAAAATATATTACCCTTATCACGAATTTAGAGAAGATTTAAAAACCCTTGTTCAGAAGATAGATAAGCCCTTTGATACTATCTTAGGTATCTCTAGAGGAGGGCTGAGTATGGCACAGATGCTGGGTGAATACTATCATCTACGTAGCGTCTATGCCATCAATACTATAGGCTATGAAGAGACCCAGAAACTTCAGCAAGTTAAGGTTTTCAATATTCCAGATTTGAATGTAGCAAAAGAGGTTCTCATCGTTGATGATATTGTAGATAGTGGTGATACTTTAGTAGAAGTGTTAGCACACTTAAAAAGCCTCTATCCTCACCTCACATTTTATAGTGCCTCACTCTTTTATAAAAAAAGTGCTAAAATAGCACCTACATGGCATGTAAAAGCACCAAAAGGCTGGATAGAGTTCTTCTGGTCAGAAGATTTAAGGGATAAATAGATGGTATTAATGATAGATAATTATGATAGCTTTACCTACAATATTGTACAGTATTGTAAAGAGCTTGGGGCAGATTTAAAAGTAATTCGTAACGATGAATTAACCATTGATGAGATTAAAGCACTCAACCCTGAAAAAATTATTCTCTCTCCTGGGCCAGCAACACCTGATGATGCGGGGGTTACGCTTGAAGTGATTCAAGCATTTTCCAATACGACACCTATTTTTGGTATCTGTCTTGGACATCAAAGTATCGCTCAAGCATTTGGAGGAGAGGTAATTCGTGCTACAAATATGATGCATGGTAAAACTTCTCAAGTCTCAGTCGATACCTATACCCCTATTTTTAAAGATTTACCTCAATCATTTAGAGCCACACGCTATCACTCTTTAACTGTCAATAAAGAGAATTTACCAGAGCATATTATTGCCACATCACATAGCCAAGACGATAATGAAATTATGTCTATTCAAATTAAAGATAAACCAATTTATGGGGTACAGTTTCATCCAGAGTCTATTATGTCTGAGTATGGGCATGAGATGCTAAATAACTTTTTAAAACTTTAATATCCCTATGAAAAAACAGCATTTTCTTATTGCCATTGTACTCTATGTCTGTGCTGTGTTCTATCTAGCTTCAACAACACCTATTAGTCCTCATGAAGCAAAAATCCTCTACACATCAAACAATATAGTCTCATTTCTTATGCAAAAAGGAGATGCACTTTTTCATCATATTTTAGGTTTGCGACTCTTTTTTATCTTCTGTGGGTTTTTGAGTGTCTTTCTCTTCTATCATGTAAGCCTACTCTATTTAAAAAGTAAAAAAGAGAGCTATCTTGCTACAACACTTTTTATGATGCTCCCAGGTATCTTAACGGCAACGACTTTAGTCAATGTCTCTATTTTAGTGTTACCTTTGGTGCTCTTGTTTGTTTGGCTCTATGAGAAGGGCTATTTTCTACCACTTATTCCTATTTTATTGGCACTCTTCTTTGTTCATGAGGCATCAGTCATCTTCTTTGTTGCTTTATTGCTCTATGGTATCTTTCATCATGATAGACGTTTAGTAATACTCTCCTCAGCATTTTTAGCTTCTTTTGTCTATCTTACAAAAGGTATCACTATTGGAGGAAGACCTAGTGGTCATTTTTTAGAGATTTTTGGACTCTACGCAACACTCTTCTCACCCTTTGTATTTCTCTATTTTTTCTATGCCATGTATCGGATTTTACTAAGAGAGGAGAAAAATCTTCTTTGGTATATCTCATTTACAGCCTTTGCTTTCTCTTTGTTACTCTCTATTCGTCAACGTGTCTATATTACAGATTTTGCTCCCTATGTGATGGGAGCTGTTGTTTTGATGCTCAATCTCTTTAACCATAGCCTTTATGTACGTTTACCTGAATTTCAACAGAGCTATAGACGTATTTTTAGTGGAGTCATAGCCCTTTTAGTAATAAATGCGTTACTTATTATTTTTCATCAAAGCCTTTTTTTGTTTTTAAAAGATCCCTCTCGCCATTTTGCCTACCGTATCTATAAACCTTATTTCTTAGTAGAACAATTAAAAGCGAAACACTTAACATGCTATCAGAGTGTGTATGGTAGAGAACGCTATCAGTTAAAGTACTACAACTTTCTTCCTTGTTCTCAAAAATCCCCTTGAGACTGTTTCTAAAATACACAATAACTATTTTCCTTTTATGATTTATCTCCCCTAAAGACGAAAGTTAAATCTACTTAGTGTTACACTGCTAAGAACTAAACTAAAGGAGAACTCGATGGCTCAAAAGGCGATTAGAGAATATGATGCAAAATCGATCTTAGCAAAGCATTGGGATAAATATTTCCCAGACTTTACTTATGGATATGAGACAGTACTGGTACAAAATGGATCAGAACTTAAAGAAGCTGCAAAAAAACATGCTTGGCTCAATGAAAAGATGTTGGTTGCTAAACCAGATATGCTTTTTGGAAAAAGAGGTAAGAATGGTCTTGTTCTTTTCAAAGATCAAAAGCCAGGTGATGTCACTCTAGAAAAAGCTGCAAGCTGGATTGATGAAAAAGGTGGAGAGAAGCAAGAAGTTTACTTTGCATTTGATGGAGATACTCCAGCAGGTGAGCCTTCAGTTGACTACTTGACACACTTTTTAGTTGAACCTTTTATGCCACATGACCAAAGTGAAGAGTACTATATCTCTGCAACTTGTGTGGGTGATGAAGATATGCTTTATATGTCTGCTGAAGGTGGAATGGAAGTAGAAGAGGGTTGGGACGAAAAAGTAACAGAAGTTGCTTTCAAAATCACAGATACAGAAGAGGAAATTGCTGAAAAAATTAAAGCAAATATTCCTGCTGATGTAAAAGAGGAAGATAAAGAGAACTTCGCAAAATTTGCTATTGGTTTCTTTAAAGCTTACCGTGAACTTAACTTTGCATACCTAGAAATCAACCCATTTGTCCTTCAAGGTAACAAAGTTGAACTTCTAGATATGGTTGCAAAACTTGATGACACTGCTGGATTTATGATGGTAGATGAGTGGGGAGATATTGAGTACCCAACAGCCTTTGGTATGGAAGAGAAGTCTCCAGAAGTATTGGCTATTGAAGAGGCCGATGCGAAAACAGGTGCTTCACTTAAATTAACACTACTTAAACCAGAAGCACGTATCTGGACAATGGTTGCTGGTGGTGGTGCTTCGGTTGTATACGCTGATACTATTGCCGATATGGCAGGTATTGAAGATCTTGCTAACTACGGTGAGTACTCTGGTGGACCAACAACTGGTGAGACTAAATTTTACGCTGAAACACTTTTTGATCTTATGACAAGAGAGCCAGATCCACAAGGTAGAGGAAAAGTACTTATCATTGGTGGTGCTATTGCGAACTTTACAGATGTAGCAAAAACATTTACAGGAATTATTCAAGCATTTGAGAACTATAAAGATAAACTTAAAGCTGTTGATACCAAAATCTATGTAAGACGTGGTGGACCAAACTATGAAAAAGGTTTAAAAGATATTAAAGAAGCTGCAGATAAAATGGGTCTTTACATTGAAGTTTACGGACCAGAAACACACGTAACAGATATCGTGCGTATGGCACTAGAGAAGTAGGGAGAAGAGAATGTCAAAATTATTTACTAAAGATACACAAGCAATTTTTTGGAACAACAATAAAACAGCAATCCAAAGAATGTTAGATTATGACTATACAATCAAAAGAGAAAAACCTTCAGTTGCTGCTATCGTAGCACCAACATCAGGTAACAAATTTGAGAAGTTCTTCTATGGACCAGATGAAGTGATGATTCCACTTTATAAAACAACTGCCGATGCGAAAGCAGCGCAGCCACAAGCAGATGTACTTTTAAACTTTGCTTCATTTAGAACAGCGTATGATGTAACAATGGAAGCATTGAATCTTGGTGGATTTAAATCAATCATGATTACAGCAGAAGGTATCCCAGAGAGACTTGCTCGTGGAATGAACACAAAAGCAAGAGAATTAGGTGTTACTGTAATTGGACCAGCAACTGTAGGTGCTATTGCTCCAGGTGCATTTAAAATTGCAAATATTGGTGGTACTATCGATAACATTATTAACTCTAAACTTCATAGAGCAGGTTCTTGTGGGCTTGTAACACGTTCAGGAGGACTCTTCAATGAGCTTTCAAATATTATCGCTATCAACGCAGATGGTATCGCAGAGGGTGTTGCTATTGGTGGAGATAGATTCGTAGGTTCTGTATTTATCGATAACCTTCTTAGAATGGAAGAGAACCCAGATGTTAAATATATGATTCTTCTTGGTGAAGTAGGTGGTACAGAAGAGTACAAAGTAATTGAAGCTGTGAAGTCAGGTAAAATCAAAAAGCCAATTATCGCTTGGTGTATTGGTACTATTGCTAAATATTACGATTCAGGTGTACAGTTCGGTCACGCAGGTGCGTCAGCAAATGGTGAGATGGAAACAGCTGAATATAAAAATAAAGCAATGGCTGAAGCAGGTATTCATGTACCAGCAACATTCAACGATCTTCCAGCAAAAATTAAAGAGGTGTTCGAATCTCTTAATATCGCTCCAATTCCAGAGCCAGAGATAAATGTTGTACCTAAATCAAGAAGAACAAAACAGTTTATCTGTACTATCTCTGATGATAGAGGAGAAGAGTGTACTTATGCTGGTTTCCCAATCTCTTCAGTAGCAACTCCAGATACAGGTAAAGGTATTGGTGATGTTATTTCACTTCTATGGTTCAAAAAACAGTATCCAAAATGGGCTACAGAGTTTATTGAAACAGTGATTAAAACTGTTGCAGACCACGGACCAGCAGTAAGTGGAGCTCACAATGCAAAAGTAACAGCACGTGCTGGTAAATCAGTTGTTGAATCACTAGTAACTGGGCTTCTTACTATTGGACCAAGATTTGGTGGCGCAATTGATGGAGCCGCAAAATACTTTAAATATGCAGATGACAATGGTATGGATCCAAAAGCATTCTTAGCATATATGAAAGGTGAGGGTGTACCAATTCCAGGTATTGGGCATAGAATCAAGTCTCTTAAAAACCCAGACTTACGTGTAACAGGGCTTATGAACTATGCTGCTGAGCACTTCCCATCAACACCACTTCTTGACTATGCGAGAACAGTTGAAGCACTTACTACTTCTAAGAAAGAGAACCTTATTCTTAATGTAGATGGTACTATTGGTATTCTTATGGTAGATATGTGGAGAGCACTAGGATACTCTGAAGAAGAGATTAACGAATTTATCGAATCAGGTACACTTAATGCATTCTTTATTGTTGGACGTTCAATAGGATTCATCGGTCACGTACTTGATGAAAAACGTCTTGCTATGCCAATGTATAGACACCCAATGGATGATATCCTTTATGATGTACAGAAGGCTGAGCCAATCGCTTAACTTCTCTTATAGGCTACAGCAAACTTTTTTGCTGTAGCTAAACCTCTTTATATCCCCCCAAAAAAAACCTTAAACCCCCACCCAAAAATAATATAAC
>Ga0256828_1001859_pt1 | contig 12966 bp, 12 predicted proteins | sample CV88metaG_FD_185993 | JGI IMG/M metagenome (GOLD analysis project Ga0256828, IMG submission 185993) | Hydrothermal vent microbial communities from East Pacific Rise, Pacific Ocean - CV88 | ecosystem: Environmental > Aquatic > Marine > Hydrothermal vents | place: Pacific Ocean: East Pacific Rise... | reverse complement strand
TGATACTATATTTTTAGTATTTGGTTTTGTGGCATTTATGTTAAGTTTTAAAATAGTAAAACATTGGGATGCCTCGTCAAGTTCACAACTACAATACCAGCTAGAAAAAGACAGCTATCTTGGAGCAACAATTATAAAGTATATTTTTGCTTTAAAAATCCCCCTTTTTGTTTTTTTTATATTTATACTAGATAAACTAGCAACAGTTTTAACAGGTGCTATGTGTGGTGCAGGTGTTGTAAATGCTACAAGTTATGGAACATACCTACTTATGCTTAAAATTTTAAATCTATATCTATTTGCTTTTTGGATAGTCTTACATAATGAAAGTATAAGGTATGAAATACAAAAGTATATAAAATTAAAATTTGCTTTTTATATGGTAGCTTTTATTTTACTTGTAATTGAAATAGGACTCCAATACACTATGTTTAGTGCCATAGATCCCAAAAGTGTAGTTGATTGTTGTGGTGTTATATACTCTGTAAATAGTGGTACATATATATCTTACTTCTTAAAACTTGACCACACTATCTTAACAGGTGTTTTTTATGCTATATTTTTATTTATGCTTATTACAAAAAACAAACATATCTATGCCTTAGCAAATATACTTTTTTTAGTAATTGCCCTCATCTCTCTCATAGCATTTTTTGGTACATATATATATGAGCTACCAACTCACCATTGTCCATTTTGTTTTCTACAAAAAGATTATAATTACATTGGTTATATACTTTATATACTTTTGTTTTGTGGAACTTTTTTTGGTATAGCTATAGGAGTTATAAATTTTCAAAAAGATATAGAAAAGAAATATTTTAAAATCTCAATTCTATCAAATCTTTTATATGTAACAATAGTAACTTTTTACCCATTACATTACTATTTTGTAAATGGTGTTTGGCTTTAAAAGTTATCTAAATAAAATCTCTAGATCTTTTATTTTTTCTAACTTTAACAAAGCCTCTTTTGCAAGGTAAAGATTGTTTTTTGAATTTATAATTAACTGGTTTTTGGTAAATTCCACTTCAAAGTCTATGTTTAAAGGTCTATGTTTTAAAAGTGAAATACTTAAAGATAAAACAAAACTTAAATAATTAACAACTTCAACCTCTGGTAATAATTCAGAATACTTAGCTACATGTGACTTTGATGGTAGTTTGTTTTTAGAATACTTTACAAGAGTAGCAATTAGCATTATATCATTATGTGTAAAACCATATTCCAAAGCCGTTCTTATGAGATAATAACTATGTAAATTATTTGAATAGTAGTGTATATTTGCACCAGCTGGATATAATTTAGCAGATATTGCTACAAGAGTTCTGTATTTTTTATCTATATTAAATTTCTGATGTGTTAAGTCAAATATTTTTTTTGTTAAACCATTTAACTGGTTTGAGAAAGATGTATCCAATATATTTGAATCTATAATGTATCTAACAGAAGTATTATAATTTACTGGCATTTTGGCATTTGAAGTTCTTAACATATCTGCCAAATAAACACCTTCTCTCACACCTACACCACTTGTTATAACCGACTTTAAAGAGTTTAATTTTTTCAAAACCCTCATAAGTATTAAAACACCTGGTTTTATAACATCTATACGATTACTTTTTATATGTAAATCTTTAAGTTCATCTTCACTATTTGAGTTTATAATAGAATCTAAAAAAGTGTTTAGAATCTCTGTACTATACTCATAAGCATGTAGTTTATCTAATGGATAATTGTTCATAGTCTTTATAGCAGATGAAACAGCTCGAAAAGTACCACCAATACCTATAAGAGTATCTGGTGCTAACTCGTCTAAAACTTTTAGTTTTTCATCTATATATTTATGTGCTTTTTCTATCTCATTTGTATCAAAAAACAATTCTTTTAGTCGAACTGTTCCTAATTTTAGTGAAACTATATTTGAAATATTTTTACCATTTATAATACTAAACTCTGTTGAGCCACCACCAATGTCTATACTTAATGCATTATCTTGTTCAGGAAGTAGATTTGCACAAGCCAATGAACCAAAATATGCTTCTTTACTACCATCTATAGTTTTTATATTTAATTTTAGATTTTTTCTTACTTTATGTAAAAAGATTTTTTTATTTGGAGCATCTCTAAGAGCAGATGTGGCAACACATAAAATTTTTCTAGCTTTAAGTGACTTTGAAATAGTTAGAAAATTTTCTAAAGCATCGTAAGCTCTTTGCATAGGAATTTCTTGTAAATTACCATTGTTTTTATAGGTATCTTCTGAAATTCTTACTTTACTTTTTGTTTCATTTATAAGATGAAATGCAAAGCGAGAAGTTTTTTCATAGGTAGCCATCCTAATAGAATTTGAACCTATATCTATAACACTTACTCTCTTTGCCAAAGGACTATTCCTCTTCTAGGTTTTTATACTTAAATTGAAGTTCTGCGATAGTCTCAACATTATCTTTATCTGGAACTATACAATCAACAGGACAAACAGATATACATGCAGGTTCATCATAAACACTAACACATTCTGTACAACGGTCAGGGTCTATATAATAAATAGGATCTCCCTCTTCAATCGCAACCGTCGGACATTCTTCACGACAAGCATCACAAGCTATACATTCATCATTTATTAATAGAGCCATTAAAAAACCTTATAAAAATTTATTTGACGATTTATAGCTAAATATAGCTTTATTATCTTTTAAACTTTGTTGGTAATATACAAGAAAGTTTAGAATTTAGTTGTAATGACGCAATAGTACCACTTTTACCATCTGTTCTATTTTTCAAATATATTTTAGCACCTAATGTATCTGCTGCACTTTTTGCCAAAAATAGACCCAACCCAACACCAGATTTATTACCTTGTCTTTTAAAAGGAGCAAATAAATCTACACTTTCATCTATACCAAAACCTTCATCTATAACTTCTATAAGAAGCCCTACATCATCTTGTCTAGTTCGTAATGTTACACTTTTATTTTCTGGTGTAAATTTTAAAGCATTTTGTAAAAAATTTTGAACAATTTGATTAAGTAAAGTAACTTGCAACATAGCCATAAAACCATTTGGCTTTAAATCTATAAAAAGATTTTTGTGTTCATTTTCTGCCAATAACTTAAAATCATTTGCCTTTTGTCTTAAAACATCTATAACATCTACTTCAACAGGTTTGTCCAGATGAGCTCCCTCTTGACGACCTATATTTAAAATATTTGAAACTATAATATTCATTTCATCAATAGTTTTATTGGTAACTTTTAAAGCATCTATATATTCTTCTGGTGTTCTTTTTTTTATAAGTGTAACTTGATTTTTTAACTTTATAACAGCTAATGGTGTTTTTAACTCATGAGCAGTACCTATAAACAACTCTTTTTGATACTTTACAAAGTTTTGTATTCTAGTTATAAGATGATTTATAGTTACTCCCAGAGGCTCAAATTCTTGTGGTAATTCTTCAACTTTTATAGGAGAGATTATATTTTCATTCATATTAGATAACTTTGAACTTAATGTTTTCACAGGAGATACTAGCATCTTAGATAAAGTAATAGCATATATAACAACAAGTAGAAAACCAGCAATATTTATAATAAAAATATAATGAAGAATTTTGTTTAAAAGTTGTTTAGTTGGTGTTATATTTTTAATTATACGAAGATATGTTTTTTCTTTTTGGTTAAATGGATAGATTAATGTTAAATATGCTTTATTATTTTTAGAAAATTCATAGCTACTTTCTTTTGAAAGATTATTTTGTAATGTTACAATTTCCAATGTTAAAGAAAGTGTGTCTGTTGGAGCATTGTTCATAAGTTCTTTATTGTTTATAATATTTTTTGCATAAGTAATCAATTCATCTTGTTTTTCATCATAAATCGATTTTTCTATAAAAAAATATAAAACAGAAGAAAATATAAGTATAAGAGAAAAAGAAGAAAATATAAGCTTTATAAGAAAACTTCTTCTAATACTTTTTTTAGATAGCATAAACCAACCTCATTTTTAAGGTTGATTATAACTATATAATCCTTGAAAAAGGATTATATAGCTTTTGTATTGTCCATTAAAATTGGTACAAATATAAGTGAAACTATAACAGCAGCAACAGTTCCAGATATAAGAGCAACACCAAGCCCACCAAATACAGGGTCAGAAGCTAAAAGTGCTGAACCTAAAATAATAGCAATCGCAGTAAGCATAATCGGCTTAGCCCTTGTAGCACTAGCAATAGCAATAGCTCTTCGTTTTTCTATACCTTTATCTTTTATAAGAGATTTTGCAAAATCTATAAGTAACAAAGAGTTTCTTGAACTAATTCCCATTAAGGCTATAAAACCTATAAGTGAGGTAGCCGTTAAAAAGAAAGTTTCAGTAGTTACTAAGTTTGCAACCCAGTGACCAAGTATAACTCCTATAATAGATAAAAAACTACCACCTAAAATAATTCCACTAATAGCAAATGATTTATAGTAAATAACAAGTAATAAAAAGATAAGAATAAGTGCTGCTATAAAAGCTCCTCCTAAATCTCTAAAAGTATCTAGTGTTACTTTCATCTCACCATCCCATCTAAGTAAATACTTAGCACCTGTTTGTTTATCTACAAGATTTAAATCAAACATATAAGTTGTTATACCTGGAACTTTTGTAACTTTGTACTTTTTAGAAAAATACTCTATCATTTTTTCTCTTGCATCAAGAAGTGGATAAACCTGAGAAACCATATCTGTTTCAGCTAAAACATTTACCATTGTTTTTAAATCTTTATGGTAAATCATAGGTGTAGATTTCACTTTTTCTATTTTTACAAGTTCTGTTAAAGGTATCATCATACCTTTTTTATTCATAAGATTTAAAGAACTAAGTTTTGTTTTTAAAGCAGATAAAGAGTTATCGTCTATATCTTTTGTTTCAGGACTTAATGTTACAAAAATAGGTATAGCATCATTTAAATCTATCGTATTTTTATATGCAACACCCATACCTTTAAAAGCAAGATATAAAATTTTGTTTATTTGTTCAACACTCAAACCACTTCTACTTATTTTTTCTTTTATAGGTGTAAGTTGGTATTTATCATAAACTTCATCAGCCATAACATCTACATCAACTAAACCTTTTGTATTTTTAAGTATTTTTGCAACTTCTCTAGATAAAGCAATAGTATCCTTATTGTTTTTACCAAATACTTCAACAACTATTGATGCAAGTGTCGGAGGACCAGCTGGCATCTCTATCATTTTTATATTTGTACCAGCAACCAAAGGCTCACAACTTTTTTGAATAACTGGTCTAAGTCTATGAACCATATTGAATGATTTTTCTTCTCTTTCATGTTTATCTGTAAGATTTACAACTATCTCAGCATATTGTTCACCATTTTTCATACCACTACCCTTTACAAGACCAGCATAATCAAGAGGTGAACCCTGACCTAAAAAAGCTTCCATATCTGTTACAGCTTTTTCTTTTAAAAGAATATTCGTAACACATTCACTAATTTTTTTAGTTTGAGCAATAGAACTTCCAGATGGAGTATCTATATAAACACTAAAAGTATTTGTACTTTTCCCAGGTAACATTTTAGCCAACACTATTTTTGTTGGAAACATCATAACTGTACCAATTAATGAACCAAAAATAAGCAATACAACTAACAATTTTTTTGATGGCTTACTTAGTATACTAAATACAAAATTTTCAAATTTACTTCCATTATGATGACTCATTAGTTCACCTCCTTTTTAGGATTATGTTTATGCGCACCATCATCATCTTTTTTAAGTAACTTTCTACTTAGATAAGGTGTAAATATATAAGCAACAACAAGTGAAGCCAAAAGAGCTACTGGAACATTTAAAGGTATAGGTTTCATAAATTCACCCATCATACCACCAACAAAAGCCATTGGAACCATAGTTAAAATAATAGCTAGCGTAGCAACATTAGTAGGAGCTCCTATCTCATCTGTTGCTTTTATAACTAATGTATCCATATCTTTATGTTCAACATCATGATCATGTATATGTCTATGAATATTTTCAATAACAATAATAGCTGCATCAACAAGAAGACCAAGTGAAAGCAAAAATGCAAATAATGTAATCCTATTTATAGTTTGGTCACCCAAATAAGCCACAAATAATGTTGTTGCTAAAATAGCAGGAACTGTAAAAGTAACTATAAGAGATTCTTTCCAACCAAGGAAAAATACTAACATAATAGCTATAATAATAATTGTTATAACAAGGTGATGAACAAGTTCATTAACAGCATCGTCAGCTCTAACACCATAATCTCTTGTTATTTTATAAGTTATCCCAAGTTTTTTTAGTTCATCTTTTTGTTCTTCTAATAATTTTTTAATATCATCAGAAACAAAAACAGCATTTGTTCCACCAAGTTTAGAAACAGCAAGAGTTATTTGCTCATATTTTTTACCATTTTTAAAAATAATGTTTGCACTTTGCTTATTTTGATAGTCTGTTCCATCAGTTACAGTTGCTATATCTTTTAAGTATATTGGACTTCCCATATATTGTGCTACCATGATATTTTGTACATCAGTAACAGATTCTATAGCATTTTTAATCCCAAATACTACAAGCTTATTATCTTTTGTATTTGTAGTTACATCAGGAACTCTAACAGCAATAGATTTTATACCATTTACAATTTGTCCCAAAGATAAATGATAACCTTTTAACTTGTCTAAATCTACTTCAACATTGTATTGTTCTTTGTGAGCACCTTTTAACTGTGTCTTAGAAACATTATTAATTTCAGCTATATTTTTTTTAAGATTTTCAACTTTTTCTAAAAATTTCTTATATGGTAGTTTAGAATCTTTATCTTGGTAAAAAGCAATAGCAACAATTGGAATATCTATATCTATATCAAATGGTTTTACTATGGGTTGCATAGCAGTTTTAGGAAGTTTATCCATATTTTGCATAACTTTATCATAAAGTTTTAAATTTGAACTTTCCCTATTTTGACCAATATAGTACATAACATTTACAACAGCAACATTATTCATGCTCATAGAATAAACATGTTCTATACCTTTTATTTCTCTCAATTTTTCTTCTAATGGATTAGAAATAATACTTTCAACTTCTTTTGGCTTTAATCCAGGTGCTGGTATGATTATACTACCACCACTTATAGCTATTTGAGGGTCTTCTTCCCTTGGCATAACTTCAAGGGAAATGTAACCAATAGCCAACAAAAACACAGCTAAAACAGCAGTTAAAGGACTATATAAAAAACTTTTAGCCAATTTTCCTGCATAATCTGTAACTTTGATGTCTGATAAGTTTTTTTCTTCCATTATTTAACCTCTATATCAACTGTTGCATACATACCCGGATATGCTGTTTTACCCATAATTTTAAAACTAACTTTAATTTTAAATGTATGTGTCATAGGATTCGAACTAGGAATAATTGCAGAAATTTTACCAATAGTATTTAATTCTAATGATGGAATATGTACTACAACTTTTTTTCCTATTTTAATAGAACCTAGATTATTTTCTGATATTTCAGCTAAAATTTTTAAATCACTCAAATCAGTTAAAACTATTGCTGGCATACCAGGCATAGCCATCTCACCAACTCTAATATTTTTAGCTACGATAACACCATTATTTGGAGCTTTTATATTCAAATAATTATATTGATTTTTAACTTCTTTAAGTCTTGCTTTTGCAATAGAGATCATATCATTCATATTTTTAACAGCAAGTTCTAAGTTCTCAACTTCATATTTTGCAACCATATCTTTTTTAAGTAGTCTTTTAAAACGAGTAAGATTTAAAAGTGCATTATTATATTGACTTTGATACATTTGTAAACTAAGTTCAGCTTGTCTTTTTGCAGAATCTATTTCTTTTGAGTCAATAGTATAAAGAAGTTGACCTTTTTTAACATAATCCCCTTCAGAAACAGCTACTTTTGTAACAAAACCCATAAAACGACTCGTTATCATCTTTTGATTATCTGAAATAACACTCCCAGATAAAGTAAGCGTTTCAGCCAATAGTGATGCACTTAGTGCTATTAGTAGTAAAAGTTTTTTCATTTGTTTTCTCCATTAGATAGTTTTTCAAGTGCAAAAATTCTCTCATTTCTTTTATTTTGTACTTGTTGAAGTTTTAAAATTTTCTCTATTTGTTGTGATTGTTTAATAATAACATCACTCATAGAAGCTAATTTTTCTTTATATCTTGATTCATAATTTTTATAAATCTCATTTGTTAAATCTAGCTCTTTTTTAAGTGAAGTGATATCATCATCATAGCCTTCTATTTCTGTTCTAATTTTTGCTATTTTAAGTGCTATACCTTTTTTAGCTAATTCTACTTGTGTAGCAGTTTTTAAACGTTCAATTTTAGCTTCTTGAACTTTTGCACTATCTACACCACCATTAAAAATATTCCAGCTAAGTCTTGCACCAACAGTATAAGCTTTATGCTTTCCTGCATCTCCTAAAAATGTATCATCTGCTGTTGCTATTTCTGCAAAAGCACCAACCATAGGATAAAAAGATGCTTTTGAAACATCAACCATATTTTTTCTAATATCAAGACCCGTTTTAGCTCTTTGAATATCAACATTTGAATTTAAAATATCTTCATCCGTTGAAAGACACATCGCTACATGTGTTTGAGGAAGATTTATTTGTACTACTTTTTTATTTAACAAAAAACTAAGATAATGATAAAGCAATTTTTTATTATTCTCCATTTGAGATATAAGTCTTTGAACATTAGCTTTTTTTGCTTGAACTTCTAGAAGATCCGTTTTCTTAGCATAACCTTCTACAATCATTTCATTAGTCATATTTTCAAGCGTAGTTATATTTTTAAGTATAACCTTTAAATTTTTTTCAGAATCATCCAACAAAGCCATATCATAAAAAGATTTTTTTAACTCATAAATTTTTTCATTAACCACTTTTTGCTTTTCTAAACCTTTTAAATGAGCCATTTTTTTCATGATTTTTTCATAACTTGTAATCTGAAAACCTGTAAAAACTGGTAATTCATATTTTAACTTAGATTGAAAAAATGTTCTATCATCTGGATAATTTAAACCATCTATTGGTTGATCCATAGGAATATTTCCAAATTCAGCAAAACCAAAATCATTAAAAGTAGCTTCTCTAGAAGTCAATTTAAAGCCAAAAACATTACCTGCATCATTAGATTTAGCAACATCTTGAATAAATTCAAGTTTACCCCACTTAGCACCAGAAGCAGTTTTAATTTTATTTTTAGCTGCATTCTCTTCAAATGTTGCTGTTTTTATTTCTAAATTCTGAGACTTTAACATCTCCACAGCTTCATTAAGTGACAAAGAATCACAATTTGCTGAAACATTCAAAAATAAAGCAGTACACAACATACACACTATTTTTTTCATCATTTTCTCCATTTTGTTTTAATAAACACAAAATTATAACATATAATTTCTTAGAGAAAATAGTATAAATTTTATTGATAATTAAGTATAATAATAAGCATAAGATTAATTGATATTATTACCTTTTTTAAGCCATTTTAAAAGCTCTTTTATATTTTCATTATTTATGTTTTTAAAAGATGGCATTACCCTACCTTTTGACATTTCCCAATTATTTGTAGAACCATTTTTTATACTTTTTATAATTTGTATATCATTATTTTTATAACGATTAAATATATGTTTAAATGATGGTCCAACCGTATCTATATTTGCTTTATGACAGACTAGACATTTATTTGCAATAGCAATTTTTTGACCCTTAGACATAGCTCTTAGTTTATTTATACGAGCTTGTTCTTTTGCAAGATTTTGAGCAGTAAAATGTTTAAACATATAAGTTGCTATAGCTTCTAATTCATCTTCACTTACTTTACCCTTTTGAGATGGCATAACACCATAAGCTTTTAAACTTTTTTTATCACATAAAGATTTTTTAGCACTTGGATTTATAACATAATCCTTTACAAAATCAATAGCTTTTGGTATCTTAGAACTTTCATCATTTGTTTGTATAAAATCAGGTACATGAAATGCCACAGCCATCATCGGTGGAGCTACCTCATTTTCATAGGTTTTCGGTGGCATATCTATATTATGACAAGATGAACATTTTTGCTTTAATAATTTTTCTCCATCAAGATTTTTCGTATGAGAGTCATTACAACCAACTAAAGAAAGTACAAGTAACACTGTGAATATTATATTTTTTATCATAAAAAGATTATACTATACTTTTTTAAATTCAAGGGAAAAACAACTACCACTACTATCAGATATCACTTCTATACTTATATTCATAGCCTCACACAATCTCCTAACTATATCAAGACCGAAACCTGTTGAATTATGTTTACTATATGTTCTTGTAAAAATTTTTTCTGGTTCATCTATACCTATCCCGTTATCCTTTATATATAATTTATTATCTTTGATATATATATAAACAGAACCTTTTTCTCTATTGTATTTACAGCTATTTGAAATAAGATTATGAAGTATTTGCTTAAAACCATTTTTATTTATATGTGCCATAAAATTTGAACATTCAACTTCAAAATGAATGTTTGGAAAATTTTGCTCATGTAATTCAATAACATCTTTTACAATAGAACAAATATTTAACTGAGTTATCTGAAAAGTTCTTTTTTCAAGAAGTGTTGTCAAACTAACTCTCAATTCTGAAATTGTATCTACACTTTTTTTCAATCTTTGTAATGGTTTTGATTTTTCAAAAAATTGTTGCTTTTGTAAAAGTTTTATATTTAAATTCATCGCTGTAACTGGAGTATTTAAATCATGAATAAGGTCTTTTGCAAAACTATCCAATGTTTTTATACTCTCTTGCAAAGGTTTTAACGCATTTTTTGCAAGAAAATAACTTATCAATCCAAAAATACTTAATAAAATAATTTGCATAAAAATAATTTTATATTTTAATTTTGTTAATTTCAATATAAAATTTTGTTTAGATTTAAATACTTTCATATATACCTTTTCATCACGAGTAGGTATATATTTAATAAATTCTTTATCATTTATTTTAAAATTTCTAATGTCTATATGTTTTTTTGTTTTTTCAAATTTATAATGAAAACCATTAGAAAATTTATCTAAACTTTCTCCCATTTTAATATGTCTGGCATACTCTATGAGCGAAAAATGTTCTGCTTTTACAAGCTGAGATTTCATTTGTTGAAAATAAAAAAAACCAGCAGTCAAAATCAGTAATGCTACACTTACAAAATACGTTAAAAAAAACTTTAAAAAAGCATTAGTTTTATGAGTTTCCAAGGCGATACCCAACCCCTTTTATAGTTACTATTGGTAAACCTATTTTTCTTAATTTAGCAATATGAACTCTTAATGAACCATCACTTAATGATAACTCATCATAAAGAATTTCTTTACTAACTGTTTTATTTATATTCTTAAAAAAAAGCTGTGTTAAACTTAATTCATAAGGAGAAAGCGAAATAAATCTTTTTTCTTTATATAATTCATTTTTATCTATATTAAATGTAAAATCATCAATAGTATCTATCCTGTACTGTTTTTTAACTATAGCATTTAAACGAATTACAAGTTCATCAAAGTCAAATGGCTTTTTTATATAATCATCAGCCCCTACATCAAAACCTTTTGACAAAGAGTCTATATCACTTAAAGCTGTTAAAAATATGGTAGGCGTACTATCTCCCGATTCTCTTAACTGTTTTAATAACTCAAAACCGTTAATTTTTGGAACATTTACATCAAAAAGATATATATCAAAATGTTCTTCAAAAGTTTTTTCTAAAACCTCTTCTCCATTTTTAACATGCACTATACTAAAATGCTCACTTTCCAAAAGCTCTATTAATGATTCCGACAAAACTTCATCATCTTCTAAAAATAATATGTTTTTCATAAAACTATTGTATCATCTTTATGGTAAAATAATATTTTAAAAAGGATATATTATAAATATACAATCGATAGTTGACAATTTTAGAAAAAAAGGTCGCTTATTTAAAAATATGATTGAAATTTCACCAAAAGATATAGGTATACGAAATAAAATAAAAATATACAAGGCTACAGATACTTATGGATATTTTTGGATTATTATATCAATATCCCAAAAAACTAAACTACTTACAAAAGATGTAAAAAAATTTGAAGAAATTTATAGTAAACTTTGTAATTACTCTAATCATAAATTTAAAAATAAAGTTTTATTTTTAAATGCTCCAATTTGTTTAAAAGCAAAAAATAAATTTAAAGAGCTTTCATGGAAAATAATATAATGCTTTTATGTGATATAGGACATACCTCCTATCATTTTTTTGATGGTAAAAATGACTATAAAAAAGGAGTAAATACATTTATTCCAGAAATTATTCAGGAAAAAGTATATTATATTTGTGTAAATGTAAAAATCTTAAAAAGACTAAAAAAACTAAAAAACTGGATTAATATCGAACCTTATATAGATAAAACACAATTTTATCAAACAATGGGTATAGATAGGATTATAGCTTCTTTAAGTATAAATAACGGTGTAATTATAGATGCAGGAAGTGCTATAACAGTTGATATTATAAAAGATAATATTTTTAATGGTGGTTTTATATATCCTGGAATGATAGCAATGAATAAATGTTTTAAATCTATATCATCAAATCTTAATTATAATTTTAATTTTTCAATAGATTTATATAATCTACCAAAAAATTCCCAAAATAGTATAAGTTATGGTTATTTAAAAGGTTTATATCTTGAAGTTATTTCATATAATCTACCCATAATCCTAACAGGTGGTGATGCTTTAAAATTTAAAACTATTTTTAAAAATGCTACAGTAGATGAAATGTTAATCTTTAAAGGTATGAAAATACTAATAGAAGCTAATAAATAGTAAAAAGTTAAAAAAGAAAAGTAGTAAAAGCAATAA
>Ga0256828_1001858_pt1 | contig 12971 bp, 12 predicted proteins | sample CV88metaG_FD_185993 | JGI IMG/M metagenome (GOLD analysis project Ga0256828, IMG submission 185993) | Hydrothermal vent microbial communities from East Pacific Rise, Pacific Ocean - CV88 | ecosystem: Environmental > Aquatic > Marine > Hydrothermal vents | place: Pacific Ocean: East Pacific Rise... | reverse complement strand
ACGTTCATACAGATTAGAAGCAAATAGAGAAATGATGCTTATCATCTTTATATTCATAACGAAGTTCATAGCCATGGCGTGTAACAATCTCATTTGCAATGTAAAGACCTAACCCCATACCTTCTAGACTGTGTTGAGACATATCCCTCTGATAGGCTTTGATGTACGTCGAAAAATCTTCTTTAAAGGGCTTACCACTATTGGATATTATCAAACAGTGATTGGCAAGACGAATATAGACAGGTTTACTCTCAGTATATTTAAGTGCATTGTCTAGTAAGTTCTTTAATGCATATGCAAAAAGATTGAAATCAACCTCAATAATTTCATTATTTAGGGTTTCAACGATGTCTTCTTTTGCTATATTTAACAAATCAATCGCATGGTCTATCACATCTATTGCAGCATAGGATTTTTTATGCAATGCAAGATTTTTAGCAGTCATAGACTCCACACGTGCTAGATCATTCAAATGTCCTTGCATCTGTTCAAAAAGATTTTCTAAAAGTTGTTTGTCTTTTTTTTCACCTTTTAAAAAGTGTAACAACAACTTTCCTTTACTTATGGGCGTTTTAAGTTCATGCATCACATTACGTAAAAATAAAGCCCTACTCCTTTCTAATGCCTGTGTTTTATGCACACTTTCATCAAAAGCATTGGCGACTTGAGCTACTTCATCATCGCCTTGCACTTTGATATGTATATCTTTCTCTCCATTGGCAAAGCGTTGTATCTGAACATAGAGGTCTTTTAACGGCACAATAGAAGAAGAGATATAGCGATACAACATAAGCAAAAATATAAGAAGAATCACAAAGGTAATACCGATATACATCTTATATGGTGTCATCGGTTCATCACTACGATAATAAAACATTTTATCCATCTTGTATGCATAATAGTAATGCCCATCATAAACAAAGATTTCGATATCTCCTGACTGTAATGTTTTACGAAGCAAAGCATCTTCTATAAGTGCTTTTCCTTCTTTTCTTACCCTATCCATTTTTGCACCACCTACAGGGGTCAGTTTATGCTCTTTTCTATAGAGTTCAAATTCTTCTTTAGTAGGATGCTTCATAAACAGTAAATCATACAGCATCACTGCACGATGGACTTCATTTCGTTTATCCAAATAAACAGAAAGGTTAATCGCCAAAAAAGTAGCCAATATCAGTAAAATACCTGCAATAGCCCCTACCAATCTGGCAGAGAAAATAATAGAATTACTTTTCAACAAAACGGTATCCTATGCCTCTAACGGTATGTATGTAGGTATCGAAATTTTCAGCATCAAGTTTTTTGCGTATGCGACCTATGAGAATGTTGATGCTCTCAACCCCTGAATCAAATCTGTGGGAGTCTATACTGTTTGCGATGTCTTCACGGCTGACTGTTTGGTTGGCTCGTTTGATGAGCAGTTTGAGTATCTCATACTCTGCTAACGTGAGTCTTAACACTTCATTTTTAAAATATATCTGTGTACTGCTCTCATCTACACTAAATGTATTGAGACTTTCGGTCATATCTGATGTACTTTGTCTTTTTAGTATACTTTTTATACGAGCGAGTAATTCTCTAGGGCTGTAAGGTTTTGGCAAGTAGTCATCGGCACCATTTTCAAAGCCTATGAGCTTGTCGTCTAAGTCACTCCTCGCACTAGAGATAATAATGTGTATATCTGAACTCTCTCGTATTTTACGACAAAGCTCCAGTCCATCCATCTCTGGCAAAGAAAGGTCTAAGATAATCAGGTCAAAACTTTCTACTTCCAGTATGGCTAAAGCTTGTGAAGGTCGTGTCACATGGGCTATTTTCATCTCATGTTCTTCTAAAAAACGCGTAAGAAGGTCTGCCATCTGTTCATCATCTTCTATAAGTAATAGTTTGGTGTCTTTCATGGGCTGCCTTTTATATGTCTATAAAACTATAGAGTAAAAATAAAAACAGTTCATAAACAAGAAATTATTTTATGTTATACTCAAACATTATCACTAAAAAAGGATTTATAATGAACAGAAGAGAAGCACTTAAAGCCGTTGCCATCACAACATTGGCATCTACCTCACTTATGGCATATGATGCCAAGAAAGTTGTCAACCATAGCAAAATGAAAAAAGCAGACCCAAAAAACCCAACAAAAGCAGAACTAAAACACACACCAGATATAAAAATCAAAGATGTGGACACAAAAGGGTACACGCTCATCGAAGTAGAAGTAGGACAAGAAGGTATCATCCATCCTAGTACAGAAGATCACTGGATTTATGAAGTCTCTCTTTATGCCGATGATAAACTCATCGATACAGTTGCCCTAGAACCTGTACTCTCCAGAGGCTACCTAGCATCAAGAGTAAATCTTAAAGGGGTTAAAACACTCACTGCCATAGCAAAATGTAACCTACATGGAGATTGGCAAGCCTCTGTCAATGTAGGCTAATCACACAAAATATATTCCTTACTCTGTTAACATAGAGTAAGGACGCTTCAGCTGTTCGGTGAGCTGATGCAAACTCACAGCCCTCCCCTCACGTGCAAACTCTCTACCATCCATAAAGACTATCATAGTTGGCACTGAGAAGACTGAATAGTGTGCAGAGATTTCAGGGTTCTCGTGGGCATCTAAGTAGATTTGTTTGAGTTGTGGAAACTCCTTGTCAAAGACCTCTTTAAACTTAGGACGTAGTGCATGGCACACATTACAGTTCTCTCCGGAGAAATAGAGAAGTATCCCTACTTCTTCTCTTATGGTGGTTTGTAGTGCTTCTAGGGTCATTTATTTTCCTTTATTTCTGCTAGTTTTACTATCTCTTCTCCACGTTCATGTAACACAATATTTCCATCTCTAAAAGAAAGATAATTAATAGATTCTAAAATGATTTTTGATTGTACAGAAAACTTCACATACTCACCATCTAACTCTTCTTCCAATATTAAGTCAAATAGTCTTGCAGACTCTTGAATATATCGTTTAGATTTAATAGCAAATGTAAAAATAGTTGCCCTAACAATCATATTAATAAAAAGAACTATAAAATCAAACCCTAATGTTGATGTTTGAACAAATAATTTTGCTCTATTCATATCATCTTGAATACTAAATGGATTATCTAATATACCCATTGATGACATCCATCCTAAATCTTCACTTCTATATAAATGACTATGTATATTATATGCTTTTTGCAGTTCTACATCATAATATGTTAACGACAGATGATAAATAGTTAAAATAAAAAAAATAAAATATATTATTGTTAAAAATAAATGACTTGAAAAAATATATGGTAGTAAAACAATTAACAATGTAATAAAAAAATATTTGATAGCTTTTTTAAAATGTATCTCATTTATAAGATGTAACTTTTTATCTTTTAAATACATAGTAATAAAATAAAAAATCAATAAAATGGCATATGGCAATAAAAATAATTTTGTACATCTAAACATACCAATTAATCCATGGTCAAAAAATGGCAAATCTGCATAAGCCAAAAGTCCAAAAAATAGCCAAAATGCCATAGGAACGACTACCATCAATAATACAAAAAAAGAAAATCCACTAACAACAATCATTAGTTTTTGTTTTTTTATATCTTTTTGAATTTCATTATAAATTAATGAACCATCATAATTATTTTTTTTAGACATGAGATACATTCCTTTGTGAGAAAATATTATATGCTATATTTATTAAATAAAAGACTTACGAACTACAACTCAACTTCTCATTCTTAAACATATCAGGCGTCACCCCAGCCCATCTCTCAAACTCTGGATGTTCTGCATACGGGTCTTGTGCTAGGACAAACAAATCATCTACCAGTTTAAAGTTACCCTCTTGGGCCGTATCTATGGCTTCTTGAAGCATATAATTTTTGAGTACATACTTAGGGTTTGTTTTTAGCATAGAAGCATGTCTCTCTTCTGTGCTAAGGCTTTCCTCTTTTAACCTCTCATCATACGCATCTAACCAATCATTCATAGGCTTGTGATAGAGTCCTAGTTTGAGTAAGGCTGTGCGGTCACCACTGTAGTGGCTGAGTGTTCTAAAGAAAACGGTATAATCCACGTTTACACCTTGTAACATACCTAGTAGATGTTTAAACAAGTCTAAGTCTTTCTCTTGGGTGACATTCTCTAGCCCTAGCTTTTTACCCATGAGGTAGAGGTAACGCTGGGTGTAGAGTCGTGGGTAATGTTCTAGAACTTTTTCTAACTTCTCAGAGTTTACCAGTGGAGAGAGTGCTACCATAAGGGCTTGTAAGTTCCATTGTCCTACGTTTGGCTGGTTACCAAAGCTGTAGCGCCCTCCTTGGTCTGTGTGGTTACAGATGTTTTCAAAGTCATAGTCATCTAAAAATGCATAAGGTCCATAGTCTATGGTGAGACCATGTATGGACATGTTGTCCGTGTTCATGACACCATGCTGAAAACCTACTGCTTGCCACTCTGCCATTAGTCTAGCAGTCTTACCTACCACCTCGGTAAAAAAGTGCAAATATTTGTTAGGCTCATCCATAAGGTGTGGGTAGCTCTCTGCTATGACGTAATCTGCTAGAGCTTCGAGTTCTGCATGCTTTTGTTTGTGTGCAAAGTACTCAAAAGTACCAAAACGCACCCAGCTAGGACTCACACGAAGTACAATGGCTCCTGTCTCCCATGTTTGTCTATAGACCTTATGTTTTGAGCCTATAAGTGCTAAGGCTCTGGTAGTCTCTATGCCTAACCCATACATAGCTTCGCTCATAAGGTACTCACGTATGCTAGAACGCAACACAGCACGTCCATCACCTGAGCGTGAATACTTGGTCTCCCCTGCACCTTTAAGTTGCATATGCAAGCCATTGACCGTACCTATGTTGATGGCTCTACCATCACCCAAACGTGGTACAAAATGCCCAAATTGATGCCCTGCATAACACATAGCAAAAGTGTCAGAACCCTCTGGTGCATACTCACCATTGATGAATTTTACAAAGTTTTCAGACTGTAACTCATCTACATCAATGTCTAATAGCTTTCCTACATCTTCATTAGCATGTATAAGGTGTGGTTTTACAAGTGGTGTAGGCCTTACTCTGTCATGACATTCTGCAGGTAGTTCTAAATAAGGATTGGTTAGTTTTAATTCGTTTAATTTCATAGGCTCATAGTAGCTAGAGAAACTTTAAAGTGACTTAGGAGTATAATACACCCAATAATAAATGATAAGGAAAATACTTATGGGTAGAGCGTTTGAATACCGTAAAGCAGCAAAAATGAAAAGATGGGGGACGATGTCAAGAGTCTTCCCTAAACTAGGTAAAATCATCACTATGGCAGCCAAAGAGGGTGGTATGGATCCAGATATGAACCCTAAACTTCGTACTGCTATCCTCAATGCCAAAGCACAAAACATGCCTAAAGACAACATCGATGCAGCCATCAAAAGAGCTGCAGCGAAAGACTTAGCAGACATTAAAGAGCTTACCTATGATGTGAAGGCATCTCATGGTGTACAAATGATAGTCGAATGTGCCACAGATAACAATACAAGAACCGTAGCAAACGTAAAAGCAATACTTGTACGTAATGGCGCAGAGATGCTTACTTCTGGTTCACTTAACTTTATGTTTACTCGTAAATGTGTGTTTGTTTTTGACAAAACCGAAGAGATGGATTTAGAAGAGCTTGAACTAGAACTCATCGACTTTGGTCTTGAAGAAATAGAAGAAGATGTCGAGCCTCATGAAGATGGTGATGACATTAACATTGTTAGAATCTTTGGTGAATTTACCTCATTTGGTGAACTTAGTAAAGCCTTAGAAGATATGAATATTGAAGTAAAAAAAGCAACACTTGAGTACATAGCCAATACCCCTATTGACCTCAGTGATGAACACATGGAAGAACTAGAAACACTCATCGACAAACTCGAAGAAGATGAAGACGTGCAAACAGTCTTTACCAACATCAACTAAGTTTTTCTCTTAGTACGTAAGGCAGTATCCCTCCGTTTAAATAGTATTTTAAATCGACAGGGGTATCGAGCCTTACATTGACCTCAAAACGTAATGTGCTACCATCCTCTTTTGTAACATTAACAGTTAATACGCCTCCTGCTTTTACCTTAGCCAGTCCTTCTATACTAAAACTTTCTGAACCATCAAGTCCTAACGTCTCTGCTGATTCACCTTCTTTAAACTCTAATGGTAAAACACCCATACCTACAAGGTTATTTCTATGTATACGTTCATAAGATGTTGCAATGACTGCTTTTACCCCTAGGAGTTGTGTCCCCTTGGCTGCCCAGTCACGAGAAGAGCCCATACCATAATCATCTCCAGAGAGTACCACCAACGGTACATGCTCAGATTTGTAATGCATGGCAGCATCATAGATAAACATCTCTTCTTTTGCAGGAAAGTGTAAAGTATACCCACCCTCTTTAGGCGCAACCAGTTTGTTTTTAATACGTTCATTGGCAAAGGTACCCCGCATCATTACTTCATGATTACCCCTACGAGAACCATAAGAGTTAAAGGCATCTGGGGTAACATTATGCGCAAGTAAATACTGTCCTGCTGGATACTTTTCAGGTATTTTTCCTGCAGGAGAGATATGGTCAGTGGTCACAGAGTCACCTAAAAGAAGTAGTGTTTTTGCTTCTTTTATATCTTCTATTATAGTTACATCTTTTCTAAAGTATTCAAAGTAAGGTGGCAAACGTAAGTAGGTAGAGTCCTTCTTCCAATGAAATATAGTATCATCAGGTATTTCTAGCATCTTCCAACGCGATTCGCCCTCTAAAATGTCTGCATATTTCTCCTCAAACATACGTGGTTTTAAAACAGAAGCAATGATAGCATCTATCTCTTCTTGTGAAGGCCAGATATCTTTAAGATAGACTGCTTCTCCGTCACTTCCTATACCTAATGCCTCTTCTTCAAAATCTATCCACATTTTTCCAGCCAAAGCATAGGCCAATACCAAAGGAGGAGAAGCAAGAAAATTTGTTTTTATCTGTGGATGAATACGTGCTTCAAAATTTCTATTACCTGAAAGCACCGCAGAGACTATAAGTCCCTTTTCTTCAATAGCTCTTTGTATTTCACTATCCAATGGACCACTGTTACCTATACAAGTGGTACACCCATAACCCACTATCTGAAACCCTAATGTTTCCAAGTGTGGGAGTAATGCCGCTTCTCTAAGGTAAGCTTCAACTACTTTTGAACCAGGGGCTAAAGACGTTTTAACATACGCTGGCACACTTAAACCTTTTTGAACAGCATTTCTAGCCAAAAGTCCTGCACCTATCATCACTGAAGGATTAGAGGTATTGGTACAAGACGTAATCGCTGCGATGACTACAGAACCATCACACAGTTCTACATCTTTTTTGTTGAGTTTTATCGTTTCACATACCTGTCCAGATATGACCCTACAGGTATCTATACGTGTTGCATCAGATACAGCCATTTCATCTTCAAGTACATGAATACTATGGTCATCTATCTTACGTCCATAGTCACACGTGAGCATATTGAGAAACTCACTCTTTACATCACTTAAGGCTATTCTGTCTTGTGGTCGTGAAGGGCCAGCCACAGAGGGAACTATGGTGGATAAGTTTAACTCAATCACTTTAGAATATTCTGCTTCCGCACTTGCATCATAAAAAAGTGTCTGTTTTTTTAAATAGACTTCTGCAAGCTCTGCATCTTGACTTCTGTTTGTCAGTCTCAAGTAACGTAACGTCTCTTCATCTACAGGGAAAAAACCCATCGTCGCACCATATTCAGGTGACATGTTGGCAATGGTCGCTCTATCGGGTAGGGAGAGTGCCTGCATCCCCTCACCGAAAAACTCTACAAATTTTTCTACCACCTCTTCTTCTCTAAGTCTCTGTGTCACACGCAAGACCATATCTGTTGCTGTGGCACCTACAGGTAGTGTACCCACAAGCCTCACACCTACAACTTCAGGGATTTTCATACTATAGGGCTCGCCCAATGCCACAGCCTCAGCTTCTATACCTCCTACACCCCAACCCATCACACCCAATGCATTGATCATCGTAGTATGAGAATCAGTACCTATGAGTGTATCAGGAAAGAGTACCGTTTCATCTTCTTTTTTTCTCTGTGCCACGACTGTTGCTATATATTCTAGGTTAACCTGATGAACTATCCCTGCACCGGGAGGAAAGACACGTATGTTATCAAAGGCTTTTTGAGACCACTTAAGTAACGCATAACGTTCTTCATTACGCCCATACTCCATACGAAGGTTCTCACTCAAAGCATCATTGCTACCAAAATAATCTACTTGTACAGAGTGATCTACTATTAAATCAATAGGCACCACAGGGTTAATATCTGAGGGGTCACCTCCATTCTCTAACATCGCATCTCTAAGCGCAGCAAAATCTACTATACATGGCACACCCGTAAAGTCTTGCATCACCACACGAGCAGGATAGTAAGCTATCTCTTCAACTGTATCTTGATTTTTTTTCCACTTTGCAAGATTTTCTATATCACGAGAAGTGACTGTTTCACCATCGTAATGTGCTAAAAGATTTTCTAAAAGAATACGTATCGTATAGGGAAGTTTTGAAAGGGTAATATTGAAATAGGAAGCTACTTCATTGAGGGAGAAATATGTATATACATTACCCTCTATCTCTAAAGTTTTTTTAAATTGGCGCTTAGTCATCTTAAACTCCTTTACGAGTCAATAATGACTAAGATACCCTAAACACTGTGTAATGTATGTAGAATAGATATCTTAACAGTTAGGCTATTTCTCATGTTGCTCTACAAAACTCTCATAATCACCTTCAAAGTCTATGATTGTACCATCTTCATTCATCTTAATAATTCTATTGGCAAAGGCATCAATGAGTTCTCTATCGTGAGAAACACAAATCACTCCACCTTTGTAGTTATGCAAGGCTTCACCAAGTGCAACAATTGCTTCAAGGTCAAGGTGGTTGTTTGGCTCATCCATTACTAAAAAGTTTGAAGCATCCATCATGATTTTCGAAAGCATCACACGGTGTTTTTCCCCACCAGAACAAGCATCTATCTTTTTCTTCTGCTCTTCACCAGAAAATAACATACGTCCAAGTGTTTTACGAATGTCGTCGATGTGCCATTTCACATCAAATCCCTGTATCCACTGTGGTAATTCTTCATCACCCACAACAAGGTCAGTGGTATTTTGAGGGAAGTAAGAGTGTGTAATCGTTTGCCCCCATTTAAACATTCCACTGTCTGCATCTATCTCTTCCATAAGTATTTTAAGTAACGTTGTCTTACCTACACCATTACCTCCGATAAGTGCTATTTTGTCACCTTTATTGACTTTAAATGTGATATTTTCAAAGACTGTTTCTCCATCATAAGATTTTGACAATCCTTCTACTTCAAGGACTTCATTTCCTATGTCACGATGTGCCTTAAACATAATAGATGGGTCACGACGTGAAGAAAGTTTAATAGCTTGCACATCTAGTTTATCTAGTTGTTTTTGGCGAGAGGTGGCTTGTTTTGCTTTAGAAGCATTGGCTGAGAATCTTGTAATAAACTTTTCAAGTTCTTCTTTCTCTTTGAGCCCTTTTGCTCTGTCTGTCTCTGCTTGTTTTGCTATGAGGTTTGCAGCGATGTACCATTCATCATAGTTCCCTGTAAACTCACGGATATTTTGAAAATCAAGGTCAAGGATGTGTGTGACTACACCATTAAGAAAGTGTCTATCATGGGAGATGACCATAAGCGTACCTTCATGACGTTTAAGCTCATTTTCTAACCATGAGATAGTCTCCATATCAAGGTTGTTCGTAGGCTCATCAAGTAACAATACATCTGGCTTCAAGAACAGTACTTGGGCAAGTAAGATTTTAAACTTATCTCCCCCTGTAAGTGAGCTCATAAGTTCTCCATGTTGTTCTGCAGGAAAGCCCAGTGATTGGAGTAATTTTTCTATCTTTACATCAGACTCATAGGTAGGGTCTTCATCGGCACAAATCATTTCAAGCTCACCTAAACGATTATTCACTTCATCAGATTCAAAGTCACCTTCCATGTAGAGTTTTTCTTTCTCTTTTTGGGCATCATAGAGTTTTTTATTTCCATAGAGTACTGCATCACTTAATGTGAAGTCCTCAAAGGCATACTGGTTTTGACTAAGCATTCCCAGTTTAAGTCCTGGTTGAAGTTGTACTTCTCCATCACTCTGTTCTAGTTCTCCAGCTAAGATTTTCATAAATGTAGATTTACCTGCACCATTGGCGCCTATAAGCCCATAGCGTTTACCTACATCTAATGTCATATTGATTTTATCGAAAAGTACTCTTTTCCCGTAACGTTGTGTTAAATTTACTGTACTAAGCACGTGTTATTCCTTATACTTATATATTATCGGCATTTTAGCATAATGCTCTGAAAATCTGTTATCATTTAATTATGAAAAAAATGATTCCTCTTTTTTTAATCTTTTTTATATCTGCATATGCTGACTTCAAAAGTGATTTAGCAAATAGATATGCAAAAGGTCTTAATGCTATTCTTTTTTTCACTTCTGAAGATATTATCTCTTCAGGACACTATACTTTTGATGCCTTAGATGGGTCATTAGATAGCTACTTTTTCCCTTTTTCATATCCTTTCAAAAGTGACTGTGATGACTACAATTATTATCTCAATGGAAGTATTGGCTTTAGTAACTATAAAGAAGAGCAGATTAACCTTAACAGAGGTTCTATAGATACTCTCAAATTACGTACCTATGCTCTAAAAATAGGTGGGGGTACACGTTTTAACACATCAACCAATACCGATATTAAACTTGGTACTGCCTATATTTATAGCCGTGTAGATGGCAATTATAAAACATCTCAACCCTTAAATCTAAACAATGCGAATGACAAGGCTATCAATACCATTTTCAACAGTGCCCAAAATCATCATACTTTTGAAGTATCTAGCTCGTTTGGCTACCACCCTGTTATCAATAATTTTAAACCATATGCCCGTATTGGTGTACGTCATTTTACAACAAAAGCAGACGATTCTTTTGCCAATATAAAAAATATACAATCTTCCATTTCCCAACTAAAAATAGGTATCATCACACCCCCTGTTACAAGTTTTTTTGGGCTTCCCTTAAGACTTGAACCTTATGCTTCTAGTATCTTTCTCTCTGGAGACTTAGATAATGCTTTAAATCTCAATAATTTTTTTGTTATAGGTACAACTTTTCGCTTTGGTTCTTACCCTCTGACTTGCTGGGTAGAAGATGTTGCATCACTCAAAAGAGATTCGATGGATTGGGTAAAAGAAGTCACCTTTGACATAAACCTTGTCAAAGGTGATAATTTTGATGGTTTTAATGTAGGATTAGGTGTAAAATTTTAATCAAGTATCTCTATAATATTTTCAATAGGACGCCCAATAGCTGCCTTACCGTCTTTAATGACAATAGGACGTTCTATAAGTTTAGGGTTAGTAACCATTGCTTCTATAAGCACATCTTCATCACTTACATCTTTAAGTCCCAATTCTTTGTAAATGTCCTCTTTGGTACGCATCAGTTCTCTAGCCGAAATGCCTAACATTTTTAAAATCTCTACGAGTTCCTCTTTACTTGGTGGTGTATCAAGATACTTTACTACCTCTGCATCCACACCTTTTTCTTCTAAAAGTGCTACTGCATTTCTAGATTTAGAACATCTTGGATTATGATATATTTTTATTGTACTCAATTTCTATCCTTTATTATATAATGTAACTATCGCTTCATCAACGCCGCAAATAACACTTTCGTCTTTCCCCTCATAATCTATATTTATAAGTAAATAACGTACAGCATTAAGACGTGCGCGTTTTTTATCATTAGCATCTAACTCACACCATGGAGCATCTTTCGTACCTGAAAGATGAAACATTTTATCTCTAAGTATTTCATATTCATGGTATTTTGCCATAGACTTATAGTCTAGGTCTGAGAGCTTCCAGCTTTTAAGAGGGTCGTTTTCTCGGTCTTTTATGCGATCTTCTTGTGTCTCTTTGGAAATATTCAAATAAAATTTAAAAAAGAGCATGCCATCGTCTACCAGCATCTCTTCTACGCCATTTACTTGTCTGTAAAAATGATCATGTTGTGCCTGTGTACAAAAACCAAAAATCTGCTCTATTCCCGCACGGTTATACCAGCTTCTATCAAAAAAGACTATCTCCCCTGCATTTGGTATTTGTTTGATATGTCTTTGGAAATACCACTGACCAAGTTCTTTTGAGTTAGGTTTTGGTAATGCCACAGAACGTGCTTCTCTAGGGTTTAAATACGCATTAAACTCTTTAATCGTAGAGCTTTTCCCTGCCGTATCCATACCTTCAAAAATAACTAACAGTCGCTTTTCATTATCAATAATCCATTTTTGAAGTTTCACAAGTTCATACTGTAATTTTAAAGACTCATCTTCATAAAAATCATTTTCTATTTTTCCTGATTTTTTAAAAACTTTGGAAGGTTTCTCTTCATACTCAGCTAAGTGTTTAGTATAGATGATTTTTTGACTCATGATTTACCTTGTGCTTCTTGTTTTTGTTTCATTACCTGAGCAAACCGTTCTTCATTTTCAAGTTTCATCAGTAAACGGGCATTGGTTGTACGATATTTAGTATTTTCTTCAAGTGTCGTATCAAAACGTTCTTTTAAATTTTCATGCTCTTTTACAAGTGCATCAAACATACCTTCTTTTGCTTCAAGTTTGGCTTTTATCTGGCTTAGTTCTTTTTCATTTTCATTGAATATATTTTGTAAATCAAGGTAAGCTTCATTTGCTGTTTTCAGTATACTTTTTGTCTCAGCAAACTGTGCAAGTTCTTGCTGGCTTTTGGCATCTTTTATCTTGTATTCTTGCAATTCTTTTTCTATTTTACTAATGTGCTCAGCTTTCTCTTGATTTTCAAATAAAAGAT
>Ga0256828_1001857_pt1 | contig 12972 bp, 10 predicted proteins | sample CV88metaG_FD_185993 | JGI IMG/M metagenome (GOLD analysis project Ga0256828, IMG submission 185993) | Hydrothermal vent microbial communities from East Pacific Rise, Pacific Ocean - CV88 | ecosystem: Environmental > Aquatic > Marine > Hydrothermal vents | place: Pacific Ocean: East Pacific Rise... | reverse complement strand
ATACTCAACACGGTAAATAGCACTATAAATCTGTGCTCTACCTGTTCCATGGTAACAATGTATAAGTACAGGATAGTTTGCTTTGTCATCTAACACTTTATAGAATTTTGAAAGAGTCTTCTTTGTTGGAACTTGTCCCGATGGTATATTTACATGTACAACAGAAGCGTTATGTTCTTTATTGTACTTTTCAACAGCTTGTTCTTCAGCATCTATTTCTGCTTGTTTTGCTGGATTTAAATCATCTTGAACACCAGGGTCAAGTAAATCTATAATAGTTTTAATGTGGTGATGTTCTAAATAATAAGGAAGTTTTTTCGGATCTATAAGCGCAGATTTGTAAACCTTATCTTTTGAAATCTCTTCAAACCTATAATCCAAATGAACATGGTAAACATAGTATGCAACTCCTAAGATAAGAGTTACACCTAATGTTTTTAAAATATTTTTCATAAAATACCTATCTAAATTTTTACGAAATTATAGCAAAACAATTATTTTACTTTGCTTTGAATCTTTTCAACAACACTTGGATCTTCAAGAGTTGAAATATCTTGTGTTATCTTTTCACCTTTTGCAATAGAACGAAGGATTCTTCTCATAATCTTTCCACTTCTTGTTTTTGGAAGACCCACTACAAATGCGATTGTATCACAAATCGCTATGTTTCCTATCTCATGTTTTATAACATTGTTTATCTCTTTTAACTCTTGTTCTTCCTCTTCTTCCTTTTTTAGAACAACATAAGCAAAAATAGACTCACCTTTTATCTCATGAGGTCTTCCAACAACTGCTACTTCTGCTACATTTGGATGTTTTTTTATAGCTGCTTCAACTTCTGCTGTTCCCATTCTATGACCACTTACATTTATAACATCATCTGTTCTACCTGTAATTGTTATATACCCATCTTCATCATAGTTTGCACCATCACCAGTAAAGTACACTGCCTTACCATCTTTTTTAACATCTCCAAAATATGAACTTATATATCTTTGTTCATCTCCCCAAACACCTCTTATTTGTGATGGCCAAGGGCGAGTTATACACATATAACCACTCTCACCATTTGCAACTTTTTTACCAGTTTCAGGGTCAAGTATCTCAGCCATAATACCCGGAACAGGAAGTGTTGCACAAGCTGGTTTTATAGGAGTAGCACCTGCCAATGGTGAAACTATATGCCCACCAGTTTCTGTTTGCCAGTAAGTATCTACAATTGGACAATTTGAATTACCAACAACTTCATAGTACCATTTCCAAGCAGGTGGGTCAATAGGCTCTCCAACTGTTCCTAAAACTTTTAAACTTGAAAGGTCATATTTTTTAGGTTCATCTTCACCCATTTTATGTAAAACTCTTATAGCTGTAGGAGCAGTATAGAACTGATTTACTTTATGATCTTGTACTATTTTCCAAGCACGACCAGCATCTGGGTAAGTTGGAACACCCTCAAACATAACTGTTGTAGCCCCTTGTGCAAGTGGCCCATAGATAATGTAAGTATGTCCTGTTATCCAACCAATATCTGCTGTACACCAGTAAGTATCATTTTCTTTTACATCAAAAACCCATTCCATAGTCATCTGAGCCCAAAGAATATACCCAGCTTGATTATGTTGAACACCTTTTGGTTTTCCAGTACTTCCAGAAGTATAAAGTAAAAATAGTGGATCTTCACTATCCATAACTTCTGCTTCACACTCAATGCTTTGTTTTTCTATAAGCTCTTTATAACAAAAGTCCCTACCATCTACCCAGTCAATTTTTTCATTGTTTCTTTTAACAACTAAAACTTTTTCAACAACATCACAATGTTCTAATGCTTCATCAACAACAGGTTTAAGCATATATGGCTTACCTTTTCTAAACGCACCATCAGCTGTTATTACTACTTTTGCATCTGCATCTTCGATTCTATCTTTTAAAGCTTCTGATGAAAATCCACCAAAAACAATACTATGAATAGCACCTATTCTAGCACATGCAAGCATTGCATAAGCAGATTCAACAATCATAGGCATATATATAACTACTCTATCACCTTTTTTTACACCAAATTCATTTTTCAAAAGATTGGCAAATTTATTTACATTATGATAAAGCTCAACATAAGTAACTATCTCTTTGTCACCTCTATCGCCTTCAAAAATTATAGCTGCTTTGTTTTTTCTAGTATCTAAATGTCTATCTATACATTGAGTAGATACATTCAACTTTCCACCACTAAACCATTTTACAAATGGTGCATTAGTTTCATCTAAAACATCATCGAAAGGTTCTATCCAGTCAATTTTTTCTTTGGCAAAATGTTCCCAAAAACCCTCATAGTCTTCAACAGCCCACTCTTGAAGCTCATTGTATTCACACATATTTTTTACTCTTGCATTTTTAGCAAACTCTTTGTTTGGTTTAAAAACTGGTTTCATAATTTTATCCTCTATATATTTTGTTAAATTATAGCTTATAGAAATTAAACATTACTTTATAAAAAAATATGAACTTATAGTTAAGATTGAAAGTTTTACAAAAACAATAAACACTTCCCCAAATATATTTCCTATTTGACAACTTGTACAAGATGTATACTTTTTACCCTCATATTGAGCATAAAAAAAGTAAACAACAGTAGAAACAACTACACTTAAAGCTGTATATAACTGATAACTCCATAAACCATCTTTAAAAAATGAAGCTATGAAAATACCTACCATACCAATTAAAAGTAAGTTTATAAATTTTAAAATATAATCTCTTTTAAATGTCGTTGGGCAATAGTCTGCTATACCTACATCTATGCCATATTGAAGTTTGTTTTCAAATTTATCTCTTTCATCTTTTGACATTTTCTGTATAAAAGTAGCACCAAATGTATAGTCTATTTTTCTTTGTATAGTTATGGCTTCTTTACCAGATGCTTTATAAGAACAATCTTTTCCATCTCTATCTTGAAAAACAACTGTTATGTTTGCATACCTTTGTATTGTTGCACCTACATCACCATAGTATGTTGTATTTTCTTCTGTCGTTACAACTCCACTATGGGCTATGAGCCTCGGGTTTATCATCTCTATAAAATTATTATTTTTATCTTTAACAACTATAACATTATAGTAGTTGCCTATTTGAAAAGCACTAAGACCATCTAAATTATTTTCTTTTATAGTATCTTTTAGATCATCTATCAAAGAAAATAACTCTTCATTAAAAACTCTAACATCTGTTGCATACTGTAAACTAAGTGGTGTGGGGTACTGTATAAGATTTTTAACCATTTTTAATAGCCTTATATTTTTGGAGAAAAAGGGCGAAAAAGCCCTTTTTATAGTAGAGGATTAGTGACTTTTTTGAACCACTATAATCATTTTTATATTTATTACAACAAATCTAATGAACTGCCAAATAAGACAAGTTCTCATTTTTCTTGCAAATGAACCTGGTATCATTGTTAATGTAAACTGCTCTGTTTTTTCAAAGTTTAATTCTTCTTTTTTCATAAGTTTTCCTTTTTATTTTCTATTCTGGGATTAAAGTCCAGCCCGGATTAAGTTTAGCTTTATAGATAAACAAATAATGAAGTATATGTTTAATCCAGTGTCCAGCAAGACCTATCTCACCAAATGTATAGTCTGTATCACGACCAGTACCAGGATACTTTTCAAAGTCAGGTACAACAGGATAAACAGTCATAGCAGCAGCTTGACCACTAAATACACCTTTACCAGCAGATGCAACACAAGCAGCACCCATTTCAGCCATACTAGCTTCATGTAAATGAGCATTCTCACCTTTTACTATTAAATCACAAACACTATGTGCAACAGCTTTACCGATGATACCAGAAGGCATACCAGTTCTTGGTGGAGTTGGGTTAATAGGAGTTCCATTTGGAGAACTCATAGGTTTAGAAATAATATGTGGTGGAGCAAAAGCAATACCAGCAGCAAACATATTTTTATATGTCGGATTTTGGTAAGTTCTTGGCCAATCACTAGCTTTCCAATCTGCATAAGGTTTTGGAGTGTAGTCTGCATCAACTTTCATAAAACCATTTGGAGCAAATACAGTTGAAGTTATATCTTCACCAGATTTACTAAATGCTTTTAGACCAACACCTGCGAATGGAGGGATAAGCATAGCAAAGTCAAATTCCTCTTCACCTTTTGAACCATCAAGAAGTTCGTATTCAACTTTTCCTTCTTCTACTTTACTAGTGTGAGCACCAATTAACCACTCAACACCTCTTTCAGCAAATAAAGACTCAGCAAAAAGTTTAGAAGAAACTACATATCCACCAACTTTCATATGAAGTCCACCCATACCAAAGTCACCTAAGAAAGATTCATTAGATATCCATTTCATTTCAGCCATATCACGAACACCAGCTTTTTTAAGTTCATGTTCAATGTTGAAAATATATTCAAAAGCAGCACCTTGACAAGTACACATACCGTGACCAGTACCTATAAGGAATTTTTGTTTTTGACCAGCTTTCATTTTTTCGATAGCTTCTTTAAGTTTATGAGATGCATGTACTGCATGGTCTGCTGTACAAACAGAAACTGTATGCTCACCCATTTGACCTTTACCATCACCAAGACCAGGAGTTGCATCAAAGTTTAACTTTGGACCTGTTGCATTTACAAGGTAATCGTACTCTATTGTTTCACTTTGACCAGCTTTACCAGCTTCTGTATACTCAATAGTTACAAATGGCTTATCCGATGCAGAACCACCTTCTGGGTTTATAGAAACTGCTTTTGCTTGATAGTATTTAATACCAGCTTTTGCATAAACAGGAGCTAAATCAAAAGTTACTTCCTCTTTTTTCATTTCACCAACACCAACCCAGATGTTAGATGGAATCCAGTTCCATTTACTATTTGGAGTAACAACCACAACTTCGTGTTGTGAACCTAACCATTTTGCAGCGAATGTAGCTGTTGTATGACCAGCAACACCACCACCTAATACAACTAATCTTGCCATATAATTTTCCTCGTATTCCAAGTTCTATCTAATAGCACCTCTAAAAAACCTAACAATTTTAGAGTTTTTAGGAGGTGCTTTAAATGCTTATGGTAAGTATATCATAAAGTGGTATTATTTTAAGATATGTTTAAGTTTAGTTAAACTTATATTGTCACAAAAACCTCCCTTATTTAGGAGGTTTGAAGAAATTTAAGAGAGTATTTTACTAACTATTTCAAAACAATTTTTTGAAAGTGAGTGTGTAGAAACTACACACTCTAACTCTTTTTTCATTAGTTGCTTATTTTTTTCATTCATTTTCGGGTAAATTTTAAATGCACCCATCAGTGAAGATGATATTTGAGGGTTAATTTTATCTAACTCTAAAATCTTTTTAGCCAAAAAGATATAACCACTTCCATCTTTTTTATGAAAATGTTTATAGTTTCTACTAAATGAACCTAAAAGAGAACGAACAAGGTTTGGAACTTTTTCATCATATAGTTCATCATTTTGTAATTCTTGAACTTTTTTCAACACACCATCTTTTTTAGACGAAGCAATAGTTGCAAAGTACTTGTTCATTACAAGTGAATTATTTTTATATTTACTATAAAAATCTTCAAGCTCATCTTTTGCATTAGTTGTATTTTCTAAAATACCCAAAGCACAAATTTTATCTGTCATAGTAAAAGACTCATAATACTGTTGTTTTACCAGCTCAACTACATCTTCATCATTTGTAAAACTAAGAAGCTTTAACACTCTATTTTTCATAGCTCTTTTACCTACATGTAAACTATCTAAATCTTTTGAAAAAGGGTTATGATCTCTTTTATAAATATCTAAAAGTTCACTTTTATAAGTTTTTGCCAAATGTGTAGATAATGTTTCAATACTTTCACAAATAACATCAAAGTCTATGCTACTTTCTTCTTGCATTATCATAGAAACAGTTGGTAATTCTAGTAACAAAGCCTTATATGAAAGTTCTAAATCTAAACTAAGAAGATACCCATAAGATTCTATAAACATATCATCAACAGTACCATTTTTCATAATTTGTTGTATAGTTTTTATGGCAAATGTTTGAGCAGATTCATATTTTGTAAAACTATTTTTGTCATATTTCATTAAAAATGAAAAATTTGTATTTTTATTTTCAACAATAATTGGTGCTGAAAAATCTCTATTTATAGACAAAACAGGTTTTTCATCTAAATTCCAACTAAAAATTTCCTCTTCGTTTTCAATAATCAACATATCATCAACTATCTCTTTACCTTGACCATCTATAAGCCCTATTTTTAAAGGAAAGTAAAAAGGTGTTTGCTTTTGAGTAATGTTAAGTGTATAAACACCCTTCTCAAAATTTTCATTTACAACAATTTTTGGAGTACCACTTTCATCGTACCATTTTCTAAATTTAGAAAAGTTATGTCCACTTCCATTCTCCATAGCCCATAAAAAATCATCTGTTGTTACAGCCTGTCCATCAAACTTTTCAAAGTATAAATCCATAGATTTTCTAAAATTTTGCTCACCTATGAGAGTGTGTATCATCCTTATAACTTCTGCCCCTTTTTCATACACTGTTGATGTATAAAAATTGTTCATAGATATATAAGACTTTGGTTGTATTGGATGAGCTGTTGGAGAAGCATCTTCAACAAATTGTCTTTCTCTCAATGCTCGTACATCTTCTATTCGTTGAACCTCTTTTGAGTTCATATCTGCACTAAAACACTGGTCACGAAAAACAGTAAGTCCCTCTTTTAAAGTAAGTTGAAACCAATCTCTACATGTTATACGATTTCCTGTCCAATTATGAAAATATTCGTGAGCTATTACGGACTCTATACCCATATAGTTTGTATCTGTTGCACTCTCTTCATCTGCTAAAACATAAGCTGAGTTAAATATATTTAACCCTTTATTTTCCATAGCACCCATATTGAAACTATCTACTGCTACAATGTTGTATATGTCTAAATCATACTCTCGTCCATAAACTTCTTCATCCCATTTCATAGCTTTTTTTAGTGAAGTCATAGCATAAGAACATTTTTTTTCATTACCCTTGTCACAATATATATTTAACTCTACATTTTTGTTATGCATAGTTACAAAACCATCATTTACTACACCCAAATCTCCAGCAACAACAGCAAAAAGATACGATGGTTTAGGGTGTGGGTCAAACCAAGTAACACCATGTCTACCATCTAAACTATCGTAACATTTTACTTTGTTTCCATTGCTTAAAAGTATAGGGTACTTCAATTTATCTGCTACAACAGTTGTTGTATAGATAGCCATAACATCTGGTCTATCTAAAAAAGGAGTAATTCTACGAAAACCCTCAGGTTCATTTTGTGTACAAAAAATATCTCCACTTTTGTACAACCCCTCCAGCTCTGTATTTTGATGTGGATATATTTTGTTTACTATTTTAAGTTTAAAATTTTCGGGAACATTAAAAATAGTAAATTTTTCATCTTTGTATGAGTACCTAGTGTTATCGATTTTTAAATTATTCAAATAAACATCTACAAGTTCTAAATCTATACTGTCTAAAACTATCTCATCCACAGAAGAGTTTTTAGAAAGTTCCATAACATTTGTTACAACAGTTTCATCTTCATAAATATCAAATAAAAGTTCAACACTTCTACATGTAAAATCTGGTTTTTTGTAATCTTTTAAGTAAATTGGTTCTATACTATTTTCCATAATTTTCTCTACGATAATGCTTTTTTAACACACTCGCTGATTCTTTTACCATCTGCACTACCTGAAAACTCTTTGTTTGCCATTCCCATAACTTTACCCATATCTTTCATAGTTGTTGCACCAACTTTTTCTATAATATTTTTTATAGCATTTTGTAGTTCTTCATCGCTTAATTGTGCTGGTAAATAAACTTCATAGTAAGCTATTTCATCTAACTCTTTTTGTGCTAATTCATCTCTACCTGCATCTCTATACTGAGTAACAGAATCATTACGACTTTTTATTTGCTTTTGAATAATTTTAATAATATCTTCATCACTTAACTCTTTTCTTTCATCAACTTCTATCTGTTTAAAAGCACTACTAAGTAGTCTAAGTGCATCTCTTTTTGCAACATCTTTTGCTTTCATTGCTGTTTTTAAATCTTGTGAAATTTTCTCTTTTAAACTCATTATAAATCCTTGGAACTATTTTTGCTACAATTATAGCAAAAAAAGAGTTATTATGAATAAAATATTTTTAAGTGTCTGTATAGTTGGAAGTGTTACATTTTTTAGTGGTTGTACTGCTAAACTAACAGACCCTGAAATAGATTTTAAACCACCTGTTTATGTGGAACAAATGCCATCCAAAGAAGATTCACAAGACTTTATATCTACTGGAAGCTTGTTTGGAAAAGGTGACAACCCTCTTTTCTCAGACCATAAAGCTATGCATGTAAATGACATTGTAACTGTCATCATTTCAGAAACTGCAAAAAGTTCTAGTAACTCAGCTAGACAACTAAACGAGTCTGACAACTCTGTTTTAGGTGGTGGAGTTTTTACATCTGGCGATAATGCTATGGTAGCATCTGCTACAAAAAAACTAAATGGACTAACAAACTTGGGTTTTACTTCAAAAAGTTCAACTGCTTATGCTGGAAAAGGTAGTGCAACAAAAGATGCTCAGTTTACAACTACTATCTCTGCTAGAATTGTAAAAATACTTCAAAATGGAAACTACTATATATTTGGAAAAAGAGAGATTTTAGTAGATGACCAAAAGCAAATTATACAGATTAGTGGAGTCATAAGACCTTATGATATAGACCAATACAACAAAATCAATTCGGAGCAAATAAGTGAAGCAAAAATTCTTTACAAAACACAAGGCGATGTCGACAGAACAACAGAACAAGGTTGGGGAACAAAACTTGTTGAAGCTGTTTGGCCTTTTTAGTATACTACTTATTTTTACAACTTTTTTAGAAGCTAAAAGCTTTGAAAATTTTAAAAAAAGAGAGGTTCATACATTTACACAATATACAAATGTAAACGACTTAGAATTTAGCTCTTACCTAAAAAGAGAGTGGCTTGGCTACTCTCAAAACAAAATACTAAAATTTTACAAAGAAACAAAACCAAATTTTATAACACCAGCATTACAAACATATATGAAGCCTGTTGGTCCAATCTTAAACATAAAAATACCAAAAGATAAAAATACAACTAAAAAAATCCCATACGAACCCATAAACGGAAGTTTAATGCTAAATTTTTTTGGTACAAAACTTGGGTTTAACATACCTGCTATAAAAAACTATGTTTTCTACCCAAAATCAAAAGATGGTGTTTCCATATTTTTTAGAAATATAGCAACAAGTCAGTACTATGACTTAGTAGATAGCATAAAAAAAACTTCTAAAGAATTAAACCTAAACGATTGGGCGAAATACCTACTTATAAAAAAAATAACTTCTAAAATATATGGCGACAAAGATAGAGCTAACCTTTTAGCTTGGTTTATTTTTAACAAACTAGGATACGATATAAAAATAGGTTTACATGAAAAACATGCTATTTTAATGTTTCATCTTAAACAAAAACTATACCAAACTTCAAGCTATACAATAACCAAAAAAAAATATTATGTCTTAGAAAATTATTTACAAGGTAAGCTAGGCTTAGTTTATACATACAAAAAAAATTATCCATCTGCTAAAAAAGTTTTTGATTTTTCACTAAAAACATTACCTCTTTTTACTAAAAATATCGCTTCAAAAACAATAACTTTTTATGAAGATTCAAAAAAATATGAAATCCCATATATTTACAATAAAAACCTAATAAACTTTCTAAATACCTACCCACAAGTAGATACTAAAATATACCTACAAACCCCTATCCCATACAAAAGTTATAGAAAAATAGCATTCGCATTAAAAAGATTTACAAGAGAAAAAAAAGCTTCCGATGCACTAAATTTTATCTTACATTTTGTTCAAAAAGCTTTCATTTATGAAACAGATGAAAAACAATTTAAAAGACAAAAAATGATGTTTGCACAACAAACTTTATACTTTAAAAAATCAGATAGTGAAGATAGAGTAGCCTTGTTTAACTACCTCATAAAACATCTATATGGCATCAGTGTTGTAAGTGTAAAATATAGTGACTATATGATGTCTGGACTATACATCCCCATACAAGGAGCAAATGTAAAACTGGGAAGAAAAAAATTCATCTTAGCAGACCCAACTTGCATTGACTCAAATCTAGGTCAAATTATGACAAAGTATAAAGGTGTAAAACCTTTGGAAATTGTTAAAGATTGATTAGATATACTTCATAAAAAATGGATTTTTATGTCAATTCTTACAAAACAATTTAGCTACCTTGTTTTAACACTTCTAACTTTAGTTTTTGGATATGCTTATTTGAGATATGCCTACAAAGTTACAGATTCAACACCTTTTACACAAGAGATAGTCCTCATTATACTTGGTACCATAGCTACTGTTTTTATTACAGCTCTACTTTTAAACAAACAAACAGCTGTTGAAATAGAAAAAGAACAAAATATAAAATTTTTAGATTTAAAAACACAAACATACGAAAAGCTTTTAGATCTTATTGAAAATATGGTTATAGAAAACAACATATCTGAAACAGATATTACTAAACTACAATTTGTTACTCATAGATTGGCAATTTTTGCATCAGCAGGAGTATTGAACGAATATACAAACTTCTTAGAATTAGTTTCAAAAGTTTCAAAAGACAGAACTTTATCTAACGATACAGAAGAGATTGCACAAGCACTAGGAAAACTAACAATCCTAATTCGTTTTGATTTACTAGGTGAAAATAAAAATGAAAAGGTTTACACTATCGAACAAATTAAAAAAATTATTCGTAAAAATTCAGATAGTTCCTCACACCTAAATATAAGCTAAAAAGATTAGCTTATATTTTTATATATCCCTAACTATATTGTAAGTTGGGTCATCTTCTTCATAAGTACAATGTGGAGCAGACTTTTTCATAATAGCCTTACAATCATTACTTAGATGTCTTAGTAACAAATTTTTTCCTGCATCTTCATACTTTTTAGTTATATTTTCAATAGCCTCAACACCACTACTGTCCATAACTCTTGTATCTTTAAAGTCTATAACTACTTTTGGTGGGTCTTGTTCTACTGTAAAATTATCTGCAAAAGTTGTAGCACTACCAAAAAAGAGTGGACCTTCTAACTTATACACTTTTGTACCATCACTTTGAGTCTCTGTTTTTACCCAAATTCTAGCATTTTTCCAAGCAAATGCAAGTGCAGAAATAATCACACCAGCAATAACAGCAATAGCCAAATCTTCAAAAATCGTTATAATCGTTACAGCAACCATAACAAAAGCATCCGTTTTTGGCATCCGTTTTACATGTGAAAAACTAGACCACTCAAATGTCCCAATACTCACCATAAACATAATCCCAACTAAAACAGCAACAGGTATAACATTTAAAACATCTGTAAGAGATATAACTAAAACTAAAAGTCCAACAGCAGCTGTAAAAGAAGAAAGTCTACCAAGACCTCCAGATGTATAGTTGATGATTGATTGTCCTATCATTGCACAACCAGCCATTCCACCAAAAAAACCACATGTAACATTTCCAGCCCCAAGAGCTATACACTCTTGGTTTCCATTTCCTCTTGTACCACTCATCTCATCTAAAACAGAAAGTGTTAGTAAAGATTCTATAAGTCCAACTAATGCCATAATAATTGCATAAGGTAAGACCATCATAATTGCATCTATGTTAAAAAGTGTATCTGGAATTATAAGATGTGGAAGTTGCCCTTTAAACTGTGTTAAATCTGCTAAATCTCCTACGAGTAAAGTATCTACCTTTGCAAAATACACAACAAGAGTAAGTCCAACTATTGCAACAAGACCAGAAGGTACAGCCTTTGTATACTTTGGAAGTATATACATTATAAGCATTGTAACAAAAACAACAGCATACATAGTTGCACCCTGCCCCTCAAAAAACTTGAACTGAGCTTGTGCTATAACTATTGCCAAACCATTTACAAAACCGTACATAGCTGGTTGTGGAACAAGTCTTATAAACTTTCCAAGTTTTAAAATACCCACTAAAATTTGTATAAGACCTGCTAAAATTGTTGCTAGTAAAACATAGTTTAACATATGTATGTAGAGGTCATCTCCACTAAGACCTGTTTTCTTTAAAAGGTCATTAGCTTCAATAACAAGCCCAATAATAACAACAGCCACACTACCTGTCGCACCACTTATCATACCTGGTTTTCCACCTATTATAGCCGTTATAAGACCAAGTATAAATGCAGTATAAAGTCCCACCACAGGACTAACCTCAGCGATGAAACTAAAAGCAATAGCTTCAGGAACAAGAGCAACAGCAACAACTAACCCAGAGAGTATGTCATTTTTAATGTTAGGACTTGTGTACTTTTTTATATCAAACAAATAAAACCCCTACTTTGAAAAATTGCGCGATTATATCTAAAATGATATATTGATTAGCTTTTAAACTCAAAAATGTTAAAATTGTAACAAATTTAACAATAGGAATTTTATGTTATATTTTCTCGCTCATCTTATACATATATTTTCAGTTTTTATATATGGTGGTTTCTTAATTACAGATAACCTATTTCTTTCAAGAATGCAAAAAGACATAGGGGATGAATACGCAAAAGTTCGAGAGTACTTTATGAAGTATGTAAGAGTAGTTGTACCAAAAGCACTTATTGTTGCTGTTGTAAGTGGTGCTTATCTTTTTAGCCAAAACTTTGGAGAGATTGGGATGGATGGTCTTAGCAACTTCCAAATAATTTTACTCATAAAAGCATTTTTAGGTGGCTGGTTAGGTCTAAGAGGTGTTTTACAAGTATTTTTCAAGATACAACCTTTGGTTTTCAAAAGTCATATCTTTCCATTTGTACTTGTTATAACAATTA
>Ga0256828_1001856_pt1 | contig 12972 bp, 13 predicted proteins | sample CV88metaG_FD_185993 | JGI IMG/M metagenome (GOLD analysis project Ga0256828, IMG submission 185993) | Hydrothermal vent microbial communities from East Pacific Rise, Pacific Ocean - CV88 | ecosystem: Environmental > Aquatic > Marine > Hydrothermal vents | place: Pacific Ocean: East Pacific Rise... | reverse complement strand
GATGACATATCTTAAAAAAGCAAAGACAATAGAGGATGTATTTTATAGATCTGCAAAAAGATTTAGACCAATAGTTATAACAACAGTCACAACTCTAATTGGTATGAGTTCACTTATCTTTTTTCCAGCTGGTCAAGCGGTGATCTTTCAACCAATTGCAATAGCTTTAGGGTTTGGACTTGCATGGGGAACTATACTAAACCTTATATATCTACCAGTGATATATAGCTTTATACATAAATTAAAATAATTAATTTTAATATTATTTATGATAAAATATTTTAAATAAATAATCGGAGTGATTATGAAATCGGAATTAGAATCTACAAATAATAAGCTTCAAGAGAATATAATAGAACAACAAAAGCAACTTGAAGCTAAAAATAGAGAACTAGAAGCTATGAATAGTTTACTACAAGAGTCTCAAGAGGTTATAAACAACTATGCAGATCTTTCTAAAACAGATCTAAAAGGGAATATCACCTATGTATCAAAAGTATTTTGTGAAACTACAGGGTATACAAAAGAGGAGCTTATAGGTCGGCCTCACAATATAGTTCGTTCAGATAGAAACGATAAAGAGATATATGAGAAACTATGGTCAAGTTTAAATTCAGACCAAATCTTCAAGGGTATCATAGAAAATAAAACAAAAGATGGAGAGTATATCTGGTTTGATACTATGATAAAACCGGAATATGATATAAACAATAAAAAAGTAGGATATGTAGCATATCGAAAAAATATAACTTATGAAAAAAATCTACAGATGATTATCGATGACCAGATAGAACAAATAAGAGAGAAAGATAAGCAGATCCAAGAGCAAGCAAAAATAGAGGCTATGGCTAAGATGATCCAAAATATATCTCACCAATGGAGACAACCTCTAAGTGTGATAAGTACAGTAGCCACAGGTATGATACTTGAGCTAGAGTATGATATGTTTGAAAAAAACAAAGCGATAGATAGCTTACAAAAGCTAGATGAATCAGCACAATTTTTATCTAAAACAATAGATGATTTTAGAGATTTTTTTATAAATCATAATACAAAAAGAAGATTTGACTTTAGTGATACACTAAATAGATCTTTAGATCTCTTAGAAAGCTCATTTATAAGTGATGGGATAGAGGTTGTAAAAGATTTTAAAGTATCTCATAGATTGTTATTTGGATATGAAAATGAACTAACACAAGCATTGCTAAATATATCTACAAATGCAAAAGAGGCATTAAATAGTATAGATGGTAAAAAATACCTATTTATCTCTACAGATATTGAAGATAAGAATCTTATTATAAATATATCAAATAATGCTGGTGGTATAGATGAAGCGATCATTCAAAATATTTTTGAACCATACTTTACTACTAAGCATCAAAGTCAAGGTAAAGGGATGGGGCTTTATGTTGCTAGAGAGATAATATCTAGACATTTTAATGGTACAATAACAGTAAAAAATATAAATATAAATTATAACGATAAAGTACAAGATTGTGTTGTATTTAAGATATCTATCCCTTTTGAAAGGGTCTAATGTAAAACAAAAACTAAAATAGTTTTTGTTTTAAAGATTATACGTGGTAGTTTGGTGCTTCGTTTGTGATAGTTACATCATGTACATGAGACTCTTTTAGTCCAGCACTTGTGATCTCAACAAACTCTGCTGTTTCTTGGAATGTTGGTATATCTTTACTACCTAAATATCCCATAGATGATCTTAATCCACCAATAAACTGATGAATGATCTCTCTAATAAAACCTTTATATGGAACCATACCCTCAATCCCTTCAGGCACTAGCTTATCAGCTGCTGTTCCCTCTTGGAAATATCTATCTGTACTACCTTTTGTCATAGCACCAATAGATCCCATACCTCGGTATGATTTGAATTTTCTACCATGAGATAGTATCACTTCACCTGGAGATTCTTCAGTTCCTGCAAGTGCAGATCCCATCATAACACAACTAGCACCAACTGCTAGTGCTTTTGCTACATCTCCACTATATTTTATTCCACCATCAGCAATAATTGGAACACCATATTTTGCACCCATTGCTGCACACTCATCAATTGCACTAATTTGTGGAACACCAACACCAGCTACAATTCTTGTTGTACAAATAGATCCAGGTCCGATTCCAACTTTAACTGCATCTGCTCCACATTTTATTAAATCCTCTGTAGCTTCTGCTGTTGCTACATTTCCAGCTATTACATCTACATCTAACTCTTTTTTAATAGCAGCTACAGTATCTAAGATCCCTTTACTATGCCCATGAGCAGAATCTAGTACAAGAACATCACAACCAGCTTCAACCAATGCAGTTGCACGATCAAGTTGCCCTACACCAATAGCAGCTGCTACTCTTAATCTTCCTTGATCATCTTTATTTGCATTTGGATACTCTACAACTTTATTTATATCTTTTATAGTGATTAAACCTTTTAAGTAACCATCACAATCTATAATTGGTAGTTTCTCGATCTTATTTTTATGCATCACTAAAGAAGCCTCTTCTAAAGTTGTCCCCTCAATACCAGTAATAAGTGGCATTTTAGTCATAACATCACCAGCTAATTGAGAAAAATCTTTTATAAATCTCATATCTCTATTTGTTAATATACCTAATAGTTTATTTTCACTATCTACAACTGGCACACCAGATATACTATAGCTTTTCATAAGATTTTCAGCATCTTGAAGTGTTTGTTCTGGGCTTAGTGAGATTGGATCTGTTATCATACCACTTGTAGATTTTTTTACTTTTTTGATTTGTAAAACTTGATTTTCTATATCCATATTTTTATGAATTACACCAATACCACCAAGTCTTGCCATAGCAATAGCTGCACTATGTTCTGTTACTGTATCCATAGCAGCACTTACAAATGGGATATTTAAAGATATGTTTTTAGTAAGTTTTGTTTCTAAACTTACATCTCTTGGTAATACTACAGATTTTGCAGGTACTAATAAAACATCTTCAAATGTTAAAGCTCTTTTTCTTATTCTCATTTTTTTTCCTTTATTTAATCAATATTTTCAAATATATCTTCTACTGAAATATCAGTATCTATACAATCTATTTTTATGGTATCTGTTGTATTAAAACCTTTTACATAGTAGTATCTACCATTATCTAGTAAAAATTTATCTACAATTTTAAGATCACTATTTACAATATAATACTCTTTTATACCAGCTAACTCATAAAGCTCTTTTTTTACACCTTTATCTTTAGATGCAGTTGATGGTGAAAGCACCTCAAATACAGCACATGGAAGTTCATTATCTTCACATAATATCATCACATCAGGTTGTACTACACTTATATTGTGATCTATATTGATCTTAATATCATACGGTGCAACTCTAGGGATGCAAGTTGTATTTTTTATAGATCTTAGATTAAAATATATATTTCCAACAGTATCTTGATGATTTGCTGTGCATCCACTCATCATATATATCTCACCAAATATCAACTCTACTCTAGTATCTTCGCTAGTAGTAGAATCAATATCTAAATAATCTTGATAAGTGTAATTATCTAACTTTATAGCTTCCATAGTTTAAGCTTTTGTATATCCTACAGATTTTTCTAAACTCATGGCACCATCAAACATAGTTTGTTCATCATAAGCTTTTCCTATTAGTTGTAAACCTATTGGCATACCATCTTTATCGTTTGCAACTGGTAAGCTAATAGCTGGAAGTCCTGCAAGATTTACAGAGATTGTATATATATCACTTAGATACATCTCTAATGAACTTTTAAAGCTTCCAAATTTTGGAGCAGTAGTAGGTGCAACTGGACTTAATATAAGATCAGCATCAGCAAAAATTGCTTCAAAATCATCTTTTATAAGGTGTCTTACTTTTTGTGCTTTTATATAGTACGCATCGTAGTAACCAGAACTTAATACAAAAGAACCTAGCATAATTCTTTTTTGAACCTCTTCTCCAAAACCTTGAGTTTTAGTATTTAGGTATGTTTCATTTAGATTTTTACCAGCTATTTGATTTCCATATCTTATACCATCATATCTACTTAAGTTTGCACTAGCTTCCGCAGTAGCTACCACATAGTAAGATGATACATGTTTGTTTGTATCCATCATATTTTTGTGTACTATTGTATGACCTGCATCCTCAAGAGCTTTTATAGCTACTTCAAATCCAGCTTTTACATCTTCACTTGCTTCATCTATGAAATTATCTATTACAGCAATAGTAAGTTTTTTATCACTATTTAGATTTTTTGATACTGGAGTGTATTCTATATTTGCACTTGTAGAATCTTTTGGATCATGACCACTAATTATATCATAAAGAATCGCTGCATCCTCTACATTTTGAGTGATTGGTCCACATTGGTCAAGGCTTGAAGAGTAAGCTGCTATTCCATATCTACTAACTCTACCATAAGTTGGTTTCATACCAACACATCCACAATAAGCTGCGGGTTGTCTTATACTTCCACCAGTATCAGTTCCTAAAGCTGCAATAGCAAGTCCTGCAGCAACTGCAGCAGCAGATCCACCACTACTTCCACCTGGTACTTTTGTATTGTCAATTGGATTTAGTGTCTTACCATGACAACTAGTAGCAGTTGTACTACCCATTGCAAACTCATCCATATTTGTTCTACCAAATGGAGCAAGTCCTGATTGTGTAAGTTTATCTATAACTGTTGCATTGTATGGTGCTACATAACCTTTTAGTATGTTGCTACAACATGTAAGATTATCACCTTTTACATTGATATTATCTTTTATAGCGATTGGTATACCTGCTGTTTGTGTTGATAATTGGGTTGAAGTTAATTGCTCAACATAAGCACCTAACTCTTTGTTTTCTTCTATCTTTTTAGCTAACTCTTCCCTTAATGATACTATCTCATTATCAGATAAAGTTAATGCTTCCTTTAAAGTTACCAAATTTGCTCCTATTTAATTAGTTTTAATATCTAACTATTATATCAAAAAATTGATATAAAAGAGCTAAAAGAGGAGATTAAACTATCCCAACTTGCATATATCTTCTAAATTTTTTTATATCTTTAAGATCTATAATTTTAGATAATACTTCTTTAGAATCATCTCTATACTCTTCGCCAAAAGGTGTGATTATACCACTACTTTTTGCCATATCATCATTGGCACTATCTGAGGCTATTACAAAACATTGGTTCATCACAGCTAATGCTTTAGTAAGTGTCTCAAAATTATCTTTTCTCTTTCTTCCCCACATAGCTGGTATTAGAACTATATCTGCACCTTGAATCTTTTTCCAAAGATCTATAAATCTAAGCTCAAAGCAGATAAGAACTGCTATTTTTAAACCATTTAGTTCAAATATTTTTATATCTTTCTCATCACCTTGAGTAAAATATACTCTCTCATCATTTAGTACAAAAAGTTTATTTTTTGATTGGGTGTGTATGATCTGTTGATCTGCAAACATAAAAAAAGTATTATAGTAGTTGTCATCTTTTTTTGTAGTCATAGTAAGAGATATTGTTTTATCTTTACTTAATTCTAAAAGTTTAGGTATAGCTTTGCGGGTTATCTCTACCGCATCATCCATTCTATCGTAAGCATATCCATTTAATGTAAGCTCAGAAGCTAAGATAAAAGAGTTTTTATCTTGAGCTTTTATCAATGATATAAGATGATCTAAATTTTGTTCAAAATCATCTGTTGTGATTGATTGTAATACTACAATATTCATTATAATAAGTTTTTATTCTTTTTATTCATCATAAAAGCATTTCTAGATCTTTGCTCTTGTGTTTCACCAGCCTCTAATGTATGATTTTTTTCTTCATAATATTTCTCAACCGTAGCAGTTGGATTTAGATATAGTATAGATTCATCTACAATAATTTGAAATATACTATATAATGGTACTGTAACAACTGATCCAAAATTTTCAGCACCAAAGCCAGCTTCAAAACTTATCTCAGTGGGTGTTAATTCAATAGTTCCATAAGTATAGTTCATCAAAGAAAACATTGTAAATGGTGGAAAACTATCTGCAATTGGTTCTGGTATGGCTGGATTGAATTTTACCCCTTTTATATTTGCAGTTATTGAAAACTCATGATCTTTTGTTACCAAAAAATCTATCAATTCATATATTTGTGCTTCTATTAGATCTTTATACTCTATATCCTCTACTATATCTGTTACCATCTTTACCCCTTTTTGCATATAAATATATACTTATCATCCGCTTCACTACTTTCATGTAGCCTAAAATCTATAATTTGTTCAATTTTAAAACCAACTTTTTTTAGCATAGTTTCTAATTGACCTATTCTATAATAATATTGCTCTATAGTACCACTATCTTTTTTATAGCAGTTACCATTTTTACTAAAAAGAGTAATATCTGTGTATAGTGTATCCTCTTCATAAATAGCATCTATTGCTATGAATTTATCCTTAAGATCTATTGTTAAAGTACCTTGTGCAACTGCATCAAAACCATATAGGCTATTTATATCAAATATAAAATAACCACCATCATTTAGTAAATTGTAGCTATGTTTTAAAAACTGTTCAATATAATCTTTTGGAAGATAGTTTATCACATCAAATACAGCTGTAGCACAATCGTACTTTTGATCTATATCTTTTATATCAATAGCTTGAGCATCTACACCTTTGTTTTTTGCTATCTCTATCTGTTTTGCACTTAAGTCTACTCCAAAACTTTTTATACCACAAGAAGATATAAGTTTACAAAACTCACCTTGCCCACACCCTATATCTATAAGTGTAGATGGATCTTTTGATACTACTATATCTTTTATAGTCTCATAAAGGTATTTTACCTCTTGATCAAACTCAAGATACTCCTCAATAGAAGCATATAGATCAAGTGAAAGCAATTTGTTCCCTTAGATCTAAGATTTGATCTTTTTTACTATAGTATGAGTTTTTATTTGCTATTAGAAATACACTAGATTCCATAATAGTATCTGCTACTTCTAAACCATTTTGTTTCATAGTTTCACCAGTCTCAACTATATCTACTATACAATCACAAAGCCCAACTAATGGTGCAAGTTCAATTGAACCATATAGTTTTACTAGATTTACAGCCATAGCTTTACTTTCAAAAAACTTTTTAGCTATAGTTGTATGCTTTGTAGCAACTGTTATCTCTGAACGGTTCCAATCTATCTTATCACCAGCTTTAAGACCAATAGCAACTTTACACTGACCAATTTTTAGATCCAGTAGTTTTATAAGGTCATACTCTTTCTCCTCAAGTACATCAAGTCCAACTACACCTAGATCGGCAGCTCCGTGCATTACATAAGTTGGTACATCTTGATTTCTTACATTTAAAAATGTAAATCCAGCTTTTTTTAATATTAGTTTTCTATCTTCAAATACAAATTTTTCCCCAAAAGCTTTCTCAAACTTCTCTAAAGTCTGCTCTGCTATTCTACCTTTTGGTAGTGCTATTGTTAACATCTATTTTCCTCTTTTTATTATTTTCTTCATACTTTTAAATATAAGATTATCTTGATATTTTATATCTATATTGTTAAAATATTTTAATAATATCTTTGCATCACCACCAGTAAAATATATAGGTAGTTTTTTATCTCTTTGTATATCTAAAATAGGAGATACAACACTTTTTAAAATTGCATAGTTTATTGCATCGTTTGTTCTTAGTGGAATTTTATCTAAATTTATATTATTAGAAAATTGAAACGATAGTTTTTTTGAAATTTTTGGATATATTTTTTTATATGCTTTAAATCCAGGTAATATAAAACCACCACTATGGTTACCACTTTTCATAATATCTACAGTTATTGCACTACCAACATCTACAATGATACCATTTTTTACCCCACTACATACCACTTTCCTATCTATACCCATCCCTACATAATTTGTATCAAAATTTATAGTTTTAGATAGGTCTATAGCTTTTGGATACTTTTTGATAAACTTTTTTGTTGCTTTCTCATTTACACTTATAAAATATATTTTATCTTTTATATCTGGTAACTTTTTTGATTTAACTGATAGTTTAAAATCTTTTTTTTTAACCTTAAAATGAAAAGTGGTATTTCCAATATCGCATAAAACCATATTTTACACCACTATTTTAGAAGCTACTGTTATAGCTGCTGTTTCACTTCTTAAAATTAGATTTGAATCTATCCCTACTATTTTACTAGAATTAAATTTTTCTACTTCATCATTAGAAAATCCACCCTCACACCCTATAATAATAGTTTTAATATCATCTTTTTTATCATCTATTGAGTTTTTAGAGAAATTAAACATATAAGACTCTGGATATTGCTCTATAAAATCATCTAAACTATCGCAACTATCTATCTCTATGATACTACTACGACCTGATTGTTGAGATGAGTTAATAAGTAGTTTATGAAGTTTTTCATAGTTTATTTTATATTGTTTTTGTGAGTATTGACAATTTATAAATGTGATTTTTGTAACACCTAGCTCATTTAAACTAGCTATTACTTTCTCTATAGATTTAAAATCTATTATACACCACCCAATATGAAGCTCTTTTTTAGGTTCTATTTTTAGCTCTTTAGAGCTTACTAAAGAGAGTAGTGTCTCTCTCCTTTTTATATTATCTACTTTATATTCATAGATATTATTATCTTCTAAATTTCTAAAAAAAAGATTCTCCTCTATATTGTGTCTTCTTACTTTAAAAAGATATTTATGTAGTTCTGAGTCTATAGTTAAAAAATCTTTTCCTGAATCTTTATGATATGTAAATTGCATAATATACTCTTAAATTAAAATAGTTGTGAAACCATTTCTGAAACTGTAAATGTAAAAGCGATAGCTCCTAATTCCATTAGATATATTTTTTTAGCAAATACTCTAAAATCTGCTTGCTTATCAAACTCTGCAGTTTTGATAACCCTCATCTTTTTATATCTTTTAATCTCAAGTATCATCACAAATATAGTTGTAGCTAACATTAAAACTACAGTAAAACTAAGACTATGAGCCATGGCAGCTACTATACCACCTGTGTATGCTACAACTGCATTTAAAGAGTGATAAACTGGTGTCATAGTTTTTAGTCTTTTAATAAGATCAAAATACTCTTTTACCCTTATTACTGAATATAGGTTAAATAACATAACTGCTACTAAACTAAGTATAAAATAGATATGCCAGTTAACTGAAGTGGAGATTAATTCCATATATGATTGTCCTTTTTACTTTTAGTAAGTTCATTTTCGCTATTATAACACAATAATCAATAAAATAAATAAAAGGTAACTTATGGGAATTTGTATAAAAGAGGCATTAAGAAGGATCACATCAAATATAAAAAAAGTATCATACGAGATAGTACCTTTAGAAAATTCTCAATCAAGAATAAGTGCTAGTACGATCTATGCAAAACTATCTTTACCACCATTTAACAACTCTGCTATGGATGGATATGCCATAAGGTTAGATGATGCAGGTCAAAAAGTAAAAGTGATAGATACAATTTTTGCAGGATCTTCAAAACAGCCAGAGATTGAAAGTGGAAAATCTGTAAAGATTATGACAGGTGCAAGAGTACCATCTTCTGCTAATGCTATAGTTCCTCATGAATTAGTAGAGATAATAGATGATAATACTATATTATTACCAGAAGATATTAAAGATAATCAACATATTAGATTTGCAGGGGAAGATATCCAAAAAGGTGAAAAGATACTTGATGATGGAGATGAGATAAACTTCGCAACAGTAACTATGCTATCATCTCAAGGTATCACACATATAAAAGTATATAGAGAGCCTAAAATATCAGTATTTACAAGTGGAGAGGAGCTAAAACTTCACTACGAATCTATAGAGGAAGCACAAATATATAACTCAAATACTCCAACACTCTTAGCTCGGGCAAAAGAGCTAGGGGCCAATGTAACATTTGTAGGGATGGCAAAAGATAATATTGATTCACTAAAAGAGATCATCTCAAATTCACTTTATGCTGATCTTATTATCACAAGTGGTGGTATAAGTGTAGGGGAGGCAGATTTTACAAAAGAGGCATTTGAGCACTTTGATATGGAGGTGCTTTTTGATGGTATCACTATAAAGCCAGGTAAACCTACAGTTTTTGGTAAAATTGGAAATACTTATGTACTAAATCTACCAGGAAATCCACTAGCTGCGGCACTTATATTTGAGATATTTGGTAAAATTATTTTGCAAAAATTAAGTGGAAATAAAAATATATTTCATAATGTAATATACACAAAGATAAAAGAGAAGTTCCACAATAAAAAAGGTAGAACTACACTTATCCCTGGATTATTTGATGGGGAGTATTTTATACCAAGTGAAAAACGAAGCCCAGGGATGGTAGGGGTATTACATAACTGTAACTCTATTATGATATTAAATAAACAAAATGAGAAGATAGAGAAAGATGCTGCTGTAAAAATTGTACCAATAAACTGGAAGTTTTTTACAGATATAGAGAAAGATTTTTTTAATTAGATTTATAAAGGAAAAAGATGCAAGTAAAATTAGCAACACACTATGGGTTTTGTTTTGGTGTAAAACGAGCAATTAAGATAGCTCAAGAGCATAAAAATAGTGCTACTATGGGACCACTTATACACAACCAAAAAGAGATAGATAGATTAAATAGTGATTATGATGTAGGATTATACAATAGTTTAGAAGATGTAAAAGATAATGATACTGTTATTATACGAACACACGGTATCACTAAAAATGATCTTGAGAAATTAAAAGAGAAAAAAGATGTAAATGTTATAAATGCAACATGTCCATTTGTTACAACTCCTCAGCAGATAGTAAAAGATATGTCACAAGAGAAATACTCTATAGTGATTTTTGGTGATGAGAATCATCCAGAGGTAAAAGGTGTAAAAAGTTATGGTGATGATGTACATGTAGTTCTAACTACGCAAGAGCTTGAAAATATAGATTTTAAATACAAAAAAATAGCAACTGTTGCACAAACTACAAGAAAAAAAGAGGACTATCTTGATATAGTTGGGTATTTAATAAAAAAATATACAGAGATAAGAGTTTTTAACACTATTTGTGATGCTACATTTGAAAATCAAGCTGCAACTAGAAAATTAGCTAAAGAGGTTGATATTATGATAGTAATTGGTGGAAAAAATTCATCAAATACAAAACAACTTTTTAATATAGCAAAAGAACACTGTAATGATAGTTATCTAATAGAAGATGAAAAAGAGTTAGAGTCTAATTGGTTTAAAGATAAAACTATATGTGGAGTAACTGCGGGTGCATCAACACCAGATTGGATTATACAAAAAGTTGTAGATCAAATTGAAGCAGATAATTTTAACTAAATTATAGATTATATATGCCATTAACAAATCTAAATACAGAACAACACTCCTCAGCAACTTGCGATCTTGGACATAATCTTACCATAGCAAGTGCTGGTACGGGTAAAACATCTACAATAGTAGGAAGAATTGGTCATCTATTACACAGCGGTACCAAGCCCGAACAGATACTATTACTAACTTTTACAAATAAAGCAGCTGCAGAGATGATAGTAAGAGTTGCTAAATATTTTGATGAAAAAACAGCAAAAGCAATAGTATCTGGAACTTTTCATAGTGTAAGCTATAAACTTCTAAAACAGTATGAAAAACCAGTAACATTGAAGCAACCAAGTGAACTAAAAACACTTTTTAAATCTATCTATGAAAAAAGGGTATTTAAAGATCAAACAGATACAAAACCTTATGATGGGGGGTATCTTTATGATTTATATAGTTTATATCTAAATAGTAGCTATGATGAGAATTTTGAAACTTGGATGGAGAATAAAAATAAAGATCATAAACCATATCTTTTGATATATCAAGATGTTGTAGATGAGTTTAATAAACTTAAAAAAAAGTATGGTTATGTAAATTTTGATGATCTCTTAACAGAGATGTTGCAACTACAAAAAGAGAATCAATTTGATTTTACTGAGATATTAGTAGATGAGTATCAAGATACAAATCCACTTCAAGGTAAAATCCTTGATGGCTTTAAACCTAAAAGTTTGTTTTGTGTGGGAGATTATGATCAAAGTATATATGCTTTTAATGGTAGTGATATAGGTATTATATCATCATTTGATAAACGATATAGCGATGCTAAAGTATTTACATTAGATAAAAACTACCGATCAACTGCCCCTATACTTGACCTTGCAAATAAAGTTATTTTACATAATCCAAGAATTTATGAAAAATCATTAAAAGTGGTAAGACAAGAGAAACCACACACTCCACAACTTCTAAAATTTGATGAGCTTTATGCACAGTATGAGTTTATAGGGAAGAAAATTACTCAAACTATAACAAAGCATAATGATATAGCAATTATCTATAGAAATAATTCAAGTGCCGATGGTATTGAAGCAAATTTAAGAGATATGGGGATAGAGTGTAAAAGAAAAGGCGGTCATAGCTTTTTTGATGCAAGGGAGATAAAAGCTATACTTGATCTGATGGTTCTTATGGTTCATCATAACGATATGATGGCATTTATACATCTAATAGAGTATGGAAAAGGGATAGGAAAAGCGATAGCCAAAGATATATTTGAAGCACTAATTCGAGTAGGTCATGGTAACCTTTTTCATGGTCTTTTAAATCCAGATAATAGTATAATTAAACCATATAAAAGTACAAAAACAACAAATGTGCAACTAGGACTTTTTGATGATTTTATAGAGATGGGATCAACTGCTAAGTTTAAAGATCTTGGTTGGGATCTAAAGTTTTTAAATAACAATATTCTAAAACACCCAAAACTAACACTAGAGGGTGGGATATTTTTATATGATTTTTATACTTTAATTAAAGAGTTAAAAAGGATCCAAAACCCTAAAAATATGATAATACATATTCAAAAGCATAATTTTT
>Ga0256828_1001855_pt1 | contig 12973 bp, 11 predicted proteins | sample CV88metaG_FD_185993 | JGI IMG/M metagenome (GOLD analysis project Ga0256828, IMG submission 185993) | Hydrothermal vent microbial communities from East Pacific Rise, Pacific Ocean - CV88 | ecosystem: Environmental > Aquatic > Marine > Hydrothermal vents | place: Pacific Ocean: East Pacific Rise... | reverse complement strand
TGAGCCTCACTGTGCGGATTGTCACTTAGCACCGTTTGTTGAGCAAAACACGGGTGGTAAATACTTCCCAATTGATCAACCAAATAAATATTCACTTTACAGATACTCTAAAGCACATGGAAGTATCGCATGTCAAACATGTCACGAGTCGACTCACGGTCTTTACTCTACACGTTATGATGGTGAAGAGAGATCAGTAGATGTGACGACACATGAGCAAGCACTTCAGTATTCACCAGATGGTAAGTATGCTGGACCAATTACATGTTCTGCATGTCACACTGTAAATAAAAATGGTGTACCTGTTCAACTTGAAGGTACTAAATATGCAACAGATTACTGGGCTTCAGTAACACTTGCACACTTTATGAGAGAAGGCGACCAAAAACTAGAAGTGAAAAAACTAGTTAAAAAGTACCCTTACAAGAACTCTACTAAAGTAGTTACAGATGGTTGGAAGTAATTCCATAATCTGTTAGAACGTAATCTGAACTAAGTTCAGATTACTATTTTAGCTGTGACTCCATCCGACTAGTCGGATGGATAGTCAATGCTATTTTCCTTTGCTTGTTGCAAGGGGAACCTCTTTTCCATTCTTTATGTATAACACTTCTTCTATCCTATCTATAGCTAGTAAATTTTTTTGAAAAGTAAATTAAAATTGAAAGAAAGAAATATTACTTAGATAGCAGATAAATATAACTCACATATAATAGTGTTAAAGTGATTCCCACTGCGCTTGTATTTTACTATATGTACCAAGTAAAACTTGAATTTGAGTAATATCAAAGGCATCCGTTGCTTCATCTAATTTTAAAACATACTGCTTTAGTGGTTCTATATTATATTTCTGTGCTAAAGTATCTACACTAGCACTGAATGCTTTTATTTCTGCTATATTATTACTACTTCTTGCCATTACATATAAAGGAAGAATTCTCTCTTGCATTTCATTTACAATTTTAATTCTATTTACAAATATATTTTCATCTAATTCAAAGCTCTCATTAACATGAATTTCTTCATCCATAATTTCAATTTTATCATACCTTAAAAAGTAACTCAACTCTAAAAAAAGCGCATCTCTGAGTATAGGTTTTCTCAAGTATGCATTAAAATCTTTACTTTTAATACATGCATCTTCATCTTTCATAATAGACGCAGTCAGTGCAATAATAGGCACTGTACTATTTAATTCTCTAATCTTTGCAGCCGCTTTATATCCATCCATATTTGGCATACGTATATCCATAAGAACAATATCTGGTTTTTCTTTACTATATTGTTTGATAGCATCATAACCATCTACTGCTGTAACCACTGATATGGAGGTATGTTCAAAACTTCTTACAATCAATTCTCTGTTCTCTTCTATATCATCTACCACGAGTATTTTGGCTGGTTTAAATAGTATGTTTTTTGCTTTTAATAGTTCATTTTGTTTTACATTATTTAACATTTGCATAGAAGAGATATCTACATTATAAAAATATATATAAAACTTTGAACCCTTAGATTTTATACTTTCAACCAATATTTCTCCACCCATCATTTCAGTTAAACGCTTTGAAATAGAAAGTCCTAAACCTGTACCAGAAAATTTACGGCTATCTTGTCCTTCTTGTTGTTCAAAAGATTGAAATATATGTTCTAATTGGTCTTCAGGTATACCCATCCCTGTATCTTCAACGATAATTTCTAAATCAAGTTTTGATTGATGATTATCTACATTACATGCAGATATTTTTAATTTTATGAATCCTTTTTCAGTAAATTTTACAGCATTACCAATAAGATTCACAAGAATTTGTCTTAATCGTATATCATCAATAAGTACACTTTTAGGAAGATTTGAATCAATATCCAAAAGAAGAGTAACATCCTTTTCTCGTACTGACATCATAAAAATACTTAAGACATCTTCACTTAAATCATATAAATTGGTTGCATGTTTATGGATTTCAAGTTTTCCTGCTTCTATTTTGGATAAATCTAAAATATCATTAATAAGTGTCAATAAAGTATGTCCAGCACTCTTAATCGTTCTTACATACCCTTTTAATCGTGTTTCTTTTACTTCTTCATTTAAGAGCTCAGTAAACCCAATAATAGCATTCATTGGTGTTCTAATCTCATGTGACATATTGGCTAAAAATTCTGATTTTGACTTATTCGCAGAGTCTGCTATTTCTTTAGCTTTACGTAAATCTTCCTCCATTTCTATACGTTCTGTTAAATCAACCATAATACTTAGTAAAGCTTTTTGTCCATCATACACGATAGGAATAATAGAAATCATAATATCCATTTCACTTGTATCTAAACGTCTAAACTTCACCATACGATTACTTATTTTCCCTTCTGTCTTAATTGTTGTAATAATGTCTTCTCTTTCTAGAGTATCAGTATAGAACTCCATCACATTATGAGCATAAATGTCTTCAGATTCAATACTAAATGTTTTAAGTGCAAAAGCATTTGCTCTCAAAACTCTTCCATCATATCCACTAACAATAACATTCAGAGGAATATTATCAATAAGCATTGTCATTTGAGCTTCACTCTCTTTTCTCTTCTTGGCTTCATACATAAGTTTTCGATACCAATACAATGTTCCTAGAACAAATAAAAGAAAAAGACCTAAAATTTGATAGATGAGTGTATAATCCATGGTTTTATCATATTCAAAAGAAACCCATTTATCTCGTATTTTTTGTTTTTTTTCTGAACTAATACTTTTTAATGCCTTATTAAGTATCGATAAAAGTAAAACGTTATTTTTATTCACCCCCATTGTTATACTACGTTTTTCTTCTCCTATTGTTACCATTCTAAAATTCGCATATCCCTCTTCCTTAATATGAAAGGCCATAGATACCGCATTATCAAATACAGCATCTACCTCACCTCTTGCTAGTCCTTCAAGTACCATTGTTAAGTTATCGTATTTGATTATATGAATTTGAGGATATTTTTGTTTTAAAATTTCTTCTGTAATATAGGATTTGATTACCCCAACCCTTTTACCATTAAAATCAGATATATCATAAAAAAAATTATTGTTTTTTGCTGTTGTTAATACAAATGCATATTTCATATATGGAGTTGTAAAATTGAGATACTTACTTCGTTTTTTACTCGGAGAAAGTGCTGCTATCATATCAATATCTTGTGCCTTTGCAGCTTCTAAAACATCTGTCCACTCTTTATATTGAGCAATACTAAAATCTAATCCAGTTATTTGACTAATAAGTTTCAAATAGTCTTCACTCATACCATCATGTTTACCTTTTTCATTGATAAAATCAAAAGGTTCCCACGATGTATCAACACCTACACTCACTTGTGAATGTAACTTCATCCATTTTGTTTCTTCAGGAGTCAAGTCGAGGCTATGTAGAAGAGAAAAAGAAAAGACAAAAAAAAGAAAAGTTTTAAGGATGTACGATAACAACAAATTCATCCAAATGCTCCATAAATATATCTATCAGCATTGGATCAAAATGAGTGCCCTTATGTTTTAACATATAAGCAACAGAATCTTCAATACTCCACGCTTCTTTATAACATCTTTTATGTGTCAAGGCATCAAATACATCGGCAATCGCAACAATACGTCCAAATATATGAATATCCTCACCTTTTAATCCATGAGGATACCCTGTACCATCCCATTTTTCATGATGCTGAGAAGCAATAATGTCTGCAGTTTTAAGAATCTTACGTTGTGAGTTTTTTAAAAATTGATGTCCTGCTGTTGCATGGGTTTTCATCACTTCAAATTCATCATCTGTAAGCGCTCCTGGTTTGGCAAGAATAGCATGAGGAATGGTCACCTTACCAATATCATGCATGGGTGCTGCATGAAAAACAATATCTGCATCATCTTTACTCATTGCAGGATGATAAGATGCTAAAAGTTTTGATATTTCTGAAACACGTTTTATATGCTGCCCTGTCTCAGGAGAAGCTGATTCGATAAGCTCTGTCAAAATATATATAAGTTCTTTTTGTCCTTCTTCTAACTCCGTTAAAAGTCTTTCTTTTTCTTCTTTTGCTTTAATTTGTAATGTTAAGTGATTATTTTTTAATACCATACGTGAACGGTAAAGCTCAAGATGATTTCGTACCCTAGAGAGTAATTCTTCAGTATGAAAAGGTTTAGATACATAATCAACTGCCCCCACAGAGAAAGCATGTGATACAGAATCTATATCATTTTTTGCTGTTAAAAATATGATTGGGACATCTTGATATTCTGGTATCTTTTTTATGCGAGCACAGACGGTAAATCCATCTATTTCAGGCATCATAATATCAAGTAAAATCATATCATAACTATTTTTTTTTATGAGAGACAATGCTTCTTCACCAGAAAGAGCAAAGGTAAGATTGTAATTTTCTTCTTTTAGCATATTCATTGCGATTTGAATATTGTCAACCACATCATCGACTATGAGTACATTATACATTAACTCCATATTCCCACCTTTTAAGTAGAATCAAACTATGTTATATTCTAGCATAAAAATGTCAAATTAAATATTGTCTTCCTTCTTAAAGAATCTTCTGTAAAAAAACACCACTTTCGACATGTGTAGTATGAGGAAACTGGTCATACATAGCAGCTTCTATCACTTTATGCGTCTTTGTTAACGTTTCCAAGTCTCTAGCCAATGTTTCAGGATTACAAGAAATGTAAATAATATTTTCTATCGTTGAAATAAGTGTTATTGTTCCAGTATCTAGTCCTGCACGTGGGGGGTCAACCAAGACCGTTGAAAAGTTATAACGTTTTAAATCAATATCTTTTAGTCTTGTGAATTCTCTTTTACCATTTAATGCTTCCGTCATTTCTTCTGAAGCGAGTCTAGCAAAAGTGATATTATGCACCTTATTCAATTCACAATTTTTAAGTGCTGCATGTATGGAACGTTTACTTATCTCTGTAGCCAATACTTTATCAAAATAATGAGAGAGAGGTAAAGTAAAGTTTCCTAACCCACAGTATGATTCTAAAAAGTCTCCAGTTCCTATTTTTTTAGCTTGGGTTATTGCCCATTCTATCATTTTCACATTCACCACAGGATTTGGCTGAGTAAAGCCACTTTCATACTGTATATAAGTAAAGGTCTTACCATCAATATCTAGTTTTTCTGTCAGATATTCATCGGAGAGTATCACTTTTTGTTTACGGCTTCGTCCCATGATTTTACACTTTAAATAGCCTTCTAATAGCTTTGCCTCTGTACTCCAAACATCATCAAGTTTTCTATGGTAAAGCATGGTAACAAGACACTCATCCGTTGTTGTTGCTAAAAATTCCACTGCAAAAAGTTTTCTTTTCAATACTTCTGGTGAAGCATTAATTTTATCGAGTAACTTCCACATACGCCGTTCTATAGGTTCAATGACTTTCGGACACTCTTTTATGTTTATGGCGCCGTCTTTTGTGATGTTACCCATAGCATAATCACACCTGTCACCTTCATGCCAAATACGAAACTCTGCTCTTGCTCTATAGTGTGAAGTAGGAGAATCAAACACTTCTAATGTATCTTGAAAAAAAGGGTTTAAAAGCGCACTTACTCTCTGTTCTTTAGATTTTAATTGCTCTTCATAGTTTGTATCATATAGCCCACAAGAGCCACAAGTTCCAAAATGTTTACATGTCAAATTTATGCCTTTAATTACAATTAGGTATAATCGCAATAATTAAATAATTTTCATATTTTATCGTAAAGGTTCCAAAAATGTCCATATCAGTCGTCATATTAGCAGCAGGTCAAGGTACAAGAATGAAGTCTACCACACCAAAAGTACTTCATGAAATTTCTGGAAAATCTATGCTTTTTCATGCCATAGATGCAGCACAAAAGATATCTGATGATATTACCGTAGTACTTTATCATCAGGCTGCCCGCATACAAGCAGAAATAGAAAAGCATTATGAAGGTATACATTTTCATATGCAAGATGCGGAACAATTCCCTGGAACTGGTGGTGCGATGAAAGGTGTTTCTGTTAAACATACAAAAGCCCTTATACTTAATGGTGATATGCCACTGGTTACTATGCATGCCTTAGAATCACTCATGCATGGAGATGCTGACATCAATATGTCTGTGATAAAACTTGATAATCCTTCTGGCTATGGTCGTGTTGTCATTTTGAATGGTAATGTACAAGAAATCGTAGAAGAAAAAGACTGTATCCCTGCTCAAAAGGAGATACAAACTGTTAACGCTGGTGTTTACTGTGTTAAAAAAGATTTACTAGATAGCTACATACCTTCACTAAACAATAATAACGCACAAAAAGAGTACTATCTCACAGACATCATCAAAATGGCTGTAGAAGATGGGAAAATAGTCCATCCTGTTATTGTAGAAGAAGAGGAGTTTAAAGGTGTAAACTCTAAACTTGATTTGGCACATGCCGAAGAAATCATGCAAAGACGTATTAAAACAGAGTGGATGAAAGCTGGAGTGAGTATGCGTCTACCTGAAACTATTTATATTGATTCACGTGCTACATTTGAAGGGGAATGTATATTAGAAAATGGCGTAAGTATTCAAGGTGTCTCACATATTATTGCTTCGCATATCAAAACAAATTCAATCATAGAAGACTCACATATAGAAAATTCCGATGTAGGACCTATGGGAAGAGTACGTCCAAATTCTAAACTCCTAGATACCCACATCGGTAACTTTGTAGAAGTCAAAAAGTCTACCCTTACAGGTGTTAAAGCGGGACATCTTGCTTATATAGGTGATGCAAGTATAGATGAAGGTACGAATATTGGTGCAGGGATGATTACCTGTAACTATGATGGTAAAAATAAATACAAAACGGTCATCGGTAAAAATGTCTTTATCGGGTCAGATACACAAATAGTTGCACCTGTCACCATAGAAGATGATGTTATCATCGCAGCAGGAACAACCGTAAATAAAAATGTAGAAAAAGGTTCTTTAGCCATTTCACGTACTGAAATGAAAAGTATCAAAAATTTCTTTTATAAATTTTTCGGAGATAAATAAACATAATGCAAATCAATTTAACTGGTAAATCCGTACTCTTAGGTGTTACAGGTAGCATTTCTGCCTATAAAGCATGTGACTTAGCACGCTTGTTCATAAAGGCTGGAGCAGATGTACATATCGTGATGACTGCCTCTGCAGAACGTTTTGTCTCTGCACTTACTTTTGAGGCACTCACTCGTAATGCTGTACTAACAGAAAATTCAGAGTCTTGGAGCTCAGACCTTAACCATATTGACATGGGGAAAAAATGTGATGTCTTTGTGATTGCACCTGCAACAGCAAATACACTCAACAAACTTTCTAAAGGAATTGCCGATAATATCCTCACCCAAACAGCTTTAGCATTTAAGGGTGAAATGATAGTTGCTCCCGCAGCAAACACACAAATGTTAGCAAATCACTACACCACAGGAAGCCTTAAAATGCTTGGTGTGAATGATTATATTATCATCCCGCCTCAAGAGAAGCTTCTTGCTTGTGGGGATATTGGTAATGGTGCACTGGCAGAACCTAATGAAATCTTTTTTGAAGTAGCAAAATCTCTACTGAAGGATCCTTTTTGGGAAGATAGACGTATCGTTGTCACAGGAGGAGGAACACGGGAAAAAATAGATGAAGTACGTTATATCTCAAACTTCTCTTCTGGAAAAATGGCTAAATCACTCTGTCTCGCACTCTATCTCAAAGGTGCAGATGTTTGTTACATTACCACTATGGGGAATGAGGGACTTCCTTCTGGTATCTACACCATAGATGCTGAAGATGCTGAAGAAATATTTGACTATACAAAAGATGCTATACGCGTTTCTAAAAAAGGGAAGATGTCTAAACCTTCTATGAATGCGAGTGACCGTCACCTTATTCAAAAAGAACCTTATCTTTTCATGGTTGCAGCCATTGCTGACTTCACCCCAAAATTTCCTCAAGAAGGAAAACTCAAAAAATCAATGCTAGGTGAGACATGGAACATAGAGTTAAAACAAACGACTGACATACTCTCAAGTCTTGATAAAACTGATATTAAAACTGTTGCCTTTAAAGCCGAAATGGATAGTCAAGAAGGATTAAATAATGCAGTTAACCTTCTGCGGGAAAAAGATGTAGATGCGGTTTGTTATAATCTCTTGCAAGACGCTACAAGTTTCGGTGGCAATGAAAATGAAATCACATTTATTACAAAAGACACACAAGTAAAATTAGGACGTGCAGATAAATTAACACTTTCAAACAAAATATTACATGAAGCAAAAAAACTAAGTACAAATGAAAATTTCAATAGCCATACAACCCCTAAAGAGACAGATATAACGTGATGCATACACCAACTTTAAAAAATCTTGCAATCATCATGGATGGGAATGGTAGATGGGCCAAAGAACGTGGATTTAAACGTACTAAAGGACATGAAGCAGGTGCAGAAATAATACGTACCATAACCACTTATTGTGCACACCACAATGAGATTGAAACTGCTACTTTTTATGCCTTTAGTACAGAAAATTGGAAACGTCCCAAACTTGAAGTAGAATTTTTAATGAAACTTCTTGACAGGTACCTTAAAAATGAACTGAATACCTATCAAAAAAATAATATACGTTTTCAAGCAATTGGAAATATAGAAGCTTTTTCAAAGCCTTTACAAGCGCGCATTAAAGAAACTGAAGAGCTCACCAAAAAAAATACTAGTCTCATACAAATATTAGCTTTAAATTATGGTGGTCGAGCAGAGATAGTTTCAACTGTTAATAGCTTGATTAGTAAAGGTAAAACATGTATTAAAGAAGAAGACATCTCTACACATTTACAAACACCCTTCATAGATATAGATTTACTCATTCGTACTTCAGGAGAAGAACGTATTTCAAACTTTTTACTTTGGCAGTTGAGTTATGCTGAACTCTATTTTTCTCGCACACTTTGGCCAGACTTTACAGCCAAAGAGCTAGAAGATATAATATACCAATATAAAACACGTACACGACGCTTTGGAGGTGTAAAATGATTGAAACAACATTAGGCATATTAGTCTTTATATTTGGAATTATGATTGGTTCCTTTCTTAACGTAGTAATCTACCGTATTCCAAAAAATGAGAGCATCGCCTTTCCCTCTTCAAAATGTCAAAGCTGTCAAACACCTCTCAAATGGTACCACAACATCCCTATTTTCTCTTGGCTTTTTTTAGGAGGAAAATGTGCTTTTTGTAATGATCCTATTGCTAAACAATATCCCATTGTAGAATTTATTACAGGTATCATTTTTATAGCTCTCTTCTACAAAGTAGGATTAGTATGGTATTTTCCATTTGTTGCAGCTTCTTTTGCAGCACTCTTTGCACTTGTCATGATAGATTTCAAATATATGGCTGTTCCTGATTCTGTGAACTTTGCCGCACTTGCTTTTGCTTTAGTCCAACCAAATTTTTTAGATGCAGTGCTGTATGCTGCTATAGCAGCTGGAGGGCTTTATCTTATCGGATTGTTCTCATCGTTACTTGCCCGGAAACAGGCAATGGGGGGAGCAGATGTCATTGTAGCAGGAACGATGGGTGCCCTACTAGGTTTTCCTAACTTCTTTGTAGCTATTTTTCTTTCTGCACTACTTGCCATGATACCTGCAATCATTTGGAGAGAAAAAGGTGTACCTTTTGTACCATTTTTAGCACTTGCAACATTCATTGTCTATTTATACAGTATTCAAGCCACACAACTATTGGAAACACTCATTTATGGTTAATCTAAAAGGATACATCTCATCAAATTTCACCAAAGGGTTTTTGATGATATTTTTGCCTTTTTTTCTGATTATTTCACTGGTTTATCTTGTAAAAATATCATCTCTTACCTCACAAATACAAATTACTTTTATTGAACTTCTTACACTATATGGGTACTCTGTCCCTGATATTATTTTTTATACACTCCCTTTATCCTTTGTAGCTGCGTTAGCAAATGTACTTGTAAAACTTTCTCAAGACAATGAACTCATCGCCCTCTATGCCTTAGGGTTGAAGGCAAATAAAGTCTTACGTCCTTTACTTTTGCTTGGTCTGCTTTTTTCCATCTTACTCGCTAGTATTTCATTTTTAGCTATGCCAATAAGTAAACAACTTTATAAAGAATTTAAAACCTCTAAAAAGTCTGAAGCAAAACTCAATATCGTTGCAGGAAAATTAGGTCAAAAATTTGGAGACTATTATATTTATGTAAAAAAAAATAAAAAAGATGTTTTTCAAGACATTGTTATTTATAATCGTACAAAAAAAGATGTAGAACAATTTTTTTCCTCACAAGAAGGAAAACTTAATAAAACCAATGGCATTACTTCTTTAGTACTCAATGATGGATATGGATACACCTATACCAAAGAAAAACTACAACAAGCCAAATATAAAAGTCTAGAAGTATTTGACACAACACAAAACAGATCATTTCACTTTCAAGATATCATCGCACACTGGAGTAGTGCAAGTACAAATATCATTATGCTTCATCGTATTCTCTTCTTTATTTTTGTAAGTCTCATCCCTTTACTCTCAGTTTATATTGTTGCCGCCTTTACGATGATTAATCCTCGATATCAGGCCAACCGTTCTTTTCTTGTGATTTTTTTAACCACATTAGGACTTTATTTGACAGCTTCATCTTTAGAAAAATGGGGAACCTTCTTGATTTTACTGATTACCGTAATGCTAGTCGCTTTCTTAGGGCAATGGCTCTTTAAAAAACGTGTAGCAAAGTATTTTTAGTGTCACATCAATTTCACAGAGTTAAAGCAATCATAGCCTATGATGGTTCTACGTATTTTGGATTTCAAAAACAGACTAGTACAAGTAAAACAATTACTTCTGAGATCGAAAAAGCACTACAGTCTCTCCACATAAATACTTCCATTGTAGGAAGTGGGCGTACCGATGCAGGAGTACATGCAACAGGACAAGTGATACACTTTGACATTCCTGAGTACTGGAACGATTTAAAAAAACTCACACTCAACCTCAATAGAAAATTGGATTCAATCCACTTCAAACATATTACTTTTGTTTCAAATGATTTTCATGCACGATTTTGTGCTAAAAAACGTCTTTATCGTTATATTTTCAAGACATCACAACCATCAGTTTTTGAAAAAAAATATATTTCTCATTATACTCCATTTAACCCCATGATGCTCACAAATGCACTTAGAGTCTTTGAAGGAACACATGATTATGATTTTTTCCGAAAAACAGGAACACTTACGCATACAAGTATAAGAGAAATTTACCATAGTGCCTATAGACAACGTGGCAAATATCATTATATTTACTTTCAAGGCAATGGTTTTCTCCGTTCTCAAGTTCGCATGATGATAGATGCTGCCATGCTCCATGCTAACGACAAACTTACACTGAAGCAACTTAAAGAACAATTAGACTGCCAAAAGAAACACACAACAAAACTTGCACCACCTGAAGGACTTTATTTAGCTAGGATTATTTATTAAATTTCACCTTTTATTCACTTTTATTTGTTAAAATATACACATGAAACATTTATGGATAACACTCATTTTAACATTAAGTATATACGCAACTGAGTCTATGGAACAAGTGTATTTGAGAAATTCTTGTAACTCATGTCATGGGATATATGGAGAAGGTATGGGCTCTGCTCCTAGATTACAAGGACAAAAAGAAGCTGTACTTTTAGAACGTCTTAAAAATTTACAACAAGGAAAAACACGTTCTGCCTTTGGTACAGTGATGATTTCTTTTGCACAATCACTTGATGAAAATCAAACCATTCAAATGGCAAAGTATCTCTCTACACTCAAAACGGTAATAGATGACGACAGATATGATGAAGAGTATGACCCTGCGGGAGATGGTGGTTCATAATTTATGGTACAATAAATATAAAAGGGAAGCATAATGTCATATAAAAAATCTTTAGGTTTTGTTTTTTTACTTTTTTCAGCAGGGTTTGCAGTGTGGTATCCACTTGCGAACCTTTTGTAGGAAGTCACATGTCAAAAGCAACACGCTATACACCCACAGAGAAATCAAATTTTAACTACACAAAAGGGACACTCCTTTATGTTTTTTTAGTGCCTCTATTTCTCTCTGTCATACTTGCCTTATTTAACACCAACATCAAAGCTTTTATACTTAATGGTATCTCGTTCTTTCTCTTTTTAGCTGTAGCCCGCTTAGCTAAAAAAGGCTTTGTTGAAGAAGGTAACTACCATGCAAGCACCTTTGCTAAAGCACCTAAGGTACCTTACAAAATGATAGCAGGCTACCTACTTGCTGGGGCTACCTTTTTTACAGCCTTTATCGCAGGAGGACAACCTTTTGTGAAGTCTGCCTTTTTAGCTATTGTCGCAACGGTTGGGTACTATATGTTTTATGGTTTTGACCCTAAGACAGATAAGTTTAAAAACCTTGGTGATGTCTCTGCCGAGTTTGTACTAGAAACCATACAAGAAGCCAAAAATAAAATAACCCATATTGAAGAAGACATGCAAAATATTAGAGATACTCTCTTATATGAAAAGCTTACTGTTGCTGTAAGTAAAGCCCAGACTATTTTACAGACCATTCAAGAAGACCCTAAAGATGTACGTGTAGCTAGAAAGTTTCTCACCGTTTACATAGATGGGGTAGCAAAAGTTACAGATGCCTATACAGATATGGATGAAAAAGACATTACAGCACAGACAAAAAAGAAACTACATACACTTATGGATGATGTAGAGGAACGCTTCGATAAAGAACTTAAACGTCTCAAAAACAACAATGAATTTGACCTAGATGTACATATAGATGTGTTAAAAGAACAAATTAAAAACTAAAGGGGAAAAGCATGGAAACAAAAACAAAAGAAATCATAGAAACTGCTATAGAAGAGAAATCAGAGATGGTACCTGAAGTCATGGAGAGT
>Ga0256828_1001854_pt1 | contig 12978 bp, 14 predicted proteins | sample CV88metaG_FD_185993 | JGI IMG/M metagenome (GOLD analysis project Ga0256828, IMG submission 185993) | Hydrothermal vent microbial communities from East Pacific Rise, Pacific Ocean - CV88 | ecosystem: Environmental > Aquatic > Marine > Hydrothermal vents | place: Pacific Ocean: East Pacific Rise... | reverse complement strand
ACCAATACTAATAGTTAAAGAGAACCCTTTAATAGGTCCTGTACCATACGCAAAAAGTACAACAGCCGCAATAAGTGTTGTGATATTGGCATCCCAAATAGCTGTAAAGGCATTATTATAACCCTGCTCTATAGACTTAGTAATTGAGTTCCCCTCATGAAGAAGCTCTCTAATTCTCTCATTGATAATAACGTTTGCATCAACTGACATACCAACCGTCAGGACAATACCTGCCATACCTGGAAGTGTTAGTGTCGCTTGAAATAGTGACATAACTGCTAAAATTAAAAATAGGTTTGCCACCAATGCGACATTGGAGATAACCCCTGCCATACCATAATATAGTACCATAAATACAACAACAGATAGGAAACCAATAACTAGTGCAATAATACTTGCATTGATATTATCCTCACCTAAACTAGGTCCAATACTTCTCTGACTCTCTACTTGTACGGGAGCTAGTAATGCACCTGAACGCAAAGCAATAGCGATATCATGTGCCTCTTGTGGTGTAAATGCACCTGTAATTTGAACGTGTCCTCCACCAATTCTCTGTACAATATTTGGAGCTGTATAGACTTGATTATCCAAAACAACTGCCATACGTTTTCCTACACTCTTAGCTGTAAAGTCACCAAATATCTTAGCACCTTGTCCATTTAGAGTAAAGTTAATCTGTGGCTGGTTATTATTTTTACCATAACCTACTTTTGCATCGGTAAGCATTGAACCATCTAAAATTGGAATAGCATATAGAAGATACTTAGTTCTGTTGTCAGCTACATCTCTTAAAATAACATCTCCATATTTTCTTGCTTCACCATCACTCATCATATCAACTCGTGCGGCTCTAGCCTCATCAACTGCCATCATCTGAAGATGTGCAGATTTTGCAATAAGCTTACGAATACGATTCTCATCTGCCTCTGTTTTAATTCCTGGGACTTCAACAAGTATCTTATCTTTTCCCTGTTTTGCAACAGTTGGCTCTGCTAATCCAAACATATTAAGACGATTTCTAATTGTGTCAACAGCCTGATTAATAGCATTTTGTTTAGTAGAGGCAATCAACTCATCAGTTAACTCTAAAGAGAAATTCATACCATTCTGTTTTACGGCAACCTCTTTAAACTCCTCTGATAAGATTTTTACCACTTTTGGTAAATCATCTTTATCTAAAACTTCAAAAGTAATAATATTATCATCAATTTTCAGAGCATCAAAAATAATCTCCTCTTTATCAAGGTTGTATTTGATACTTGTTCCCATAGATTTTACTTTTGAACTTACAGCCACATCACTCTTTACAGAGAGAAGCATATGCAGTCCACCTTGAAGGTCAAGCCCTAATGTGATTTTTTTACCACAAGAGCTTCCTCCTCCTTTTGTTGTATTCTCATCACATTGAGTTAATGATGGAATTGAAAAAACAACTCCAAATAGAAACGCAAACGCGAAGATAACAACTCTATAATTTAATGTATTCATACTCTACGCTTCTAACTTTTTGGCAATATACGCCTTATCTAGTTTAACTATACTAGTATCGTTCAGTTTTATTTTGATAAAATCCTCTTCAACTTTGACGATTTCAGCGTAAATACCACCAGATGTTATTATCTTGTCACCTTTAGTAAGTGCCTCTAACATCTCAGCGTGTTCTTTTTGTTGTTTTTGTTGTGGTCTGATAATTAAAAAATAGAAAATACCAAACAACATAATAAGTGGTAGAAATTGTCCTACTGCTTCCATAAGGGAATCCTTTGAGTTTAAAAATTAGCAAACATTTTACCATTAACAATATAACACGAGGCTTTTTTATAGCCTTTTTGAGTGCTGGAGCTATATACCTAGACTGGCTTGGAGTAGTAAGCTATTTCATCAATACAATCTTAGGAGTTCTAAGCCTCTATCTGCTACTAAGTAGTAATAGAAAAGTGTGGTTTTGGAGTGGATTTTTTATAGGAGCTTTATGGTTTTGGTGGATGTCTGTAAGCTTTATTAACTATGGTTTTCCATGGGCTATCCCAATTGGGATACTATTCCCTGCTATAGTTTATGGATTTATTTTTTGGTTTGTAGCAAAAACAGCAGAAAAAGTATCCTCTCCCTTCAACACCTATAATTCACTACTTATTTTAATAATAAAAGCTATAGCACTTCTTCTTATATCTTATATTCATCCATTTAGTTTTGATTGGCTTAAGATGGAGCTTATGTTTACAAATAGCTACTTGGGTATCCAAAAATGGCAATTTGCTATTATACTTTTTGCTATCTCAATGACCATTTACAAAGAGAAAAATATATTTCTAGCTCTCATTATCTTTGCCTACCCTTTTTATTCTCATTTTGATAAAACTCCTCTCCCTCAATACAACCTAGCAATTAGCAATACGAGGGTAACAGTAAAAGATAAATGGAATCCAAAACTACTATCTAAACACGTTGATATGGTCTTTGATAAAATAAATAGAGCAATTGCTAAAAAGAAATCTATTATAGTTTTTCCAGAATCAGTTCTGCCTATTTTTCTAAATACTAAACCAGACCTTATGACAGCACTACAGGGAGCTTCTAATGATATCTCTATTGTTATGGGTGGTCTATATTGGGACAATAATATACCTAGAAACTCCACCTATATTTTCAAAAATGGAAGATTTTCTATCGCTAACAAAGTAGTTTTAGTCCCATTTGGAGAGAGTAATCCTCTACCAAAATGGATGGGGAAAATAGTCAATGAGCTATTTTTTGATGGAGCGCCTGATTATGTAGCCTCATCAAAAGTTACAGATTATGAGCTAAATGGTATAACCTTTAGAAATGCCATATGTTTTGAGGGAACATCAGAAGAGCTTTATGTAGGTAGACCAAAACAGATGATAGTAATCTCAAATAATGGTTGGGTTACCCCATCTATAGAACCAACTGAACAGAAAATACTACTACAATACTATAACAAAAAATATGGAACAACCATCTACCATTCAGCAAATATGTCACCCTCATATATCGTACATAATGGAGAGATAATTAAGTGAATAGATTTTATCAACTTCCCATAAATGCATACCAATCAATATCAAGACTATTCCCTGCCAACTGTAGATACTACCCATCCTGCTCAGAGTATGCAAAATGGCAATTTGAACTCAACAGAGCAGACAAAGCCCTACTTCAAACTACTCTAAGAATTTTAAGATGTAATCAACTATTTGAGGGTGGGATTGACTACCCTATAATCAAATATACTCCACCTAAACTATTATGCTTATCACAAAATATAAAAAGTATAAAATATTGGCTTATCCCCAAAGATAAAAAGCTATTTTATGTTATTAAGGATTATGGGGCGTACCAATAAAATCAAAACTATCCATATTTAACATTTTTTTTAGCTAAAATACCAAAAATTTTCTAAAAAGGACAATCCATGTCAATCAACCTTAACTCCCCACTAGATATGCACCTACATCTAAGAGATGAAGAGATGCTACAGACCGTTGCACCTCTAAGTTCTGCTACCTTTTCAGGGGCTATTATTATGCCAAATCTTGTACCTCCTGTCTCTACTAAAGAGGAGCTTATAGCTTATAAAAACCGTATTAATAGTGCTATAGGGGATGATACTTTTACTCCTTATATGACTCTATTTTTCAAGCCAACTTATACAAAAGAGTTTTTGGAGTCTATGGGTGATGAACTTGTGGCGATTAAACTATATCCTGCTGGGATTACTACAAATTCAGAAGGTGGTGTTAGTGGTTTTGATGTAGATGAACTACGCCCTACTCTTGAGGCTATGAGTGAGTTAGAGATTCCCCTTTGTATTCATGGAGAGACTAACGGATTTGTGATGGATAGAGAAGCAGAGTTTGTATCTATATATGAGATGTTAGCTACCAATTTTCCAAAACTTACTATTATTATGGAGCATATCACGACAAAAGAGTCTGTAGATGCTCTTGATAAATTTGAGAATCTATATGCAACTATTACTGTACATCATCTAATGATTACTCTTGATGATGTAGCAGGTGGTATGCTACAACCTCATCTCTTTTGTAAACCAATAGCAAAAAGACCAGAGGATAGAGAGGCATTACGTAAAGTTGCACTAGAGGGACATCCAAAGGTTATGTTTGGTTCAGACTCTGCTCCTCATCCACAAGATGCAAAAGAGTCTTCTCACTGTTCAGCAGGAGTATTTACCTCTCCTATCGCTTTACAAATTCTTACAGAGCTATTTATTGAACACTCTACATTGGAAAATCTACAAGCTTTTATATCTGACAATGCTCAAAGAGTCTACAAAAATATTCAAGTTCCCAAAAAAATTATTACATTAGAGAAAAGAGCTTTTATTGTTCCACAAAAATATGGTACAGTAGTGCCAATGTATGCAGGGGAAGAGTTAGCCTATAGCATAGTATAAACAAAATAGACTTTTTGCAAAACTATTTGGAATCGGCGACTTTAGTCCCGAATAAAACGAGGCTAAAGCCATCGCTTCCTACTTTTACACGAATTCTAATAAAGGAAGAGAAATAATGATAGCAAATAGCATAGAAGAGCTAGTAGGAAATACTCCCATAGTCAAACTAAACAAACTTTCGGAATTAGCAGGAGCTACTATTCTTGCCAAATGTGAGTTTATGAATCCAACATCATCCGTAAAGGATAGAATAGCTCTAAATATGATAGATATGGCTTTAAAATCTGGTCGAATTAAACTAGATTCAACTATTATTGAGCCAACTTCTGGAAATACAGGAGTTGGTCTTGCCGCGATATGTGCATCAAAAGGGATAAAGCTTATATTGACTATGCCTGATTCTATGAGCATAGAGAGACGAAAACTTCTTACTCATTTAGGAGCAGAGATAGTCTTGACTCCTGCTTCATCAGGAATGAGTGGTGCTATCTCAAAAGCAGAAGATTTATCAAAAGAGCTTGATGGCTTCGTTCTTCAACAGTTTCAAAATCCTGACAATCCAACTATTCATAGAAGAACTACTGCTTTGGAGATTCTAAAAGATACAGATAAAAAGATAGACTTTTTTGTTTCAGCAGTAGGAACAGGAGGAACACTTATGGGAACATCAGAAGTACTTAAAGAGCAAGTCCCTCATCTCAAAGCCATTGCTGTAGAGCCAACAAACTCTGCTGTTTTAAATGGAGAGGAGATGGGTTCTCATAAAATTCAAGGGATTGGAGCAGGGTTTATTCCTGAGATTTTAGATACTAGAATTATTGATGAAATTATTAAAGTAGATGATAATAGTGCATTTGAGATGGCACGAAGAGTTGCAAAAGAGGAGGGGCTACTTGTAGGTATCTCTTCTGGTGCAAATCTTTCAGCAACATTCCAAGTTGCTTCACGAAAAGAGAATAGAGGAAAGGTTATTGTAACTGTTTTATGTGACACAGCAGAGAGATATATGTCTACTGAACTTTTTGAATAATGTTTTTAGAGACAATAAAGATATATAATGGAAAAATCTATAATATAGAGTGGCATAATCAACGATTTAACCAAACGCGTCAAGCTTTTTTTGAGAATATAGAACCATTATATCTTCAGAAATATATAGAAGCTCCCTCAGAGGGTCTATTTCGTTGTAGAGTAGTTTATGCAAAGGAGATAATATCAATAGAGTATATTCCTTATCAAGCCAAAAATTTTAAAAATTTTAAAATAGTACAAAGCAACATAGATTATAATTACAAATACGCAAATAGGGAAGAGCTAAATAGGCTAAAAGAAGAAAATTATCTATATCAAGAGATAATTATTGAGAAAAATGGACTACTCACCGATACTACTATTGCAAATATTGCCTTTTATGATGGGAGTGGTTGGATTACACCAAAAACTCCTCTTTTAGGGGGGATAATGAGAATGAAACTTATAAATAGTGGTTTTTTGATAGAAAAAAATATAAAGAGTGAAGATATAAAACACTTTTTAAACTTTGCTCTAATGAATGCTATGATAGGATTTCAGATTCAGAAGAGTATAAAAGATATAATAATAAAAGAGAACAAATGCCTTTAGACAACTTACGACAAGCCCCTTTTCAAGACCTCATGGAAGAGCATATATTTAAGACAATAGAGTTTCTATTTGAATCAAATCAAGAGTTTGGAGTGGCGTGTGAAGTAGCTCATGTAGAGTTTGAACCAACACTTCCAGAAGAGATACTTAAATCGTTACCAGAAGTAACTCTATTTATGTTAGCAAACTACTCATTTGAGAGTGCGTCTCTAGCAGAGGATAAGTTACAATTTGAAGCAGGTTTTGGTTCTGAAAATTTTGGTGCGTTAGTACAGATACCTCTTTTAGCCATAAAGCAAGTATTTGTGGGTGAGTACCCAATACTTATCAATATAGCCTCATTGAAAGAGGAGATTGAGGAGCTAGATTCAATGTCTGCTCTACTCAATAATCCAAAAAATGCTAAACTACTCAAAAAGAGAAAATAGCATCTATTTTAAATTAACAATTGCCTGAAAGGATATAATTAACAACATTATCCACAAATGCATTGTTTTTATTCTCTTTGGAGTAGACGATATAAAACTTTCTACTCATAGTATATCCATGCATCCTAGACTCATATAACTCTCCTCTATGTACCTCTTCAGATACTGCGTGTTTGGAGATAACTGTTACTGTTGGAGATTCACCCTCTTTTTTTGCACGTTTTACACTCTGTAAAGCAGCAGTTGTATTACTTACCTCGGATAGGACATTGAAACTCTTACAAGAGACACCTAACTCTTCAAAAACCTCTCCAATAAGTTTACGAGTATGAGAACCCTCCTCTCTACAAATCCACTTAAAGTCATACAGCTCCTCAGTTCGTAAAAGTTTTGGAAGTGGTGAGTTTGAAACAATTACTAACTCATCATCAAACCACTCACGATATATTAAATCATCATCAAAAATAGGCACTTCAATAAGCCCAACATCATATTTTTTATCTTTTAATCCACTAATCACTTTATCAGAGTTATCAATACTTAGATTAACATCATTTCCAATACTCTCTGCAATTGTATTTAAACACTCCCCTGGAATAACATATGAACCAATAGTAAACGAAGCAGAGAGTCTAAAGGTTATCTTTTTATTGATAATTTTTAAAACATCTTTTTCAAGATTACCAATAGCCTTCTCCAAACGAGTAACTACAGAGTATAACTCCTCTCCTTCTGCTGTTAAACGTATTCCATTTTTCTTTCGGTCAATGATTTTAGCCTCTAAATACTTCTCTATAAACTTAATCTGCTGTGTTACAGCAGGTTGTGATATTCCTAGCTTTGCAGAAGCTTTTGAAAAACTTCTCTCCCTTGCCACAGTCAAAAACGTCTCCATTTTTACAAAATCTCTTAACATTATCTACCCTTATTGAAATATATACTCTTATTTAATTTAAATCATTATAACAGATTATAGTTAAAATTCTTTATAAGTTTCTCAAATATCTATATAATATCAGTAATTAACTCTTTTATTGGTATAATAAAGAAAATTAATAACAAACAAGAGTAGTTTTATGAAAGATGCATTAAATAACCTAAATAGAGTACAGAGAGACGCAGTTGAACATATAGATGGACCTCTACTTATTTTAGCAGGAGCAGGAAGTGGAAAGACAAAAACACTTACAACAAGATTAGCTTATCTTATAGATGAAGTGGGTATTGACCCTCAAAATACACTCACATTAACATTTACAAACAAAGCAGCAAAAGAGATGCGTGAACGTGCAAATCTATTAATTAGTCAACAGACAACATCTATGCCACTACTTTGTACATTTCACAAGTTTGGTCTTCTTTTTTTAAAATTTCATATAGAGAAGCTTGGACGTGCCAATAACTTTGTAATTATAGACTCCGATGACAAAAAACGTATTATTAAACGTATTGCAAAAGAGCATAAAATAGACTTAAATATAGCATTTATAACATCGGAGATATCGAAATATAAAAATACACTACTAACAGCCGAAGAGATTACTAACAAGGCAGAACTTCCTGATTATATAAAAATTGCTGTGATATATAGGGATTATCAAAAAGAGATAGTAGAGAATAACCTTGTTGATTTTGATGACCTACTTATGTTATCGTATCAGATACTAAAGGAGAATGATAAACTAAGAGTAGAGACTAGTAATAGATATCAATATATTATGGTAGATGAGTACCAAGATACAAATGAACTTCAATTTAAACTGCTAGAACTACTAGCTTCAGAGCATAATAATCTATGTGTAGTTGGTGATGATGACCAGAGTATCTACGGTTGGCGTGGAGCAAATATCAGAAATATTTTGGACTTTTCAAGCTATTTTAAAAATACAAAGACTGTCAAACTAGAGATAAACTATCGCTCTACAACACCAATACTAGAAGCTGCAAATGAGCTTATAGAGCATAATACTCAAAGAATAGGAAAAAATCTAACATCTCATAGAGGTGCAGGACAATCTATTCATCTACTTCATGCCTTAGATGAGTCACTAGAGGCAAAAAGCATTGCTAGAGATATAAAAGAGTTACTTATACAGGGTGTATCTTCTAATGAGATAGCTGTACTGTACCGTATCAATGCCCTATCTCGTTCCATAGAGGAGGGATTTACAAAAGAGGGATTAGGTTTTAAACTTCTTGGAGGTATGCGTTTTTATGATAGAGCAGAGATAAAAGATATTATCTCCTACTTTAGAGTTTTTGCTAACCCAAATGATGACTTCTCTTTAGAGCGTATTATAAACAAACCAAAACGTAGCATAGGAAAGGTATCACTTGATAAACTCAAAAAATCAGCATTTGAAAATCAAAGCTCCATATTTGAACTTATCAATAATAAATCTGTATCAGAACTAAACAGAATTATTAGTAAAAAAGCAACAACTTCCCTAAAACTATTTATAAATGATATAAATATATTAAGAGCTAAGAGTCAAAAACCTCTACACAATTTTATAAACCTATTTGAAGATATAATCAGACTTAAAAACTACTATGCCTCAATGCCTGATGGAGAGGATAGAGTATTAAATATTGATGAGTTCTATGGATATTTCAAAGAGAGTATTATCAAAAAACCAAATCTAACCCTAGAGATATTTTTAAATAATATCTCCTTGCAGAGTGAACAAGACCAAGTAGATGAGAATGCAATCACAATTATGAGCATACACGCCTCAAAAGGTTTAGAGTTTGAGCATCTATATGTAATTGGATTAGAAGAGGGGTTTTTCCCTATGCTAAATGAGGGTGGAAATATGGAAGAGGAGAGACGGCTTGGATATGTTGCTATCACACGAGCAAAAACCTATTTGACTCTATGTTATGTAGATAGTCGTTTCTATAAAGGTCAAAGAAAACGTATAAAAAAGAGCCGTTTTTTAGCAGAAGCAGGATTAGTAAAGGGTGAAAGCCTCAAAATCACCAAAAGTTCATCCTTTAAAAAAGGCGACCTTATCAAACATAAACTTTTTGGTATTGGACGAGTACAAAGTTCAACAAAATCGGGACACCAATACAAACTAAAGATTAACTTTGGTGGAAACAAAAAAGAGATACTAAGCTCTTTCGTTCAAGCAGTGTAAGCAACAAAACTTGTAGGTTCGATTTCATCGAACCTAATATTTATAATGGAAACAGATGAATAGACTATTCGTAGTAAACAAACCAATTTTTCGCTCATCAAATGGCTATATGGGTTACATCAAAAGAAAATACAACACTAAAAAAGTAGGCTTCTCTGGAACACTTGACCCCTTTGCTACAGGTTGCCTTATAGTAGCTACAGGTCAATACCCAAAACTATTTCAGTATCTAAAAAAAACACCAAAAGCCTATACAGCTACCCTATGGCTAGGAGCAAACTCTCAAAGCCTTGATATAGAGAATGTAGACTCAATAAAAGAGGTTTCTGCATTTGCAATAAATGATATCTATCAAGCCCTAGAGTCCCTAAGGGGTGAGATTAGCTACTATCCACCAAAATTCTCTGCTAAAAAAGTAGATGGGAAACGAGCTTATGAGTTAGCAAGAGCAGGAGAAGAGGTAGCACTAAAAGAGATAACTTCTACTATCTATGATATTCATCTCATTCACTACAATCACCCATTCATTCACTTTGAAGCTGTTGTTTCAGAGGGAACATATATTCGCTCTTTAGGTGCTATAGTAGCTGATAAGTTGGGAGTAGATGCCACCCTTTCAAGCCTAAGAAGAGATTATGAGGGAGCATTTAGTTTTGACAATGAAAAAGCATTAAATCCTTTAAAATTTCTAAAAATACCTCAAAATATATATACAGGTGACGAAGAGTATATGGAGCTTGGTAAAAAATTATATTTAGAATACTTTGAGACCAAAGAGGATGGAATATATTGGATAGAGAGAGAGAAGTTTTTTTCTATTATAGAGATAGCTAATGGAGAGGTTAAATATAAATTAAATAGGATGGAGAAAACAGAATGAATAAGCTAAAAAAGTACTACCCCAATATATTAGTAACTCTACAGTTTGGAACTATAGGATTAATGATTATTGTAAGTCATAACTTTTTTGCCACCATATATCCCTTGATTATCTTTACCATGGGGGCTATTTTGGGAATTTGGGCATTACGACATAATCAATTGGGGAACTTCAATATCCAACCAAAACTAAAAGAGAACTCCAAGCTTGTTACAACTGGAATCTATAAATATATTAGGCATCCTATGTATAGCTCTGTTATTATTATGATGCTCTCTCTTGTCATAGCATCCCCTACCCTTATGGAAATTTTTCTATTTTTAGCTCTAATTGATGTTTTATGGCTCAAAGCTAGAAGAGAAGAGATGCTTTGGAGTAGATATGATGTAGCATATATTGCCTATCGCTATAGAAGCAAATTTTTTATTCCTTTTATATTATAGTAAAGCTACTCTATCTGCTCTTTTAAAATTCGATAGTGAATATTTTTAGATTTTTTAATATATTTATATGCTGACTCTTCCAATAGTAAAGTTGACATAATATAGATAAGCTGAATATTATAGCTCTCAAATATTCTATTCTCTTTTACAAATGAGATTGATTGAACTTCAAAATCGGCAATATTTTTTGTACTTAAATTCTCATGGTCATTATGACACTGTATAAGAAGAATATTATTTTCTTTTTTGATAACAAGATGAATTTCACTATCTGGTAACTCCTTCTCTTTGCTATACTCCCAAACAGTATATCCCAAATCTTTATAGTATTTTGTAACAAATTTTATATATTCATTCTTTTCAAGATAGGTTTTACTAAGTAGATTATTGAAGTTTTCAATAACCTCTTTTTTGTTCTGTTTACTAAAGTTTGTAGAGCTTCCACTCTTTAGAGGAAGAAGAGCTGAAATATGCTCTTTTTTACCCCCTTTTAATCCAATGGTCGTAAAAAAATTATTGATTCTTTCTAATAAGAAAGTAGAAAAACTTGACATAAGGTATCCTTTGGCTAATTTTACTAAAAAACTTAAAATTTTTATCTTAAAGCCAAGTAATATTTATTCTTAAAAACATCAGTTTTTATTTTCTCTAATATATTTTATTTTTATAAAATGAAAAAAATCTATTTTACACACAAACTATTTTTTTTTCTGCTCTTTTGCCAACTTAGTATAATGTCCCCATTTGTCAAGACCACTTAACCCAACACTCTCATTTTCATAACTTTTTGCTCGTTTGTATAATACAAACGATGGAATGCATGAGCGTAAATTTTTTGATTCATTGTTTTTCCTATATATCTGGAAAATTCTTAACCATCTCTCCATAGTTTTTATATGTCTTTAAAGTAAAAACCACCTCATCCAAAGGCTCATAAAAATTCTCTTTCAAATCAAACTCCCCTTCCCCAAGCTCAAATGCCAACTGCTCATATGGTGGGTTAAACTGAGCATTAACCCCCTTTTTGTTTCCTCTTGCATCAACTCTATACCATCCAAACGCTCTAAGATAAATAGAGTTTAATCCATGCAAACAGTAGACATCTTTTTTATACTCAGAACAAGAAAGCCGTTGATAACAAAAACCTGTAGGAATACCATTAGCACGTAATAACCCTGCCAAAAGAATACTTTTTGAGTAACACCAACCTGTCTTATATTTTAAAACATCCGAAGCTCTAAGCGTTGTAATTTCGGCTTTGAAATCTCCTGAATGTTCAATTTCATCTCGCACATACTCAAAACAGTTTTTAGCTATTTGAGTATCTATTTTACAATCTTTTGAGAGGCTCATAGCTAAAGTATAAACCTCTTTATTGTTATAATCCACTATCTCGGTGGCTTCTAAATATTTTTTCATTTTATACCTCTACCTGATAATCTAGCAAAACTAAACTTAAGTTCGGAATCGCTTTCAATTTATTTGGTGTATTTTACTAAGTGCTTACAAAAATATTATTTGTTTCTATTGTTTTGCAACATTTTTGCAATCTTTTTGTGTTAAAATATTGCCTAGATACACTTAGAGTATCAATTTTTTAATATTACAAGGAATTAGATGATGAGAAAATTAAATTTTCAAGTAGTCCAAAAAGTACTATTTAGCTTAATAGTTGTACTATTTATTGGATGTGGAGATGACTCTACAGAGATTACAGAGACACCAGACCCTACAGTAACAATAGACTCTACAGAGACCAAAGGATTAGTAGCTCACTATGAGTTTGAAGGAAATGCAAATGATAGTTCAGGTAAGGGGAATAATGGTACAGAGCATGGTGGAGTAACCTATATAGATGGTGTTATCGGCAAAGCAGGTCATTTTGATGGAGTTGATGATTATATTCAAATTCCTGCATTAGAGACTAATTTCGACGAAATTACTATTAGTACATGGATTTATTTTAAGTCTCCAAAATCTTGGGGAAGAATTATAGATTTATCTAATGGAAATGAAGAAA
>Ga0256828_1001853_pt1 | contig 12979 bp, 11 predicted proteins | sample CV88metaG_FD_185993 | JGI IMG/M metagenome (GOLD analysis project Ga0256828, IMG submission 185993) | Hydrothermal vent microbial communities from East Pacific Rise, Pacific Ocean - CV88 | ecosystem: Environmental > Aquatic > Marine > Hydrothermal vents | place: Pacific Ocean: East Pacific Rise... | reverse complement strand
CCATAATATGCTTATTGATAGAGATATAAATGGAGCAAGAGGAATTTTATTAAAACAGTTATCTAAGGTAGCTTGAACCTTAATCATAACAAATAATTTTGTGTTATTTGCGATTTAAATCAAGAGGCACTTTATCTTATAATTGGTTTGTCACTATTTATATCTTCTAGTATTTTTATGCAACTTTCTAGTTTAGGTTATTTTGATATATTTGAATTTGTTCCATATTATACTGAAATGGCTTTAGTTATACACTCTCTATTTTTTTCTCTCTCTTTGGTGAATAAAATCAAACAACTTCATCAAGAAAAACTAGAAGCACAAAATAGTTTAATTGAGTATCAAAACAGTGAGCAAAATAGATTATCTAATTTAGTAGCAGAGAGAACAAAAGAGTTAAAAATATCATTAAGAGAAAAAGAGTTATTGTTAAAAGAGTTAAATCATAGAGTAAAAAATAGCATACAAACAATAGTATCTTTTTTGAGACTTCAAATAGATGAAGTCTCAGAGCAAAAAAGTCAGAAAATTTTGAGAAATATAGAAAATCGTATATTGGCAATAAATCACTTATACTCTCTATTGCATAGTAATGAAACTATTGATAGTATTAATGCGTATGAGTATTTTTCTCTATTGGTTGATGATATAACTACGAGTTTTGATATGCCTCATATTAATATATCTATAGATGCAACTATTAAGCTTCCATCCTCTTATGCTATATATTGTGGTTTTATTTTGAATGAAGCTATTACTAATGCTCTTCAACATGCTTTTCCTATTCAAAATAGAGGTAATATTAAAATAAAGCTTAAAAAAAATATTAGTAATTATCAACTCTTATTTTTGGATGATGGAATTGGTTATAATAACGATAAAACAGAAGATAGTAGTTTAGGAATGACTATTATACAGACTCTAGTAGAGAACCAACTTAGAGGAAAATTAACAATAAAATCAATTAATGGAACCAAAATTATTATAGAGTGGAGGGATAATGTATAATATTCTTGTAGTAGAGGATGAAGCAATTGTCGCTTTGGAGATAAAAAGGACATTAATAAAAATAGGTGATTACTCTGTTACAAATATAGCAACAAATTATGATGATGCTATTAAATATTTTGATGAATTTGTACCTGATATTGTTTTACTTGATATTTATCTAAAAAAAAGTAAAAATGGTATAGAGATAGCAAAAGAGATGAAACAAAAAGTTTCTAATATTCCTATTTTATATCTCACTGCTTTTTGTGATGATAAGACTATAAATATGGCTGTAGAGACAGAACCAATAGGTTATTTGGTTAAACCATTTAAACGAGATGATTTAAAAACAACTTTGCAATTAGCTACTTATAAAATTCGTTCTCAAGAGCATATTAATTCTTCTCTGTTTCATATAGGATATGATTATTTTTTCGATAGAACCAATCGTACTCTTTTTTATAAAAAATATCCCATACAGTTGAGTTTAAAAGAGAGGAGACTTTTGGAAGTTTTGATAGATGCCAAAGGAGAGATAGTTCCTTTTTATATTTTGGAGGAGTATATTTGGAATGGTAATCCAGTTTCTCAAAGTGCTATTCGTACTCTACTATATCGTCTCAGAGGTAAATTAGAGTATAAACTAATTGAGACTATTCCCTCTTTTGGGCTTCGTTTGTTATCTATTTAGGCTATAGAGCTTTTTAAAAATGCTTTTTTAAAAAAATTTGAAATTTCTAAAACACTCCATGAAACCATTATAATAGGTACAGACATTTTTCCATAGTTATTAAATTTATATTCTAATTTAAAACCTCCAAATTTTTGATAAAATCTAAAATGTTCATCTTTTATTACTGATACTATATGATATGTATAGTTATTTATCCCTATAGAATAAAGTCCATTCATTAAGAGTTTAAACTCCTGATTTAATCCTGCCTTTTGATGTTTGACGACTAATCTTGAGCTTTCTGCTATTTTAAAATATTTTTCTCTTAGATGATTTATTGAGTAATATTTATCTATTGGTAATTTTTTGTTCGAATCAAAAATTACTCTACAAGTTCCTGTTATTTCATTATCTATTTTAGTATATAATAAAGCAGAGTTTTCATCAAATTTATCAAAATTTAATCCATTAATATAATCTGGAAATTCGTTGTCATAGCCTATTTGGGTATAAATTTCACTTCTTAATTTAAATATTTCTATAAACTCTTTTACAGTCGTAGCCAAATATAAATTTTTTATATTATCTTTCCAAATAATCTTTTTGTTGAACTCAATAGCTTTAATTATAGTTTGTGTTAACTTTTTTTTTATCCATTGTTGCTTTGATACCTAATCTATTTAATGTTATAGATACTCTAATTTCAGTATTAATATTTATCATATTTTTTCCTTTTTAAATGATTTTGAAAAAAGGATTGTGGCAAAAATGCGTGACAGGTAGCGTCACATAGTTAATTTTTTATCTCAAATAAATATTTTTTTATGGGATTTGTAACGCTAAGTGTGACATAAAAATAGTACAATAGATAATTAGTTTTAGTTAAAATATAATTTTTTATGTTTTTAATATATCTAATAATTTAATAAAAAAGGAACTAAGATGAAAAGATATTTATTAGCTGTATTGTTATCTATGTTTATAGATATAGATTTTGTATTTGCAGATAATTTAAATGAAGATGATAAAGTAGTAATTAGAGATTTAATTATTAAGACATTAAAAAATCAAAATTTAGTTAGAAGTAGTAGTAGAAATTTAAATAATAAAGATATATTAAAAAATATGCCAAAGCATATAATATATGAAAATAAAAGATATACAGGCAAAGAGTATTTAAAAAAATTATATACAAAATCAAATAGTCTAAAAACAGATGGGATAAAAACTATAAAATTCTCTTTTAAAATAAAAAAAATTAACTGTTTATATTTAAATAATAATTCTGTAAATTGTTATGTCAAAGAGACAATAAAAGCAACTTTTGTATCAAAAGATAATTTTTTGAATAAAGTAAAAGGTGAAGAGAGATTAAATATAAAATTTCATCTAAAAAAGAATATTAATAAAAAATGGAGTATAGATGAACAGAATATAGTTGATTTTGAAGCTATAGCTTTTTAATTCATAAATTACTTAAGTAATTTATGAATTATTGATTATGCCATAATAGCTTTTTTTATGCTCTCTTCATCTATTTCATCTTCATCGTATTTAACTACTACTAGCTTTTCTGTATCGTTAATATACCACTCTTTACACCCTTTGAGTTGGTGTAAATCTTGATGTTTAGCATGGTCTGTATCATCTATATGTATATAAACTATTTTAGTTTTTGCAGGGTTATCTAATGTAAATATCATTGTAGCCCAAATTATACATAATACTATTATTCCGTAAGATATACTATTTAGAGATACTATATCCAAAAGCATACCACCAATAAAACCACCAATAAAAGTACCAAAATATCCAAAACTATTAAATATACCCAAAACTCTACCTCTTTGGTGTACTTTGGCATATTTAGAAGCTAATGATTGTAATATTGGTTCTTGGAGATTAAATCCAATAAAAAATATAACAACTCCTACCATAAAAAGAGTATCAGTATGACTCAATCCAATAATTAGATAAGATATAGATAAAAATAAAATACCAAGAAGTAATATTAGTTTATATTTTCCTTTTTTTTCTGCTATCATCGCAGCAGGTCCCATAGATAAAATACCCACAATCATTGACGGTAGATATATTTTATATAGTTCGCTTTTATCCCATCCATAAGTTTTTGTTAATACAATAGGAATAATCATAAAAGCAAAGGTCATAAAACCTTTTACTAACATATTAGTTATATTCATCTTGATTAAATTTTTATTTTCAAAAAGTTTGAATTTGTCATGTTCTAGATATGTATGTTTGATAATAGGAGGATTTGGTACATATTTTAATAGTATAAAAATAGAAAATAGAGCTAAAAATGCAACCAAGAAAAATAGTGTAGGTACTCCTCCAAAATGAGAGGCAATAGTAGGTCCAGCTACCATAGATATAGCAAATGCTAAACCTATACTACCACCCATAATTGCCATAGCTTTACCTCTCTCTTCTTCTTTGACTACATCACTAATAGTAGCAGTAATAACAGAACCTATCGCTCCAGCTCCTTGAAGCAATCTACCAGCTAATAGAGTATATATATTATCTGCTAATCCAGCTATTAGAGAACCTATAGCAAAAATAATTAATCCAATAACAATACTTTTTTTTCTTCCTATTTTGTCACTAATAATTCCAAAAGGAACTTGAAAAAGCATCTGTGTGATAGCATAACCACCAATAATAATCCCAACCATAGTATGGTTGGAGTTTGGCATATTTAGTGCATATAAAGATAATACAGGCAAGACAATAAATAGACCAAACATTCTTAAAGATATGATTATATTTAGTGGTAAAATCTTTTTAAACATATTTTTTCCTTATGATTTTTATTTTTTTGGATTATATCAGGATTTTTTTAAATGAAGTCTCCTTTAAATGAAACTAATCCTTTTTGTAATAATTTTGCCATAAAAGAGCTAATACTTTTATCTTCTGACTATATGATACTCATCCAATGCTCTTTTTGCTTTTTTGACCACACCTTGCCAATCTAATGCCCATACTCTTTTATTGTTTCAAAAAATAGCATAAAATTGTTTTTTGGATTTTCTGCATTAATACGAAACTCAATAGCATATCTTCTAAAACTAATCTATACGAATTTAACTTTTGGAACTATTAATTATAGCTTCCATAAGTTGATGTTCTGTAATAGGTTTTGTTAAAAAAGCACTAGCACCTTTATTTAGAGACTCTTTTTTTCTTGTATCATTAGATGATATAGCAATAATTGGTATATCAATATCTTGATTATAGTTAGTATGGTAATCCAAAAAATCTATACCATTTATTTTTGGCATCTCTATATCTAATAGTATTAGTTGAATATCAGGATTTTCATATATTTGCTGGAGTCCATCTTCTCCATCGATAGACTCTATTGCTTTGACTTGATATAGATTTTTTTTTAAAATTTCAATAAGTAGTTTTCTATTAATATAGTCATCATCAATAATTAAAACTTTGAACCCTACCATCAACTACCTCTATACTTCTGTATAATATTATGAATTTCATCTTTTTGTATAATTCCTACAATCTCTTCTTTTATATTCTTATCAAGAGTTGTATCTTGTGATTTTGTTAAACTTAATAAAATTATATTCATATCTCTATGTTGTTTTGATATTATCTGTCTATTTGATTTTTCTAATTCTCTATCTATTAATAAAATATCATATTTTTTATCTTTTATTTTAGTTTCTAAATTGTTTATATTATCTATAATCTCTATTTTATAGTCCAAATTTGATAATACTTTTGATAAAATTTGTGCCTCTAATGGATTTTTCTTTGCTATTAATATGCTTTTTGGTTCTTCACTCTCCTCTTCATCATCCTCTTCCATAATTAGAGAAATAACACCACTATTTTGTTGTTTATTTTGAACTTTATGTTTAACTTTTTCTTCTACTTGTTCTATATTTTCCTCTTTTGGTTTCTCTTCTATATTTTTTTCTGCTTGTTTCAAAAACTTTTTTAGTATAAATAGAAGTTCACTATTTTCTATCGGTTTTGCTATATATTCATCTAATCCATTTTCGATAAATCTCTCTCTATCACCTTTTAGAGCATTAGCTGTAAGTGCTACAATTGGTGTATGTTCCAATGACTCTTCTTTTTCATAATTAATAATTTCATGTGTTGCTTCTACTCCATCCATAACAGGCATTTGAATATCCATTAATACCAAATCATATTTTGTATCTTTGATTTTTTCAAAAGCTTCAAGTCCATTATTGGCTAGTTCAACCTCTATACCATATTTTATTAGTATCTGTTTTATAAGTTTTTGATTGATTATATTGTCTTCTGCAACAAGTATTTTACCCTCAAATTGAATATTATTAAATGGAGTACTAATATCCTTTGGATTTGTAGCAATGCTATCATCTTTATCGCCTTTATTCTGTTCTATAATATTAATAGCATTTAAAATTTTTGTTGGGGTAATTGGTTTATATATTATTTTACTCTGTTTTATACCTAGAGATTCTATTTTGTTTCTATTACTAAAGCTTGTTATTAGAGTTACTTTATTTGCATCTAATCTATGAATAATATTTACTAACTCTCTATCCATATTATCTATATCTAGCCAAATATTATGAATTTCTGGGTCAGCATTGAATTTTTTTAACTCCATAGCTTTTTCAAAAGTTTTAGCTTCAACACCATAATAATCTAAATATTTAGTAATATATATATCAAGTTGTGTTGGTGTATGTTTTTGGTATCTAACCAAAGATATATCATTATCAATATGTTGTTGGTCTAATTTTGTACTCTCAATAACCTCTTCAAGCTCTAAAGTAAAGTAAAATCTAGTTCCTTTTTCTTTTTGACTTTCTAATTTTAACTCACTTCCCATAAGCTCTAAAAACTTGGTTGATATAGTAAGCCCTAATCCTGTACCACCATATTTTCTAGTAATAGATACATCAGCTTGAGTAAATGCAGCAAATACATTAAGTTGTTGCTCTTTTGTCATACCTATACCATTATCTTGGATACTAAATAGTATTTTGGCATGATTATTTTCTGTAGATAATTTAGTAATTTCTACATTTATAAATCCACCAAAATCTGTAAATTTAACAGCGTTGCTTAGTAAATTAATAAGTATTTCTTTAATTTTAACAGCATCACCCAAAAGTTTTTTATTTATAGAAGGGTCTAAAAAGAAGTTGAAATCTATATCTTTTTCAGATGCTTTAACTCCATAAGTCTCAATGGCATTTTCAAATTCAACAATAGGGTCAAATACAATATTTTCAAGTTCTATTTTATTACTTTCTATTTTTGATAGGTCTAAAATATTGTTAATAATACTTAATAAATTTTCTGAGCTTTTTTCTATAATACCAGTAAATTCTAGCTGTTCATCATCCAAATCAGTACTTTTTAAAAGCTCGGTAAATCCTACAATACCATTAAGAGGTGTCCTAATTTCATGAGACATATTTGCCAAAAATAGTGATTTGGACTCATTTGCTTGAAGTGCTTGGATTTTATCTTGTCTAGCATTTTCAATTAAAAGTTCCAAAAATTTATAAGCCTCTTTAATACCTTGATTGGTATTTAGATTTATACTTTTTATCTCATTAATACTTGGTGCATCAAATGTATGGTCAGATTCTATCTCTTTTGCTGTATTATTTAAAATCTCTTCTAGGCTTTTAATATTATTGGTTATCTCTTTTCTTGTTTTGTATCCTAGTACAGTTAATATTAGAGATAAAATCCAAAAGAAACCAGCAACTATCAATATAATAATGTTTTGCAAAATAAAAGCATCATTTTTAGCCCAAAGTGTTTTTTTGATTTCATTTTGCATTTTAGAAAAATATTTGATTTTGTCATCATGCATTAAAAACCAGCTAACAGGTTCTATTGGATATGCTCCATCATCTACATGTCTCTGTATTTTTGAATTGCTTGTTTCTATATCTATATCAATATTTTTATACTCTCTACTGCTCATTATAGCAAAAATTTTTGCTCTTAATGTGTCATCACTTATCTCTTCAGGATTAAATGTATTTGCTTTTAGCCTATATTTATTCCAAGCAGTAATATCTTGTTGAGTCATAGCTAGTCGTTTCATTAGAAAGTAGTTAATAAAATCTCTCTCTAGTGATATATTTTCTGTTGCTACATATATTTGAGATAGTGATGTTATTAATGAACTTATCTCATCATCAAATTTATAGTGATTTATAAGTAACTCAAAGTTTAAAATAGGTTGAGTTAAATTTTGTGTATATCTTTTTTTAAAAGCTTCTTTAAATGATATATTTCTAGTATCTATATCAGCACGAATTGATGGTAATTGTTTAAAATGATAAAATATATTTCGATTGTCATAATTAATTTTGGAGTTATATAAAGCAGAAAAAAAAGAGTGGTGATTAATAGGTATCATCATTCTTTTGGCTTGAGCAATAGTTTTGTCTGTAATAGCTCTTTGTCTAATTAACTCTTCTTTTGCTTTTTCATCATTATTTGAACCCAAAAAACTAGAACTTAAGCCTCTCTCTTTACCGATTTCTGTTAAAACTCTATTGAGATATGTGTTATTTTTAATAATATTTTTTAGTTCACTAGCTTTGTAATATTTACCATATGATAAATATACAAAATAACTAGATATAATAAAGAGCAGTATAATAGGGAACATACTTATTAATCTAAGTCGGTTGTTCATTTGCATAAGATGTCCTCCTTATTGTCGTTTTGGTTGTTTCATATACTTCTCTAGTGAGATAAATAGCCCCCAGAATTTTATAAATAGTCCTTTGAGTTTAGAGTGTTCTGTGCAGAATTGTATCTCTTCTAAAACATCTGCTAACTCATTAATTCTTAAGTTACTAGCAGCTCCTTTTAATTTATGTCCAAGTTCATGAATATTATCCATATCTTTTTGATAATATGAAGCTAATAGATGGTCTTTGTCGTGATGAGCTTGTTCTATAAAATCTTCTACAAACTCTTCTATTAGCACAACTGGTAGATTAAGCTCATCTGCTGCAATTTTTGGATTATAATGAATAGGTAGAGCAGGTGCATCTTCCAATACTATTTTTTCTGGTTCATCACTATTGATTGGTGTAGAACTTTTTTGTTCTATAGGTTGTTCTGATTTAGTAGGGGTTGGTTCATCTAATGGAGCTAAATCATCATCTAAATTTAAATCTAAATCCATTAAATCTAAATCTATTAAATCTTTATCTTCTTTTTTATTTTCCTCTTTTGGAGTAATAGTCTCTTCTATATCATCTTCTTTTATTTCAAGTGTTAGCTCTTCTTCTTTTGGCATATTGCTAACAAGTTCTGTAAATTTACTATCTAACTCTTCTTCTTTAATATCTGGTGTATCTTGAATAAATATATCGCTATTATCAGTAGGAAGAGTCTTTACAACTTCAGTTGTTTTATTTTTGTTTTCAGCTGGAGCTTTTAATGTAAGTAGAGCTAATTTAGTATAATACTCATCAATATAGTATGTTCTTTCTGATTTAGGAAGTTTTTGAATTTTTAGTAAAAGTATATTGATATTTGGAATTTTGAGTGTCAAAGCTAAATTAGCAAGATTTTTAATAGCTTTATCATCTCCTGCAAATAGTTTTTTCTCATCAATAATTGATTGGTCAATAAAACTATCAAGATAAAGTTTATAATCTTCTACACTCAATCCTATCTCTTTGGAAATTTTTTCTACATCTAAGTATATAGGATGATAATTTAGTTGTAGTTTACTGACTTTATTTTTAGTTTCTATAATATTACTTAGTTTGACTATAGTTATATTACCCTCTTGTGTAAAAAATAGGGTTTGGGCATAATTGGCTTTTATACTTTTATCTGATAGTTCTATATATATTTTATTGTCATCAAATTTAATATTTTTTGAAATACCATTTTTTTTAATTTCATTAAATGCTTTATACCCTAATAGCTCAATAAATTCACTATCTGCCATTATTATCTGTTTTTTGTTATCATATCCGTAATACATAAATTATTTACCTCTATTGTTTAATGATGATATTGTGCATACAGCTCAATCTCTTCTTCTATGTCTATTTTAGATGCTGGTTTGTGTACTATAATAAAACCAATAACTTCATTGTTTTTATTATATTTAGGTGTAGTATGAACATTACTCCAAAAATACATACCATCTCTTCTAATATTTTTTAGTGTACTAAACCACTTTTTTAATTTTTTATCTGTTGACCATAGTTTCTCATAGATTTCATCAGGAACATCAGGATGTTTAAATATCCGATGATTTTTGCCTATAAGCTCTTCTCTTCTAAATCCACTCACTTCTGCAAAGTTAGCATTTGCATAGGTGATGATACCATACAGGTCTATCTCATATATTAAATTATTTTCATAAGTGTATTCAATATCTAGTGGTATGAGTTGATGCACAAAGTTCCTTTTATTCTATTCATAAATCTAACAAGATAACTTTATTATAAAAATGCTAAATAGTAATTTAAATTAACCTATTTTTAAATTTTAAAGATTATATTTAAGAATATATTTACATTAATTAATAGTTAATGTTATCAAATATAACTCAATAATTATTATTTAACACTTTATGTTTTTAGTATTTTAGCAATTTTTTTGCTACTAGCAACTGAAATCTCTTCAAAAGAGGCACTATTTATTGCATCAAATGTTCCAAAATAGAGCAGTAGCTTTTTAACTGTAGCAGGACCAATTCCTTTTTTTTCTAATAGAGAGTTTTTAGTATCTTCTTTTCTTTTTTTCTTTTGATGATATGCAATTGCAAAACGATGAGCTTCATCTCTAAGTTTTTGTATCCATTGTAATCTTTTGTCTGTTGTTTTAAGCTCAAAAACACTCTCTTTTGTATATATAATATCTTTAGAAGCCCCTTTAGCACGGTGAGCTTTTGTATCTAGTTTCTCTTTTGCTATTGCGATAACATCCAAATTTATACCAGCATCTTTTAGTAGAGTTAGAGCTAATTTTAGTAGAGTATCTCCTCCATCTATTACCCATAAATCAGGAGGGGATTTTTTTTCAAAATCTTTAATTCTCCTAGATAGCAACTCTTGCATTTGTGCATATTCATTTTTTGCTTTTAGTTCATATCTTCTATATGATGATTTATCCCATCTATTTTCATTCCATACAACCATAGCTCCAACAGTAGCAACTCCCATCATATGAGAATTATCAAAACTTTCAACTCTATAAGGCGTATTTGTTAATTCAAAAAGTTCAGCAATTTTAGTTTCTATCTCGTTATCTTCTCTATTATTTAGTTTAAGTACCTCATTCGCATTGGTTATAGCTAATTGAGTTAGTTTTGATTTTGTTCCTTTTTGAGGATATATTATTTTTATATTTTTACCAAGCTTCTCTTTTAATACTTTTTCTATTTTATCTTTATCTTCAAACTCATGAGCTACTAAAATAGTTTTGACAATTTGTGGAGACTCTTGGGTATAAAACTCCAAAAGAGCCTGTTTATAAGCCTCATTTTTATTATATATATCACTACCTCTAAATATAGAAAAATCTGATGATATAATTTTGCCATGACGCATAAAAAGTTTAACTATTACCCCTTTTTTATCTCCATTAATGATAGCAAAAATATCCAAATTTTCCTCTTTTGCTAGGTCGATATTGGAGTTTATAGTTAGAGCTTCTATAGTTTTTATATTGTCTCTTAGAACCATAGCCTCTTCAAATCTCTCTTGAGATGATAGTTTGAGCATTTTCTCTTGTAGTATTTTAGTAAGAATATCTCTTTTTAGTAGAGCCTCTTTTGCTCTGTTTATAATTTTTTTATACTCATTTGTAGATATTTTTCCCTCACAAGGTGCTAAACATTTGCCTATTTGATAAAATAGACAAGCTTTTTTTTCTCTAAGACAAGATTTTTTCTGTACTAGTGGAAATACTTCATATAGAGTATCCAATAAAATTTTTCCACCATTTGGAAAAGGACCATAATATGATATATTTTTGCCTTTTATAATCTTTCGAGTTAGTTCAAATTGAGGAAAATCTAAAGACTCATCTATATAGATATATGGATAGGTTTTATCATCTCTTAGCAGTATATTATATCTAGGTTTGAGCTGTTTAATTAGAGAGTTTTCCAAAATAAGAGCATCATTTTCACTATCTACAACTATATAATCCAATCTATAAGCCTGTTGTAACATTTTGCTAATTCTAGCATCCAAGTTTGGATTAGGATGTAGAGATGGAGTAAATCTCCAATAACTTTTAACTCTATTTTTTAGATTTTTAGCTTTGCCTATATATAATAGTCTATTATTTTTATCAAAATATTGATATACACCTGCACTAGAGGGTAGATTTTGGATTGTTTTTAATATTTGATTATAGTTATTTTTATCACTCATACCAGTGACTCCATCCATCATTATAGTATTTGATAAGTTTATGACTACTAAGTCTATTTGCTTCAACTTTAACTTTATTAATATCAGGAGGAAAAATTATCATTCTACTCCAAATTTTGTTATTAGTTAGATATTTTAGTCCTTTTAGAGGAGTTATATTTATATTTTTTAGTGGCATTTTTGAAGATAATACAAATCCCCACTCTCCAAAGCTTGGAATATAAACATGATAAGGAAGAGTGTATAGTTTTGTAGCCTCTATTGATTTGGTTATTGACCAAAATGCTTTTTTTGAGAACATTGGAGAGTTGGCTTGTGTTACCATTGCTCCATATTTAGATAAGTGGGATTTAATTAGGTGATAAAATGTAACACTATATAAACGACTTAGGGAAATATTATTTGGGTCTGGTAAATCTATAATAATTACATCATATAACTCTTTTGAGTTTTCCAAAAATTTCCACGCATCTTGATTGATTACTGTTACTTTTGGATTATCAAAAGAGTGATGATTTAGCTCACTTAATTTTGGATGGGTTTTAAATAGAGTAGTAACGGCAGGGTCTAAATCAACTAGAGTTATTTTGCCTATATCTTGATATTTTAGTATCTCTCTAAGTGCTAATCCATCTCCACCACCTATAACTAATATATTCTGATGACTTTTTGATATTTGCATAACAGGATGAACCAAAGACTCATGATAGCGATACTCATCTATAGTATCAAACTGAATAGCTCCATTGATATAAAACTGTATTCTACCATTTATAGATGTGACTATAAGCTTTTGATAAGGGGTTTGCTTGGAGTAGATAATACTATTTTTATAGAGTCTGTTTTCTATTATAGAGGTTAGAGTATTTGATTTAATAAATCC
>Ga0256828_1001852_pt1 | contig 12981 bp, 9 predicted proteins | sample CV88metaG_FD_185993 | JGI IMG/M metagenome (GOLD analysis project Ga0256828, IMG submission 185993) | Hydrothermal vent microbial communities from East Pacific Rise, Pacific Ocean - CV88 | ecosystem: Environmental > Aquatic > Marine > Hydrothermal vents | place: Pacific Ocean: East Pacific Rise... | reverse complement strand
ATCTATCTCGGCCTGAACTGGCTCTGGATACACTCAGTCCGCAAAGAAAAAGCACAAAAAGACTTTGCACGCAGAGAACGCAAAAAACGGGAAGTCCATGAAGCAAAGAAAAGACATCCGTCACATGAGAATACACTATTTAAATATACCCCTTCACATGAGCATGATGCGAATCTCCCCAGCTAAGTACTATTCTCCACTCTTTTCAGTAAATATTTCAACATACAAATGTCTGTCTTCTTTACTTGAGGCTGTCGTTACATAGGTATAATAGTTTATCCATCCGCCTTCAGCAGTAATACCAAACTGTGCGGGGGCATACATTTGAGTCAAAACAGCCAACATCGCCACATCTTTATCTGTTGAAGATGCTGTTTTATTCTTGTGCTCACCTACTTTTTTTATCTTTGCTCTACAGGTATAACGCCCCACACTGTTGTAATCCCAAATTACGATGTTCTCTTCTTCTATTTTGAAATCAGCATCAAATTTTTTATCTACAATCCTTTTGAGTACTTCGAGTACCCCTTTGTCTTCACAGCTTACTCCTTTTTTCACAGTCACAAGCCCTTCAAGGTTTTCAGCTATTTTGTCTAGCTTTTTATCTGTTTCACAACCGGTAAACAACAGTGCTCCAACTGTCAAGATCATCCCTGTTTTTAAAATATTTTTCATATGTTTCCCTTACTTCACGGCTTTTTCTTTTTTAGCGGGGGCAAGCAAAAGGTAAAAAAGTACCACAAATCCTACATACGGAATCAGCGACAGCAAAATAATCAGCACAATGTTCTCTTTCCTGTCCCTTGCCCTTCGTACAGTAGCAGCAAGCCCAATAGCACTTCCAAGAAGTATTGTCACGCCAATGACCGGCAGATTATCTGTCTGTATACCGATATAGATACCTGTGAAGAGTATCATGTACGTCAACAATACACCATAGACAAGATAATCCAACCGCCCGCTCCTGCCACGGAAAGAAAAAGGATTTTTAAAATCCGATCTCAACACTGTCTCAAGCAGTACTTCTCCCTGATCCGTTTCAGGAGCAACTGCCACTGCTTTCCCCTCTGCTGCACAAGTATTGCAAATACCATTTTCAATTTCATTTGCACCTACGACTCTTTTACACTCTTTACACATTGCCATTTTTATTTTTCCTTTTATTTTCTTTTTATTTCTCAATCATAATAATAGTCTGCATCTCTGTCTGAAGCCAAAATGATCACGATGAACATCGCTATACCGGCTATCAGCAGTATCCCGATCGATCCAAGTGCCACACCGAATGAGCTGTGCTGCTCTATCCACCAGAAGAGGCCGATCACCGATGCCGCACCCAGGATGATGGACATCATCTGATTCGCGGGATCTTCCTGGAAGAAAAAGAATCCTGCTATCAGAAGTACATAGGGGATCATCGCCAGAATAATCGTTGCAAAACCTATGGGAGTATACCCGTAATGTTTCTCGCTGTGTCTGTTGATCCTTTTGCTCGCCCAGACCAAAAATACCAGCAGAGCGATCGACAATGCCAGGCCTGCTACTTCCATTCTACCCCCTTGCAGTCATCGATCTTGACAATAGCGGCACCACCTTTGAAAAGATAGATGAATTTTACGCTCATCCCTGCCTCTTCAACGATCATGCGGGTCTCTTTGCTTTCACAGATCTTCTTTTGTGCGATGTGGACAAGGAGATCTAGGTTCTCTTTCTCTTTCATCGACTCCTTGTTATGATAGATGTAGATCACTTCGTTGTCCACCACTCCGCCGATATTGCCTTCTTCCTCCAAAAAACGCTTTGCCGTATTGTTCGCTTCAAGACCGGCAGCCATCAACATTATGATCAAACCTATTTTCAGTATTCTTTTCATTCATTCTCCTCTGTCGATATGTTGAGTCTTTCGACCACCGCTTCTGAGATACCAGTATAACGATCCGTACAGAAAAAAAATTTCCCTATGGCAAAAAGACTGATTCATTTGTATATATTTCAATATGTTCGAAGATCTCGTCTTTGCTCAGGCTCCACTCTTTTATGAGCACATCTGAAAGGTAGACAAGCAGCCCTTCATGCCTCTCTATGATCTCCATACTCTCCCCAAAGAACTGTTTGGCCTTCTCTTCAAGAAGTCCGACTCTATGCTCGTTCACACCGAGTATGTCATAGTTGAGTTTTGCCATGCCGTACACGTTGTTCCGGTTGATCATATGCTTCAGGAGTACTGTGGCTTTCTCTATGTCGTCCGCACTCCCGGTAGTAATGCCTGATTTTCCGTACACTGTCTGTTCGGCAGCCACACCCCCGTAAAGCTGTCTGAGTTTCCACTCCATATCTGCTATGTTCTCCAGCAGCATACCGTCATCGCTCTCGCGCATTGCAAAGCCCAGTGCTCTCTTCTGGGAAATACTCTCGGAAGAGATCTTCAAAATACGGGTCGCCTCTTTCACCTGCATCATACTGCCACCCTCCAGGACAGCCCTATGGTACTCTACCAGGAAATGCCCAACCTCGTGCACCGCGATACTTCTGCGCATCTTCTCCTGTCCCTGCGTCATCTCCCTGCTGCTCTGCCCGACAATACTGCGTTCGAATGCCTGCAGAAGGATCTCCGTACCGACCTGTTTTTCTTCTCTCAGGGCAATGAGTCCTGCCTCCTGCACAATGGATTCTATGGCTGCGGGGGTCAATCCTGCCATATTTTTTGCCAGGTAACCGATGTCGATGTGCTCTTCTTTCTTCTCTATCCCTGCAAGATAGTGCAGCAAAATGGCTTTTCTCTCTTCAAGGTTGGGTTCCCTGAAATGTATCTTCTTTTTGAAGCGCCTCAGCATTGCTTCATCCATCTCCAGATTGTTTTCGTGAAAGTTCGATGCCATAATAACGATGATATGGTGCTCATTCGACTTCTCTACTCCATCAAGGTGGGCAAGAAGCTCGTTTCGTGTATCGTCCTCCCAGTTGTGTTCTGAACTTCTTCCTCGTTTTCTAAGCAGGCTTTGTGCCTCGTCTATGAAAAGGATGCAGGCATTGTGCTCGGACTTCTCTGCCAGGGTGTTTGCCTGGGAAAAAATACTTCGTATCTTTTTGGCACCTGAACCTACATAGAGCTCATCCAGGCTTCCTGTCACTGAAACAATGGGCACATCAAGTTCTTTGGCAAGATACTGTGCGAACTTCGACTTCCCTGTGCCTGCTCTTCCGGAAAAGAGGATATTGAAGGTCTCATCAATACCGTACTGCGCATACTGCTCCTGCCTGGTAATGATCTGCAGCAACTGTCTTGCCTCGCCCTTGATGTCTTCATAGCCGATCAGCGACGAGAGGTCTCCGGAGATCTCATCGGGTTCCAGGGTATTGAAAGCCTTTTTAAAAAGCGATACTCCCATGCTTACGAAAAGGAGGTAGAACATTCCGGCAAAAAAGAGAAAAGAGATAAACCCGGAACTTGTAGCGAGCTTTACCACCATCAACTGCGGTTTTTGCTTCTCTTCTATCCATTTGTAGGAGATCTTCCGGTCCAGCAGTCTCGACTCCAGTGAGAAGGTCATGCTCATAGCCGGCAATGTTTTGACAAGCATCATCCTGTCACCCTCTTTGGCAAGTACGGCGACCTTGCTGTCTCCCTCTTTGACAAAATAGACATGACTTTTTGAAGTAAGGTTCTCAAGCAGCTGTGTCGGGCTTGCAACTTCTATGCTTTTGTTCTTGTCTGTACCGGCAATAAGTGTCTGCATCGCTCTATATTCAATGACAGAGGGGTCGGCATTGTAGGCTACGCGAGCCTGGTAGAAGGGTATGAGGTCCAGTCCTATGAAAAGCATTATCAGAATTGCTTTCCACTCTTTTTTGATGAACCAGGCCATTTTTTCCAGGATATTTTGGAGAAATTCATTCATGTTATTCCTTACTTTTTTTCAGAATAACATCTCATAGAGAAAAAAACTTTCCCTACAGGGCAGAAAGGCGTCTACGCTTCACCAAATATCGCTGTAGATTTTTTGATTTTACGGCATTCCAGTTCTTCCTTCCAGGCCTCCCAGATCTCTTCTGCCATGTATTTGTAGTACTTATGGCTGCTTGGAAGCGTATGAGATGCATAATATCCGCCGGTACATTTTTCATGGATCATCCATCGCATCTCTGTCAGATCTTTTACATCTCGTAGGTGGTTGACAATCTGTCTCGCGACTTCGCTATACTTGTACTCTATGAAATATGCCTCTGCCAATCCACTGGGATCATAGTAACAAAGAATCTCCTTTGTCTCTTCATACATCTTTTCCATTTTTCCTATCTCTTCCCACATTATAGAGTATGTCTGTTATTTCAACATCTCTTTGTCTAGCAACTTTTTCAAGTTCAAGGAAGACTTCTTTTAAGAAGGACTTTTCTTTCTTCTTGCATGTCCTGAAATGTTGAAGAGATGAATATTTTTATGTGTCTTATTTTTTGTTTCATTTATCTACTCATACTTTATACAACAAAAGAGTAGCTATATTATTAAGTTGGTTAAAATCATCTAATAAATCTCTTAATCCATTATTTAAATAATTTTCAAGTTGCTGTAGACTAATAAAACTAATAACCATTATTCCAAATACAACACATCCCTCATTATCTATTTTCATATCTCTCTCATCTTCATTTTGATAATTGTTTGGATGTAAATTCATATTTGCATTATTGATAATATCTGGGTGTAATAATGATTTTATTTTGCATAAATCCCGTCTAATACTTTTCATCAGACTCATGAGACTATCTCTTGTCCGTATATGCTTAATTTCTATATCAATATGTTTACCGTTTAATGAAAATCCTTTATGAATTCTGTTTTCTTCTCCATACTCTCCATCAAATGTTACGGTGATATCTGTTCTTCTTGTATATGATTGATCAATACCTAAATCACCTTGCTGAATAAGATCATTACAATAAGTTGAGTTTATAGGAATTCTATCTGCTAGTTCTGTATGAATTTTATAATATTGCTGTTGATTTGAAGTATTTATTGAATTCTTAATTAACATAAACATATGACTTTGAATATCTGCTTCAGTCAATATTTGTGGATTACCAATCAATTCATTATTATTTGATATTATTGTATTTTTAATAAAATCTATATTATTTATAAGTTCATTTCTATCATAAATTTCTGTATCAAATACTCCATATCCATTTATATGATTATCCAAAGTTCCATTAATTAATGTAGACTTATTTTCATCTATATATACTTGTAGCATTATTTCTCCTAATTATTTATTTTCTAAATGGATTTTTTGATCTACCATCACTATTTTTTTCTTCTTTTTTAAGTTTCGTATATATTTTTTTCTTTGTACTTGAGGAAGTACTAAGTTCTAATATTTCATTACTTTCTATTACTTCTTCCTCAACGGTTTTATTTGATTTTCGATATTCTATATAATCATGTAATTTAAGTTGATACATTGCTTCGCTATCTCCCCTCTTTGCTTTATAGAACCAATAAAATCGATGATTTCTCAACCATATAGGTTTCATAAAAGGAATCTCTTCATTTTGAAAATCAGTATTTTTAAGAGTTCCTTGAAGTTCAAGCTCATAAAATTTTAATTTATTTTCTAAATATTCTACATCATTCAGTCTATCACCCTTCTCAAGTTCCCAATACATTAAAGGACTTTCGTTAGAGGATGAAATCACTGTTTTTCCATCTGGTAAAAACTCAACAGAATGGACAGATTTTTTATGCCCTACCAAAGTTGAAATCAATTTTCCTCTTTCAATATTCCATAATCTTACAGTCATATTATTTGAGCCAGATACTACTATTTTTCCATCTGGCGAAAAAGCAACAGAATGGACAGGAGCATTATTCCCTACCAAAGTTAAAATCATTTCTCTACTTCCAATATCCCATAACATTAACTTCCCATCACTCGAACCTGATACAACTGTTTTTCCATCCAATGAAAATTTAACAGAATTTACCTGTACTTTGTGTCCTTTTAAAGTTGAAATCTCATTATACTTTTCTATATCCCACAGTTTTAATGTGGCATCTTTTGACCCTGAGACCACGGTTCTTCCATCTGGTGAGATTGTAACTGAAGTGACACTATCTGTATGTCCTCTAAACGTAACTAAAACTCTTCCACTTTTAATATCCCATATTTTTATTGTTTTATCAAAAGAACCTGATACTATTGTTTCACCATCAGGTGAAATCACAACGGAACTGACACTATCAGTATGCCCTCTAAATGTGGCTAATAGTTTTCCATTTTCAACATCCCACACTTTTATTGTATTATCAAGAGAACCTGACACTATTATTTTTCCATTAGGTGAGAATGAAATGGAGTTTATACGTTTTTCATGATTTACTTTCCATTCTTGTAGCATTATTCCACTCTTTATATCTCGCAAGTGAATAGAGTTAGGTTGTAACATACCTACTGCAATTAGTTTTTTTATCTTTGAAACGGCAAGGCAGGAAATATTAATATTTTTACGGTTATATAAATATTTATTTATATTTCCTATATCCCAAAATTTTATAGTACAATCTTCCCCAGCAGAAATAATATATTGATCAGAAGGTATCACTATTGATGTCACACTTTTATAATGTCTTTTCAAAGTATATAAACATTGCTTATTTTTTATATCCCATATTCTTATATCACCATCAGCATGACCAGTTATTATTTTATTGCCATCTACAGAAAATACGACATGCGTACTATATTTTCCTTTAGGTTTAAAAATAATGATATTATTATTATTCTTAAGATGAAATTTCCGTATTATAATTGTCCCATCGTCAAAAGTAGCTACCAATGTTTTACAATCCGGTGAAATTGCAACAGAAGTAATTTCACCTTTTTGTTCATCAAACATTTCTAATAGTCTATCACTTTTTATATCCCATAATAATATCAGTCCATCTTTAGAACCTGAAACTAATATCTTATCATCTGGTGAAAATGCAATAGAAGTGATAGATCCTTTATGTCCCTTCAATGTTGAAACTTCTTTACAACTTTCTATATTCCATATTTTCAATGTTGCATCTGCTGAAGCCGATACCATAATTTTTCCATCTGATGAAATTGCAATTGAATTAACAGGACCAAGATGTCCCTCAAAAGTTAAAATTTCTTCACAACTTTTTATATCCCATAATTTCAATGTAGTATCACTTGAAGCAGAAACCACTGTTTTCCCATCCGGTAAAAACTTAACAGAGTTAACACTATCAGTATGTCCATATAACATAGACAATTCTTTACCACTTTCTATATCCCATAATTTTATTGTGTTATCAAAGGAACATGATACTAGTGTTTTTTTATCTGGTGATACTGCTAAATCTAAAATTATTTCTTCATGGGCTTTTTTTGAAAATATAAGATGTAAAGGACAATAATTTTTAATTATTTGTTTTGCACTTAGTATTGAACTTTCTTTTTGACTAAGATCATATTTTTTACTTAATTTATTTAATGCATTATATGAATAATAAATAACTTTTGAAATATCCATAGTTGTAATTTCATTTTTTACTTTTTCTAAAAGAAATAAGCCCGTATTATGATTGGCTTTAATAATATCTTCTTGAGCTATTTTATATAACTTCTCTTGTTCATTATTATATTGTATGCTCAATTTAATAAAGTTCTTTTCTTCATCAGTTAGATAATCTTTATTTTCTTTTAACCATATTGAAGCCTTACTAAGTCGTAATCCAGATAAAAAAGCTTTTTCATTTTTACCTGCTTCCTTCCATTCTTTTAGTGAAACTTCTAAGTGTGATTTTCCAAGAAGAAACTCATGTTCATTTTGTAACCAACTATATAGTAACTCCCATTTTTGTATTAATGCTTCATGTACTATTGAGATCTCATTATCATTTTTCAGTAAAAGTCTTGCTTTCACAAGAGCTTCAATCATACTATGGGTATATGTAGGAAGGTTATTTAAAGGTGCAGATATTTTTACATAGTCACCCTGCTCATTTACACTTACAAGATGAGGAATGAATGCATATTTTAAATTATTCTGTTCTTCTTCTGTAAAATTATTCATTGCTTCATTTACAATATTTTTTATAATAGTATCTAGAGGGTTTTCATTTTTATTCCCAAGATTATAATAATCTTCTAGTGTTAAATTATGATTATATTTTGCATGTTTTTCATACATTTGATTTAAACATAAAGCCAAAATTGGCAAGGCATTTAACGTTTTTACATCTAACTTTATTCTTTCTATTAACTCATCATCCACATTAATACTGCAAACTTTTGCAGGTTTTTTAATAACTGCATAAATCTTTTCTTCTCTCATTGGCGGGAGAGTTATAATATCGGTACTCTCCTGAATATCTTTTATGTCTATATCAACTTGATAATCTTTTAAAAAATCTGCTCTCATTGTGGAAATAGCAAATATATATTGTTTTTGCAATAAATAACTAAAGCATTGATAAAAACATTTCTTCTCGTATTCCTCAGAAGATGTATAAAACTCTTCTGCTTGATCTATAGGTATTAGTATAGATAAACTATTAAAATCATCAACAGAGAATTCTATATCTGTCAATACATCATCTAAGGTATCTTGATAATTATCTGTTTGTAGGTTTTCATATATGATTTTAAAATCTTCTGTATTTTTATTTGTATATTTTATAAGTATTTTTGTAAATTCATAAAGAGGTTTTTTTGATGGTATCAGTACGGGAAGTACAAGCCATTTGTCCTTGTATATTAATTCCAATGTTGCCAATACTCCAGCTTTAAGTAAAGAAGATTTTCCCATTCCTGATGTAGCAATTATATTTAAAGATTTAGGGTTATTCTTATTTTTCATAGCGTTAAGCTTTTCTATAATAGACTTGGTTTCTTTTTCTCTACCAAAAAATATAGCTGCATCTTTTTTTTCAAATGAAACCATACCCGGATATGGTGATCGATTATTATCCCATTCAAACCCTCTTTGAGTATTAAGTGAAATTTCATTAATTCGTTTTATGATGTCCGAGATTGCTTCTCTATTTGATGTTATATCTATCTTTTGTATATAAGTGCTAATAGCATTATTAATTTCATTATTTTTGCCATGCTCTATAATAACAGGTATTATTTCTTTTCCCAGTATTCTAGCATATGTATATTCAACAAAACACCATTTTGATTTAACCCATGAAGGAGAAAGGAGCAGAAGTACTATATGACATTTATCAAGCTGACTATAAAGTTTTTTTTCCCAGTCCTCACCTCCTTTAATACCTTTATCTAGATCAAAATCTAAAAAAAAAGATTTAAATCCCCGTACTACCAATTCATCTGTAACTTTTTTTGTTTCTTTATTATCTAAAGAAGAATGAGATATAAAAACCAATGCCATTATAACAAACCTTCAAAGTTGATATACTCAACAGCCAATGTATTTGTATCAATATGTAAAATGGTTTTTCCCTTTTTTTTAGCATAGTCAACAACATCACCCGTGCCACCTGCTCCTTTTGCCTCTTCTCCATTCCAGAGAGCAACTATCAGATCACTTTTGTCAACTATCTCTCTACCAACACGCATATATCCCTCTTCTCTTGTTTCCTTTTTCAATGAACTTACTTCATACGTACATACAGAGTGTTCCAGACAGCTTTCAAACTTTCTCTTGCTTTTTTCTGAAAAATCTTTTATATATTCCACTTTCTCAAAAGGAAGCGGTACGATCAGTTTTGCTCCAAAATCCTGTGTAAGTACTTCAGCAATCATTCTATCAGAACCCTCTGCCAGGGGAGAGATGATCCTGTCTATTCTGTATGCTTCAGACAATTTGGTGATTGCCAACACAGAGACTTCCCTTATCTGCTTCTTATTTTTTAGTATCCTATGCCCTGTGACACCTATTTTAAGTGCTTTTTCATCATTCTCACAAATATCGCAAAGCGATATCTCGTACCCTGCCGCAGCCAAGACATAAGGTATGAAATAATTGATCATATAGTCATACTGTATATGCTGGTTCGGGTCATACCCCAACTCTCCGGAAAGTTTCGGCTCATCTCTTCGTAATTCATCAAAAGGCCGAAGGCACATATGTATACGTTTGTTCTCAGCGGATAATTTGTATTTAACTGTGCCTTTGGTCTCTTTGTCTACATAATCTGTTTTTTGATAACCGTGTAAATAATGGAATACATTCCATCTTGTATGCTCATTTTCAGCAAGTAAATCCTTTACTGCATCATATTTATTCGCGAAATGTTCAATATTGGTCTTTAGACAGGATCTATAATCTTTTTCACTTTTATGTTTTTTCAATCCCATATATCTGAGCTTCACATCCAAATGATCTGCTACCGAACGATTCGACTCTTTTTTGAAGTGGCTCCGAGCCGACCATTTCGAATCATATTTCCAGAATAGTTCATATTCAACTGTATATATCGGTGGGGTTTCATGGTATTCGATCTTATCGTTTTCCACATTTTTTATTTTCTCATAAATCTGATCAATGCATTTTGCGATCGTCTCTCTGTCATCTTTCAATACTCTCTTAACATGATTGGTATGATAATTATCTCCAAAGATATAAAAACTCCTGTAATATCCACTATTTGCATCTACCATATTCTTTAATGTTTTACTATCATATACTCCAACCAGTAGACGTGTTTTGAACTTACTTTCCACAATAGCATCTTTATAGGTGATATCTGACAGATGCGCCGCTATATCAAGATTTGTCAGTGAGTCTTCCTCTGCCAAAATAATATTTGCAAGATTTTCATCCTGTGTCCAGAATGCATATTGGTATGATTTCAGATCGCTGAAATCGACTGAGACGAATTTAAAAACGGTCGTTTCATGTAATTTTTCCAGTTCTGGGTACATTAGGCGTACTTTTTTTCTGAATGCCATTGCATCTTCAGATACACAGTAGATCGTCAGTCTATTCCTATTCGGAAGCTGTGCCATAAGTAATGCCTGGTAAATGATCTCGATACTGAGTGGCGTATTGCCTATCAGTATCATCGAATAGGCTTTGTCACCACATATGAACCCAGGTTCAATACTGTCAACAGCATACTCATCGAACATAGATCTGGCAATGTTCTCATTTTTGGAATAGATATCCACATTCTTTGAGCTTATAAAGAGTCCATTGTCTTTATGGAAATTCCTCAGGTTCCTATTCTCTATTCTCAACAATATTCTTGGTCCTGTCCTGGAAGCATGTGTCTCTCCGATGATTCGTGTACACTGCAAAGCTATCTCAATATTATCCAAATCACTTAAGGTAGAGGCCAGTATGTATTTCGTTTTTTTAAAATTGAGTTTGTCCAAAAGTCTCTTCGACTTCTGGTTCCCAAGAAACACCGTGACCTTTTTCCTTTTGTACTCTTCGATATAGCTGCTATCCGAACTCTTCTCTATGACAATAATGCTTCCATGACCTTTTTGTCTCAAGTATGAATCGATCAGTATCCTGTTGTCTTTGGATAAGCCAAAAACAAGTAATTCCGATCCATTTTTTCGTCGATATATATCTTTTACATTCTGTTCAAATAGTTTTAATAGGATCAGGGCTAATGAGGAGGCAGCGAATACTGCAGATGCAATACCTGCGACATATATCCACTGCCATTGGCCTTTAGCCATGACAGAATCTTTGTTATTAAGAAGATCACCGATTTCTCCCGGACTTTTCAAGTCCAGCGTAAAGATATCCAAAGCATAGAACAATGCTTGGTCCCATGCCAATCCATAGATCTGGAAATAAACAAAGAAGGAGAGACCCAATATCAGGACGAACAGTGACGGAAGGATAAAGTACCTTAATCTCATGAGAGGAACCACTCTTTCACATCAGCCAAAAAAGCTTCCTTGTCAAATACTTTGCTCTGGTGTATTCTAACTTCGCCCAGTTCCGCTCTTGCAAAATCCCCAAGCGTGAACTGCGTTTTCTTCTTTCCATTTTTCTTTCTTACAACATTGTCCGCACCTATACTCAGTATCATCGCTTTTCCATCATCATCAAGATAATCTTTGATCTGTTCTGTTTTGTATACGAAATGTTCTCCATCAAGGCCATAGACCAGTTTGCACTCGATGGTGTGGAGATGATTGTCTTTGATCATCAGAACATCGAATTCATTCTCGACACCCTCTTTATATGCTACTTTCACTCCTGTCCATACATCATCAAAATCAAAATTCTCAATAATAAGATGATAGATATACTCTTCGAACACTGTTCCCTGTACAAAAACTTTATTCGTCAGTTTCCCGATCTCCTCAAGTATTTTCTCATAATCCGGATAGTCAGAAGTACCGGGAATAAACTTTTTATCATAAAGTGTGGCGTAGCTTTTGTAGCGTGTCAGGTCTGAAGCAAGTTCCATAATGGCATCTTTACGCTGCATCAATTCGCTTTTATCAGTCACTGACTTCAAAGTATACCCTTTCAGTAGAAGATGACTCTTGATATCCATATTGTTCTCTATATAATGTTTTTCCATTCCTTCAGAGGTAAGAAGGTTGTATGTATTGGCATAACGGTCATAGGCTATGACCTTCGCACCGATAGAGAGAAGATTCGATGTAAGGAGTATACCTATGGAACTAAGTCCATCCGTGGCATTAAGGTATATATCACTATAGTGGTCGGAAAACTGTTTGATCTTTTGGAAACAGGCCAGCATACTGACATAGCTGTCTTCATCTATCTTGATAGTTTCTATTTCATACTTGTCATTACGGTTATTTAAAGATGCCAAAAAGGCTTTTTGACCTTCAAGGTAGTGCCCCGCCCTCTTAACATCACATTTTGCATCATCATAGATAATGATATGCTTATCCATTTGTGTTTTGAATTCGTAAGATATGGGAAGGATCGAAGAGTGAAAATCCCCCAATATTGATACAAGTGTCATTCTACCTCCCTCAGATATCTTAACTTTAAATATTTCTT
>Ga0256828_1001851_pt1 | contig 12989 bp, 11 predicted proteins | sample CV88metaG_FD_185993 | JGI IMG/M metagenome (GOLD analysis project Ga0256828, IMG submission 185993) | Hydrothermal vent microbial communities from East Pacific Rise, Pacific Ocean - CV88 | ecosystem: Environmental > Aquatic > Marine > Hydrothermal vents | place: Pacific Ocean: East Pacific Rise... | reverse complement strand
AGCCTCAACACTCTCTTTGGTGGTGATATGCTCCATGATGATTTTGAGCTTTGGAAAGTTTGTCGCCAACATCTCATAGATAGAGACAAATTCAGCCTCTCTATCCATTACAAATCCATTGGTCTCACCATGCACACAGAGAGGAATCTCTAGCTCACTCATCGCTTCGAGAGTAGGGCGTAACTCCTCCACATCAAAACCACTTAAACCCCCTTCAGAGTTGGTGGTTATTCCAGCAGGGTAGAGTTTAATAGCTGTCAGCTCATCTCTGATACTCTCTAAAAATTCTTTACTATAAGTAGGTTTAAAAAAGAGTGTCATATAAGGGGTGAAAGTATCATCGCCAATAACATTTTTTATACGATTTTTATAGTTAATGAGCTCCTCTTTGGTTGTTACAGGGGGTACTAAATTTGGCATAACAATAGCCCCTGAAAAACTTTGTGATGAGAGAGGTGCAACCGTTTTAAGCATCTCTTCATCTCTTAGGTGAAGGTGCATATCAAGAGGAGAGTTTAGGGTGATTGACATTGGTATCCTTTTCGTATAATTTAATTTAGCATTTTGCCACAACTATGGTTAATAAAGGGTTTTAATATGCCCCATAATCTTTGATAATATAAAACAAATTCTTCTCTTTAGGGAAGAGCCAATATTTTATTTTTGGAAACTTAATGGAGAGCTCTAAAAGTTTTGGAGGGGTGTATCGAATAAGAGGGTAGTCAATTCCTCCCTCAAAGAGTTGGTTACAACGGAAGATTCTTAATGTGGTTTGAGCAAAAGCTTTGTCAACTCGATTGAGTTCAAAATGCCATTTTGCATACTCTGAGCAGGTAGGGTAGTATCGACAACTTCCAGGTAGAAGCTTAGAGATGTATTGATAGGCACTTAGTGGAATCAATAAGAGATTTCGATTAGATTTTTTCATAAGAGCCATTGTAGCATCTTGAAGTTAGAATAGGTTGAGCAATAAGGAGATAAATAATGTTAAGATGTTAGAATATGTTTTCTATTATTAAGCAATAATAGATTATTTATCTTAGGAGATGAATAATGAGTTATTTAGTTATACAAATTTTAGGCTCACTATTTTTAGCAGGAGTGCTAGGAGCACTATTTACATGGGCTTTTTTACAGAGTAGCTATAGAGAGAAGATTAGAAATATTAAGTTTGAGTGGCAAGAGAGACTTCGGATTAACTCTTTTATTGCTCATAATAAATTGATTGATTTAGAAGAGAGCTTTCGACTAAAGTTGGAAGAGAAACAGAGCAGTTATCGTCAATATTTAAAAAATAGAGAGATGAAATATCTCTCTAAAGAGAATGAGTGGAGAGAAGTTGTTCAAGATTTGGAGATAACCTTTAAAGATTGTCTCACCGATAATGATTTGACCAAAGAGAGGCAAACCATTGAAGAGCTTCGTCAAGAGAATCTTCGTCTACGTAAGAGATTAGATACCACTAATCCGAAATAGTATCTTGAATCACCTCTCCATGATGAACAATATAAGAGGGGGACATATTGATAGCATGGTAGATGGTGGTTCCATACTTCTTACTGTAGTATTGAAGTAGAATCTTCTGTTGAGTGGGTTCAATGGAGGGGGTGACCCATCCGTTGTTGCTCAAGACAATCATATTTTTTGGCTCTCCCTCATAGAGCTTTTCAGAGGTCGCTTCAAAGCAGATAGCATTTCTATAGAGAGTACCATCTATTGAGTAGTCAGTAAACTCTTTGGATGCAACATAGTCGGGTGCACCGTCAAAAAAAGCATCGTTGACCCATTTCCCCATCCACTCTGGAAGGGGATTCTCTTCTCCAAAGGGGACAAGTTTCACTTTATTGGCAATTCTAAATGTCTGCTCTTGAAAAATATAGGTTGAGTTTCTTGGAATCTCATCTTCCCAAGCGAGAGCTCCCAAGACAATGGTAATATCTTTGGAGTAGTTGACAAGAGCATTCATAAGATGAGGTTGGGTATTGAGAAAGAGTGCAAAGACAGACTCTGGAAGAACAATCATTTTTCTCTTCTCTCTTATCGCTTTTTGAATGGCAACAAAAACAGCATCGATATGTTTCTGTTGTAGGGCAGGGTTCCACTTATCTTTGACGTTGGTATGGGTTCCTTGTAGAAAAATATTTTGATTGATTGGTTCTACTTTTTTCAGATAGTTTTGAAAAGGGAATGCCAAAAAAATTAGAAGAATATAGAGGAGCTTCTTGTAGTAGATAGTCAAACTTAGTGAGAGAAGTATAAGAAAAAATTGCCACTTCTCAATGCCTAAGTAGGAGTTGGTCAACATCAACTCTGGTTTATACCAATCGAAACCAAAAGGGTGAATGTAGGAGAGGGTCAAGAGAAAGAGTACTTTTCCAATGAGGCTGTTTATCTTAAGTTTATCTTCTAATAGATAGATAATCTTTATACCAAAGAGATAGATGAGTCCATAGCTTAATCCTACTACCAAAAAGACGAGGGGAATTGCCCATGACATCTCGTAGTTTATAAAGCTAACTCCCATCCACCAAAACCATAAAATACCTGTCCATACACCTGTCCATAACCAAATCTTTTTATCGCTTAAAAGCAAGAGATATAGGGAACTAAGAGCCAAAATTGTATTAACAAAACTGTTAACAAATCCAAACCAATCAAGGTAGAGAAAGGCAGAGGCTAAAAAGGCTATAAAAAAGCCTGTTGTTATTTGATTTATGGTAAAGTGTTTGCTTATTTTTATATTTAAACGCAAAGGATTTCCTTATGGAAGCAGCAAGAAATTTTTTACCACTTATTTTTTTATTTGGTATTTTTTATTTTTTAATTATTCGACCTCAACAGAAACAACAAAAAGAGCATTCACTAATGCTAGAAGCACTCACCAAAGGTGACAAAATTTTAACCAATGGTGGTCTCTATGCCGAAGTTGTTAAAGTTGAAGAGGATTTTATCAAAATAAAACTGAACGATACATCAATTGTAAAATTAGATAGAGCTTTTGTCTCACGAAAGGTAGACGCGTAAGAGATGGGAAATTTAAACTATAGAGTTGTTGTTTTCATTTTTGCATTTCTATTTGGTGTGGTCTTCTCCATTCCATCATTGACGCAAAGTGCAGATGATACTAACACAACAGGGAAAAAGATAACCCTTGGGCTTGACCTTCAAGGGGGATTACATATGCTTCTCTCTGTTAAGACAGAGGTTGCCTTAGAGTCCAAACTAAAATCTATTGGAACAACAGTAAAGTATATTCTTGAAAAGAATAAGATTGCTTATGAAAAATTAAAGTTTGAAGATGGAAAAGTCTCATTTACACTACTTGACCCAAATGATGTCACCACAGTAGATGGACTTTTAGCTGAAAATTTCAAAGGTGTCTTGGTAGAGAAGTCAGATTTGCTCTATGCGATGAGATTGAGTCCAGAGTTGATAGAGACAACCAAAACTCATGCGATTGACCAAGCAGTAGAGACAATTCGGAATCGTCTAAATATGTACGGACTTGCTGAACCAACCGTTGCGAAGCAGGGTAAGACAAAAATTTTGGTTGAAGTTCCAGGAATCAAAACAGCAGAAGATGAAGATCGGATTAAAGGTCTTATCTCTAAAGCAGCCCATTTACAGATGATGGCAGTTGATGAAGATAGAGCCAATCGTATCTATGGAATGAGTGATGCAGAGGCGAAACAGTATGGGGATGTTATTCTTTTAGATGTGGCAGATAACCGTACCAAATATCTTCTTCGTTCTGTACCGATTCTCGATGGTTCAATGTTGACCGATGCACAGGTGGCTTATGAGAAAGATACACAGCGTCCAATGATTACATTCTCTCTCAATGGTAGAGGTTCAAAGATATTTGCAGATTTTACAAATGAGGCTCAAAAGACAAAAGCTAGAATGGCTGTTGTTTTGGATAATGAAGTCTATACTGCACCTCGTGTTCAGACACGTATTGGTGGTGGTCGAGTACAGATAACAGGAGACTTCACACCTCAAGAGGCACATGATGTTGCTATTGCACTACGTTCAGGGGCTCTACTTGCACCTGTTCAGTCAGAAGAGGAGAGAAATGTTGGTCCAACTCTGGGTGCTGACAACATTAAAGCGAGTTCAATCGCTCTGATTATTGGGTTCTTGTCAGTTATTGTTTTCATGGTTATCTACTACGGTATGGCAGGGGTCATCTCCAATGTGGCATTGGTTGCAAACCTCTTCCTTATCTTGGCTGTGATGTCTCTCTTTGGAGCAACATTGACCCTTCCAGGTATGGCAGGTATCGTCTTAACGGTAGGTATGGCAGTTGATGCCAATGTTATTATTAACGAACGTATACGGGAGCTACTACATGAAGGTGCTTCTATTACAAAGTCGATTGAGCAAGGATACAACAACGCCTTTACTGCTATTTGGGATGCCAATGTTACAACGCTAATCGCAGCTGTGGTTCTCTTCCAATTTGGTACAGGACCGATTAAAGGGTTTGCTTTGACCATTAGTATTGGTATCTTAGCATCAATGTTAACGGCTATCTTAGGAACACACGGTATCTACCAATGGTTAACGCCAAAGATAGATAAAAATAGATTAGGATTTTGGTTTGGAATCAAAACGAAAGGAGCAAAATAATGGAAGTATTTAAACACGATCAAGCCATTGTTGGCTTCATGAAAAATGCTAAAAAAGTTGGATTTCTCTCTGTTACATTGGTTGTTATCTCCTTGGGACTACTCTTTACAAAAGGGTTAAACTTTGGTATTGACTTTGCAGGTGGAACCGTTGTTCAGCTTCAATATACAGGGAAAGCTCCCATTAAAAAAGTGAGAGATATTTTAGCAAATAGCAGTGAGTATGGAGAAGCGACAGTTAACTTCTTCGGTTCAGACTCAGAGATAGCGATTCGTACCAAACAGACTTCAAAAGCTGTTAAGGGTGGAATCAAAGAGAAGATAGTGGCACTTATTAAAGATACAGGTGACTTTACAGTACGTGGTGTAGATATGGTAGGCCCTGCCGTGGGTGATGAGCTTAAGTCTCAAGGACTTCAAGCGATGTTCTACTCAATTCTTGGTATTCTGCTCTATATCTCATTCAGATTTGAGTGGCGTTTTGCTATCGCTTCGGTGATGGCTCTGATGCACGATGTTATTATTGCTATGGGGGCGTTGTCTCTTTTCCAAATCGATGTTAATCTACCTATTTTGGCAGCGATTCTAACAATTTTGGGATACTCTCTAAACGATACGGTGATTGTCTTTGACCGTATTAGGGAGGGGATTCGTACCTTAAAATCAACCAAACTTGAAGAGGTTATTGATGAGTCGGTAACACGTACACTATCACGTACAACATTGACTTCCTTGACAACCTTCTTTGTTGTCTTGACTCTCTATCTATTTGGTGGTGAGGCGTTAAATGGGTTCTCATTTACACTACTCATTGGTGTGGTTGTGGGTACTTACTCTTCAATCTTTGTTGCATCTCCAATCTTAATGTGGTTAAACTTCTCGATTGATGAGTTTAGAGCAAGTGAAGCTACTAAACTGAAGCGTGAAAAAGAGAGAGAGAAACAGCGTGCCATGTATGAACAGGGTACAATATAAAATATCAAATATAGAGTTAGCGTTGCTAACTCTATGTTATAGAGTAATTTTAAAATATAATTGAGATTCTATTTTAAAATTATTTTAGTTTGAGAGGTTCTATTTTGAATTGGGGAAAAGTCTTTTATATTTTTTTTACACTTATGAGTGTTACAACATCGGTTGCGTTTCTTTTTGAAAACTCTGGTATAGCACTCTTTACAGCAGGGAGTATTAACCTTATCTCTAGTATTTTAAAATTGGGTGTTAGAAACCTCTTCTCAGCAGAGCTCTTTGCAGGTTCGTTGGTGGCTGACTTACATCTTTTTCCTGCATTTTTTATCTACCATTTTAGTGATAAAGTAGAAAATTTTGGAATTATTACAGGATTGGTGGTTGGTGCTATTATTGCCAATGTTTATACTTTGATTATCTCTATTGTTGAGAGTGCAAAATTAAAAGAGGAGTTTTAGTAAACTTCTCTGAATTCAAAATTATCTATCTATCCTATCTATTACTTTTATCTTTTCTCTTCATTTTTTTCCAAATTCTATTTTTCTTTTAATATTTTTTCTATTTATAGAAGATAATCTCTAAATTAAGAATTACTTAAAATAATATTAAGTACAATAATTAATATAATAAATTAAATAAGAAATGAGAGGTATCATGTCTATCTATTTAAAAAAAACAATATTAATATTCTCTTTTACATTAACAGGAGTTCAAGGGATGGAGATAAAAAATATCTACCATGCTGTTGATGTGGCAGGTAAGCAGAGAATGTTTACTCAGAAGATGCTAAAAGATTATGCCATGATAGGTATGAAAAATAGTTTTGGTCAGCCTGATAAAGATTTAACAAAAGTTATAGATGCGTTTGAAGACCATCTCTACTCTCTTGAGAAGTATACTGACAATAAAGAGATAAAAAAGAGTATCAAAAAAGTTGAACATCAATGGCTAATTGTCAAAAAACTTTTAGAGAAAGAGCCTGTTAAAAGTGAGGTATTGACGATTCAAGAGGGGTTAGATGAGCTTCTTCACCTTGCTGATGATACAACCAAACTTTTTGCTAAAGAGACAGGTAAGGCATCTGGAGAGATTGTTAATATCTCTGGACGACAACGGATGTTGTCTCAGCGAATGGCGAGTCTCTATATGTTGAAAGTGTGGGGAGTTGACGATGATGAGTTTAAAGATAAAATGAGTAGTGCGATGAAGCTTTTTGATACATCTTTACAGACATTACAGAAATCAGAATTGAATAATAAAGAGATTAATAAACTTTTAAAAAGAGTAGAGAAGTCATTCATGTTTTTTCAAATAATGAACCGTTCAGAAAATACATTTATTCCTACATTAATTTATAAAAAATCTAATGATATTTTAGCTGATATGAACAGTGCAACACACTGTTACGTTAAAGTATCAAAATAGGAGAAAAGAAAGAATGAAAACTAGAATAATAAAAAAAATAACTTTAATCTCTCTTTTGGTATGTTCTTCCTCTTTATATGGGAAAAGTAGCGAGTTAGATGCCAATGGGTTGATAGATATTGCAGGAAAGCAGAGAATGCTCTCTCAACGAATTGCTAAAGATTACCTCTATGTAGGTAAGAATATAGCTATTAATAGGTCAGATAAACAGCTTAAAGCATCACTTAATGAATTTTTTAAAATACATAGTAAGCTAAGTGTATCAATTTCTGATCCAGAGATAAAAAATCTTTTAGATTTTGTTGCATTGAGTACAGATGAGCTGAAGAGTGTATCTAATCAGAAGTTTACGATAGATAATGCCCAATTGATTCTGGACTTAACCGAGTCTATGTTGGAGGGGAGTCAATATATTGTTAACTCTCTTGTAAAAGGGAAGAAGATAAAAAACTTTGCTGTTTTGGAGAAGGCTGCTAAACAGAGAATGCTCTCTCAAAGAATTGCTAAATATTATATCGCTTATCAATCAGGAATTAAAGATGAAAATACAGTAAATAGTATGAAAAATACTGTTCAAGAGTTTAGTGACAATCTTAATATTCTATTGCAAAATAAAAATAGTGTAAAGGTTAATAAGAAACTTAAAGAGATTGATAGATTATGGAAAATAGTTCATAAATTCTATAACAATATTGAAAAGGGAGGATTACCCCTTATTGTTTTTAATACAACAGATAAGATTACAAAGAAGATGGATGAGGTAACAAAACTCTATCGTCAATCCAACAAGTAGGTTTATTGATGAAAAAAATATGGTATATATTATTAATGGTGATTGGTTTAACAGTTAACTCTTTAGGCTCTTCACGAAGTGATGTTAAGATTATTGAAGCGACAGAAAATATTCGTTATTTGGGTCAAAAAATTTCTAAGGATTATCTCTACTTCTATTATAATCCAAAGAAGAGAGAGTTGAAAGAGCAGTTGTTAGAAGATATAAAGGTGATAGAGCAGTCAATCGATGATATATCTATGAGTACAACAAGTATTGATAGTAAAAATATTTTAGATTTTCTAACATACAATACAGATGAGATTAAAGCACTTATTGAAGAGAAAAGCACTCAAGAGAGTAGTATCTTGATGTTGGACTATAGTGAGAGTTTTTTAGAAGGTGCAAACTCTATCGCTTTGGCACATAAGTATGAGTTTACAAGTGAAGAGAAGATGTTAATGGAGGTTAAGGAGTTTGAGTATCTTTTAGAGAGAGTCTCTAAGTACTATATTGCTTCCAATCTAAATCTTGATAAGTTTAATAACTTTAAACATATGGGTGATGCTATTGTACAGATTGAAAATATTTTAAAAGCTATAAATAAATATGATTACCCTAAAGAGTTAAAAGAAGAGCGAACGACCATGAATAAAAGTTGGAAAGTATATAGAGAGTTCCTCTATAAATCACAGAAAGCATCTTTGCCTAATCTTGTGCTTTTATCCGAAAAAAATTTAAAGAAGATAGTAGAGAAAATAGCACTCTATCATAAAAAGAATCAATAAAATATATGGAAAGAGATTTAAATGAAAATTATTAACAGTAAAAGTATCTCCCTCTTCTCTATTTTGATACTCATTCTACTGAATGTCGGTGTAGTCTATTACACTTTTAATACTTATATGAGATATAAAGAGGTTAAACGAGAGGTAAATCATACTCTTCTGATTGATAAATTAGATACGATTCTTCATCTTGTAGAGAAGGAGAATAGGAACTCTAGTCAAGTTGAGTCTCTTAATTCAAAGATTAAAGAAAATATTGAATCAACCTTATCTTATGTTAAGCATAGTGTCAATTTTTTAGTCGATAAGCAAGATTTAGAGAAGTTGTTGGTCAAATTAAATCAACACTCTGTTGAGGGTGATAAATCAATTGAGACCATTGGTTCTCTGGTCTATACACTTAAAAGATTGGTCAATGAACTACAGAGTAGCAATGTTAATCAGGTAGAGCTCTCTTACTATTTGGAGCTCTTAAAGTTAGAAGATAGTTTAAGTAGAGAAGAGAGTTTTATTGCAAACTTTTTGACAACATCTAAGATGATGACAGAGGTAGATTTGTTCCGTTGGGAAGATTTGGTACAGAATGATGTTCGACCAGATTTTTCAAATATTCAAGATGCTCTGCTTCGTAGTAAAATTGATAAGATATTAGATCCTAAATACTTCTCTATGATAGGAAATTATGAGAGAGGAGAGGTCTTTATAGGTTCAGTAAAAGGAAACTACTCTCTCCCTGTTGAGAGATGGTCAGAGAGCTTGAAAAAAAAGATTGATAGAGTGGGCTCTGTTGAAAGTATGCTTCTCTCAGATATTACATTACAGGTTAATAAAAAAGCCTCATCGGTTGGAGAGGAGTTGTCTCAATTAATCAAGTTCTTTTTACTTCTGTTTGTGCTTATTTTGGTTTTAGTCTATATCTATATCAATATAGATAAAAATAGTCGCTTTTTGTCAAATACACTAAAAGAGATAGAGGCAGATTTAGATGAGAAGCAGAAGAGAGAGATTAATGAGGTTATTAAGAAAAATAATACCATAGAGATTTATAAATTCTTAGCCAATGCGATTAAAGAGCCTAGTCGTGCAAAAGACCATTTTCTTGCCAATATGTCTCATGAGATTCGGACACCACTCAATGGAATTATTGGCTTTACCAATATCTTAAAAGATACAGAGTTAGAAGATGAACAAAGAGAGTTTGTTGATATTATTGCAGAGAGTTCTAGTAACCTTATTACGATTGTCAATGATATTTTGGACTTCTCTAAAGTGACCTCTGGTAAAGTTGAATTTGAAAATATCTCATTTAATGTTATGGAGAAGTTTGAAGCGAGTATTGACTCTTATGCCATTAAAGCGATTCAGAAAGATATTGACTTAAAACTCTATATTGACCCAGAACTTCCAGTTGAGTTGATGGGAGATGCAACAAAGATTTCACAAGTTATTATTAACCTTTTGAGTAATGCTATTAAGTTTACAGAGCAAGATGGAGAGATAGGTGTCTCTATTGAGAAACACTCTGAGACAGATAAAGATGTGGCAGTGAGTTTCTCTGTAAAAGATTCAGGAATAGGTATTAGCCAAGAGCAACAGAGTAAGATTTTTGATGCCTTCTCACAAGCCGATGCGAGTACAAGTAGAAAATTTGGTGGTACAGGATTAGGACTTACCATCTCAAGTAAATTTGTTGAGTTAATGGGTGGAAGATTAGATATAAAGAGTAAAGAGGGAGAGGGAACCACTTTCTCTTTTACGATAACTTTAGAAAAATCAGAAAAGTCAAAATCGAGAGATTTGTCTATATATAATAATTTAAAAGTACTCTATGTGGTTGAGAGTCATCAAAAGGTAGATAGAAACCTTGAAGCTTATATTAAATACAGTAAAGCCTCTTTAGATAGATACACTTATGAAGAGCTACTAAAACTAGAGAGTAGTTTAGATTCAGATATAATATTTATAGAAGATGGTATCATTAAAAGTGATAAAGAGATGCAATATTTACAATCGTTAGGAAGTAAAACAGTTCTCTTAACGAATATGATGAAAGATTGTTGCTCTAATAGAGTTAGAGAGAACCTCTCTAAAATTCTCTATAAACCAATTAACTTTTCAAAAACAGTCATGGCTTTAAAAGTTGTTAATCGAAAGTTGGAGACTCCTCAAAAAGAGGTGACACAGGTTAGTAGTGTTCAATCGCATAAGCTCTTTAATGGTCTTGACGCATTGGTAGTCGAAGATAATATTATAAATCAAAAGTTGATTCAAAATATTTTGAATCGTTTAGATATTAATGTCACAATTGCTAACAATGGTGAAGAGGCTGTAAACCTTTATAAAAATGGGGTATATGATATTATCTTTATGGATATTCAAATGCCTGTTATGACAGGGGTTGAAGCGACAAAAGAGATTCTTGTTTATGAGAAAGAGAGTAGTCAAAAGCACACGCCTATTGTGGCATTGACAGCCAATGTTATTGATAGTGATAGAGAAAAATATTTGGCTGCAGGTATGGATAAATATCTAAAGAAACCTCTTGAAGTTGAGAAGCTTATTCAGACGATTGAAGAGTATTTTCCCGTTGAAAAGCTAAGAGAAGACCTTTTGTTTAGTAATGAAGATTGTAGAGAAGAAGAGAATAAAAACTTAAATATACTTCTCTATAAAGAGACCGAGTTAACAGGAAAAATATACTCAGCTGTTCTTAAAAACTTAGGTTATACAGTAGATACCTATAGTGCAGAGAATGAGTTTTTAGAGCAGTTAGATAACAAAGAGTATGCGTTTGTTCTTTTTGATGTAAAACCATTTAGAGCAATTAATTCTGATAAGTTGGTGGTTGAACTTATCTATGATAGTGGAGCTATTCCTATTGCATTTGTAGAGAAGCATAAAACCGTAGTACAGTATTGTGCAACACTTAAAGAGGTAGAGAATGTTAAAAGGATAGAAGAGACATTGATGTGTTCATAAGCTCCTAAGATTTTTTAGGAGCTTAACTCTCTAGTGTCCGTAACGACGTTTTTTTATAGCTTCTCCAAGTTTATGTACGACCATACCATAAAAATCACTGTGGTTATAGGTGGTGATAACTCTAAAGTTGTGTGTTCCTAACCAGAGTTCATCATAGGTTGCTCTTGGAAGTTTGATTAGAGAGACCTGTCCGTCAAAGTGAAGGTTTTGTCTAGGTTTAATCTTATATTTTTTACGTAAAGTGTATTGAGAGTATTTTGTCTTATATCCTGTCTTGAGTCTACGAAATCTATTGCCTGGGTATTTGGCTCTTACGGCAATGGTTTTAAGTGAACGTTTCCACCCATTACGTGAAAAGTAGTTGGCAACAGAACCAATAGCATCTTCAGCATTCCATAGGTCAGTTACTCCATCTTCATTAAAATCAACAGCAAAATCGAGATAAGAACTAGCAATAAACTGTCCAAAGCCCATTGCTCCTGCATCTGACCCCATGAGTTCTGAGGGTTGAAGATTTGACTCTCTTGTCATAAGTAGAAACTTCTCTAACTGTCTGGTATAGAAGTCTGCTCGTCTATCTCCTGTCATTGCCTTGGTGGTTAAGACATCAATTACACGCTTCTTTCCAAAGTTGACACCATAAGCTGTCTCAACGCCTAAGATACCTACAATATACTCAGGAAGTACACCATATTTCTGATAGGCATGGTTAAGGGTGTTCTCATGTTCATTCCAAAACTTAACACCTCTTTGAATGTTTCGTTCATAGATAAACATATTTCTGTATCTGTCCCATTTCCCTGCTACATTTAATCTACTGTTACGTCTTCTCTCAGGAGTGACCTCTATATTGTACTTTGTATTTTGTGCATTTGAAAAGAGTTCAAGAAGGGTGCTTTTATCAAAGTTATGTTGGATAATCATACGGTTTATAAAACTTAAAAGTTTATAATTATTTTGAAAACTACCTGTTAGTTCATTGGTTGTGTTGAGTGAGATATTCATCATCTGACTATCATTGACGTTATTAACACTTTGAATGGTATGCTCTTGAGGTAGAGAGATTTGAATCATCTTGTTTTGAATCTCATCATCGTTTGCCATCTCTCTGTCAATCATCTGTTCATTGTTAACATAAGCCTCCTCGATGATAAGAGGTGTAAGATGTGGCTGAGGAATATAAGTCGGTTGAGGTGTATAAACCTGTTGTGCTTCCTCTATTGTAGTAGAGAGAATAGGTTGAGGTGTATAGCTTGTTTGAGTCACATAAATGGGTTCTGCTCTTCTTGTAACTCGAGAGACAACAGGTTGAGGTGCGACAACAGCATGAGTCTCTTTTTTAGCTTTTACAATATTACTTTTTATAGGGCTTTTCGTTTGCTCTTTTTTTGTCTCTATAGGCTCTTTTTTAACCTGTTGTGTACA
>Ga0256828_1001850_pt1 | contig 13000 bp, 6 predicted proteins | sample CV88metaG_FD_185993 | JGI IMG/M metagenome (GOLD analysis project Ga0256828, IMG submission 185993) | Hydrothermal vent microbial communities from East Pacific Rise, Pacific Ocean - CV88 | ecosystem: Environmental > Aquatic > Marine > Hydrothermal vents | place: Pacific Ocean: East Pacific Rise... | reverse complement strand
TTTTTAGGATGAATGTATGCTTGGCAAATTTTTACTTGAATTTGATATATGATTAGTGAGCCTATTCAAGCATTTTTTATGAATAATGTTTGATGAGTTTTAAGTTTTATTGTTATCATTTTAGTTATTTCAGATTTAATTAAAACTAAAAAAAGGACTTTTGTAAATATTCCTTTATTATTAGCTACAATTTTTATATCAATGCCAATGGTTGTTTTTCAACAAGCTAAGGATATGAAGCTTGATGAATGATTATTTTTTGTTACTTTGATAGTTATTTATTTAATTTATAAAGTTTATTTCTTAGAGTATTTTTCAAAAAAACAAAATACTTTAGATAATGAAGTACATACTGAAAGTTTTTTTCAGGATAATAAAACAAAACTAACTTTTTTATTTGTGGTTTGAATTTTAACTTGATTTACATTTGCAATAAAATTCACTTCATTGTTATTGATAGTTTCTATAATAGCTGTGTTATTTTTTGTTAACTTAGGTTGATTTTGATTTTTAGGATATTTATTTTTATTTATTTCAATATTCACAAAATTTAATCTATGGTCTTATATGAATATAGATTATCCAAAATCAAATACTATTTTACTTAATAACTTTTCTTTAATTACTTTTGTATTAGCTTTAATATTATTAGTGATTTCTGTAAAAAGATATACTAAACTAGATTTAAAAAAATTATTTATATCTGTTTTAATATTTATTTTTTGAATATTAATATCACTTTCTCCTTGGATTTATAAAAATATTTCTCAGATTCCAGCTACTGATAAAATAAAGTTATGAACTATTTTAAATTGAAAGCAAAAAAGATTTACTGCTGATTATACTAAGATTTATTCAGATAAGCAGTTAAAAGAAATTAAAGAATATATAAAAGAAAAAAATAAGGTAGCAAGAAATGATGAAGATCATTTAAGATATTTTGGTTATGAATGAGGTATAAATAATTATGTAAAATTACCTTGGAATTTAACAATGCAAGTTAATCAATGAGGTGAATTTACAACTATTTGATGGTTATTCTTAGCTTTATTGCCAGGTATATTCTTATTTTTGCCATATAGAAAAAAAAGATTTGATATTTTTCCTATCATTTTAATTGCTGCTGAAATATTATTGTTTATTATTCCTGATACAAGAGCTTATTTTAGTGATATATTATCTGGAATAACTTTACCTTTTGGTTATTTAATTATTTTAGCTTTATTTTTGATACCAGTTTTATATTTTTTATATGCTTTAAAAAATACAAGATTAACTGTATTGTTTAAAATAAATCTTATTTTTACATCACTATATACATTTTTATGGGCAATTGCTGCTTATTGAATTGTATGGTATTGAATAATGATGTACTTTGGTTTATTGTTTATGATTTGATTATGACTTTATTATTTAGTAAGTTATAATGATTGAGAAAAAGGCAATAATATATTAATTGCAAAATTTTTCTCAAGTATATTGGTATTTTTTGTTATATCAGTTTGGTTTTTTATGTCTGTTTTCCCTCATAGTTTTAATAATTTAAAAAATGCAGGTTATCCAAATATAAAAACTTGAACTTATAGTTCAACTGAATTGGTATTTTTATACCATAGAGATTATTTAAATATTTTATTTAATTTAAATATTGATGAAGATAAACAAATTGATTTTATAGAAAATTCTTTTACTGACAAGGATTTACTAAGTATGGCAAAGCCATATTTAAATAATATTTCTATGTTAGATACTTTTTTAAATTTAATTGAAAAAAAACAATTTGATAAAGTTTTATGAAAAGAGTTATCTTTTCAAATAAATTCTAAAATAAAAAATAATTTATCTAAACAAGCTTATTTAACAAAGTTAAATATTTATAATTGAATACTTAAACCAGAAAAACAATATCAAAATACTGCTTGAATTTATAGAATTTGAACATTTTTAAAGTATTTTATAGCTTGAAATGATCACAGACTATATGAAGATAGTTTATTGAAAAATTATGATTATTATTTTAATAGTGATAATCCAGATTTGATTGTTGATAGAATGAAAAAAGTTTGATTAAAATATTTGCTTGTTGACTTAAATGCTGCAACAATTGATAAAGATCCAAAACATGATTTAACAAGAAGATATGAGGATTTACTCAAAACATTCACTTCAAACAAACTAAAACTAATTGAAACAGATAGTATTTGTTTAAAATTAGCTAGGGAAAAATATTATTATAGTAAGCATACTAAGCAAGATTTAGAAGATTATATAAATTTGGCTTTTGTAAATTCTGAGTCATATATTGATTGAAAAACAATTAATAGATGAACTAAGTTATTATGATGTTATAAAGAAATAGTGAATACAATAAATTCAAAACAAGTTTCAAAGGAAAAATATAGTTATTTAATTCCTATTGTTAATGAAATAATGTCTAATCCAGAATATGCTACAAATAAGGAAAAGTTATCTTTATTTTTACAAAAAAATGTTCCAGCTTGATCAAAGGTATTATTTGAAATAAGATAAAAAAAGTTAGAAATGCAATATTACATTTCTAACTTTTTTTATCATCTATGCATTTTATTTTCTGGATCATATTTGTTCCAAAAATCATTTCTAAATTCTTCAAATTTGTTTTCTAAAATTGATTGTCTAGCTTTTTTGGCTAGATTTACAAGGAAGTATAAATTGTGATATGAAAGTAAACTCATTCAATACATTTCATTTTCAGCAATTAAATGCCTTAAATATCATCTTGTATATTTTTTACAAACTTTACAATCACAAGTTTCATCTATTGGTTCTTTAGATAATTTATGTTTTTCATTTTTGATTTTTATATTTCAAGTGCTTGAAAAACATACTCAATGTCTTCAAAGTCTAGTAGGAAGAACACAATCAAACATATCTATTCATCTGTAAATTCATTCAACTAAATCTTCTGGAGTTCAAACTCACATTAAATATCTAGGTTTTTCTTTTGCTAGTACAGGTTCTATTATATCTAGAGTTCTATACATATCTTCTTTACTTTCTCAAACTGATAATCCTCAAATGGCTAATCATGGACAATTTAGTTTTGAAATAAATTCAGCAGACTCTTTTCTCAAATCATCATAAACTACTCATTGGCAAATAGGGAAGAGAGCTTGTAAGTATTCTCAGTTTTGTTTTCTTTTTTCATTATTTTCTTTCCATCTTTTTACACATCTTTCAGCCCATCTATGAGTTCTATTCATTGCAGCTTTTGCATATTCATAATTAGAATCTCATGGTGCACATTCATCAAATGCCATTATTATATCAGCTCACAAGTTTGATTGTAAATCCATATTGTTTTCAGCTGTAAAATAGTGTTTACTTCAATCTATAAAACTTCTAAAATGTACTCAATCTTCAGTAATTTTTACTAAGCTTTCATTGTTTTTAAAACTTGTTTCTCATCAAGTTTGTCATAGTGAAAATACTTGAAATCAACCTGAATCAGTAAGTATTGGTTTATTGTAATTTTGAAATTTATGAACTCATCAAAAATGTTTTATCACATCTTGTCCTGGTCTTAAATAAAGATGATAAGTATTGTTTAAAATTATTTCTGCTCACATTTCATCTAACCACTCATCAGGAATTCATTTTACTGTTGCTTTGGTTCAAACTGGCATAAAACAAGGAGTTTTAAAACTACCATGCTCAGTAAAAAATTCTCAAGCTCTAGACTTTCAGTCAATATTTTCTATTTTGAATTCAAACATTTAGAAGTAAAAAGTTAAAAATTTAAAAGTTAAAAGAATTATATAAATAAAAAAATATTATCAAATTTATTGATAATATTTTATTTATTTTCTTTTTCTAGATTTTTTAGCATTTCTTTTAATAAATCTATATTTTTTTGTTTTTTTTCATTTCTTTCATCTTCTTGAGTTTTTGTAGAAAATTTTTGATTTTCTAAAAAAGCAATTGTTCAGTGGATCCAATTTGGATCTTTTGTTTTAATGTTTTTGATATATTCTAATTCTTTTTGGATATTATTAAATTTATCCATAAAATCATCTCTTCAAAGATTATCTAAATCTGCATCTTTAATTATTTGTTCTAGTATGTCATCTCAAACAGTATAGCTAGGATCAGTTGCTAAAATGAGTTTTTCAATTATTTCTATTTTTTCTTCTGGATATAGCATTCATCTTAAATAATTTTTTGCAATTTTAGCTCAAATTGGTTCATTTTTATCATATTGTATAACAAAACCTGTATCATGAAATAATCATGCTAATGCTAGTATTTCTAATTTTTCATCATCTAATCATTCTTTTTTTCAAAGTTCAACTGCTCTTTCCATTACATCAAGAGCATGGTCATATTGATGATAATATAAATGTTGTAAGGGAGATAATAATATATTTACATAATTTTTTACATTTTCTATTAATTCTTTATTCATAATTATCTATTTATAATTTTATTTATATCATTATATCATATAAATATACTTAATACAATTAATAGGATAAAAAAAGATATATGAATTATATTTTCTATATTTTGAGCTATTATTTTTTTTCAAAAAAGTTTTTGTATTGTTCAATTAATAACAATAAAAATAAATCTTCATCAATCAAGAGCTGGTATAGGAAGTAAGTTAAAAACTCAAAGATTTATTGATATTACAGCTGTAATTATTAATAAAAATATAAATCAATTAGATAAAGAATTACTTATAAAATCTACTATTCAAATAGGTCAACTCATTTGGTTTAATGCTTCCTGTCTTTGTTCTGGTTTTTCTGGTGAAATTAATTTTTTAAATAATATTCCAAGTCATTTTATTGTTAATAAACTTTGATTATAAGTTTCTAAAAAACCATATTTTATTGAATCAATAAAATTATATTTATATTCAAAATCTTTATTTAATTCTATATTTTTTCAAACATAAGCTCAGATTTTTCAAGTTTCTTTTCAAGGAGTTATATTTATATCTAATATTTTATTATCTCTTTTTATTTGAAAAATTAAATTATTTCCAGGATTTGATTGTATTATTTTAATTGCTTGTTTTGGTGATAGGATTTTTTTATTATTAATTTTTAGTAATAAATCATTTGTTTGTAATCATGATTTTTCTGCTATTGAATCTTTTAAGGGTCATAATAAAACACCTTCTTTTTTTATTAATATACCAGAATCAATTGCTTGCTCATATGTAGGAATCAATTTTAAATTTAAATCAGTTTCTATCTGAGTATTTATTCAAATAGGTTTAAGTCATATAAAAAATAATATAGAAAAAATAATACTTGCTAGTAAAAAATTCATAAATACTCATGCTAGTATTATAATTGATTGTTGCCAAGCAGGTTTATTTATAAGTGCTTCAGGATCATTTTTGTTTTTTAGTGATTCAAGACTTTCTCATTTTAATTTTACAAAACCTCATAAAGGAAGCCAATTTAGAGAAAATAAAGTTCATTTTTTATCTGTAAATAATTTTTTTGCTCTTGGAGGTAATCAAAGTCAAAATTCTTCTATTTTTACTCAAAATTTTCTAGCAGCAGAGAAGTGTCACAATTCATGTATTAGTACAACAAATGAAAATATTATTATTGCCACAATAATTCAGATAAATATCATAATTATTTTTTAAAAATTATATTTAAGACAATAGTATTATAAAAGCTAATAAAATCAATTAAATAGATATGTTTTATTTTTGCAAAAATCTTTACTTTATGTTATAATATAAAAAATATTATTTATAAAAAACATATGGAAAAAAATAATAAAGTTAATGAATCACATGAACAAAATAATAAAAATCAAAATGATTTATTAATTAAGTCTAAGTTTGTAAAGGAATTTACTAAGACTTTTTTAGCTTGAAAAGATAGAAATAGGTTTATTAAAGAAATAATGGAAAAAGAATCAATTGATGATTCTGAATTATTAAAAAGAAAATTACAAAATTTTAAAGCATATACAGAAAATGATGACTTTAAAAATTTTGATGAATCTAAAATAAATATTGCAGATTTAAGAAAAGAGGTTGTAAAAGAATATACTGAATTAAATAATTTAAGATATGTTTATTTAAATTTTTTAGAAAATAATTATGAATTAGTTTCTAAGGAATTAGAATTTTTAGAAAGATCAGATGATTTTAATAGATTAACTAAATATCAATTAGAAAATTTACTAAAAAATGAGAAAAGTAATATTGATTTTATAAGTTCTATATTAAAAAAGAAAATTAATGTAAGAAATGATATAAATATTTTTGATAGTTTAACTGATAAAAAGATAGAAAGTAGATTAAATGAAGTTGCTAAAAAAGATCCTGAGTTAGCTCATAACTTAAAAATTGTTTTATTAAACATTTCAGAATGAAAAGCTAATAATCAAGATTTTAAATATTTATTTTCTTCTTGACTATTAAATTTTGATGAAAAAAAACAATTATTAGAAAAGTTTTTTCCATATATTACTTTTTCTCAAGCAAAAAAATATTGATTATTAAGTGATGAAGAATTAGAAAAATATAAAGATATTACTTTTGATATATTTATAAGGGAAAATGTTGATTTAAATCAGGAAGAACAAGAAAAATTAAAAGAGGTTTTAAATATTGATAATTTAAAAATATCAATAAAAGAGCTTTCTGATAACATAAATGATGCTAATTTAGATTCAATAGTTTCTGATTATAATTTTACTTGAGTTTCAGAATCAATAAATGATACTTTTAAGGAAGCAAAAGAAAAGTTAAAAGAAGAATCAAATATTGAATTGCTTAAAAATTTATGAATTGATATAGAAAAGATAAAGAAATGAGCAATTTTAGAAATTATTATTCCAGAAAAGGATGAGGATTGAGAGGATACAAAGTATCATGAAAAATATTTTTTTGAAATAAAGGATATAAGTGATAAGGAACTTGAGTTAAAAGATATTTGAAAAAATGATGATATTCATTATCAATGAGAAAAAAAGGCTTTTTCATATAAGGAGTTATCAACTTATATAAATAAGGAAAAAGCTAAAGTAAAAGTATTTTCAAAAAAAGAATTTAAAGATTTGGTTACAGATGAAGCATCTGAATTTGATGTAGATTCATCTTTTGAATTTGTAAAAAATATAGATTCTATTACTGGTGATGAAAAAAATGAAATTATAAATTGATTAATAGAAGAGTATACATCTCAAAAAGTAGATTTAGAAAAGAAATTAAGTAATTTAAGATCTTGATTATGAGAATATACTGGTTTATCTGAAGATGATAAAAATAAAAAAGAAAAACTACTTTTAGATAAGATCGAATTTTTAGATAAAAAAATTGTAAAATTAAAACAATGAGAAGTAGAAAATGAGGAAATATTAGAAGATTATAATTTTAATAATTTTTTAGATAATTTAAATTTATTAGATAAGCAATGAAAAGATCTTGGTTTTGAAAAATGAATTTTTATAGAAATGTGAAAAGGTCTTTTTGAATGACAATGATGAGGTTCTTATGAGGTTATTGAGTTAGATAAAACAAATTGAATAATCACTTTAAATAGCATTGCTTGAAGAGAAAAAGTTGATTATGAAAATTTTTTAAAGGTAATTAAAAAAGAAAAAGCTAGAAGAATAAAGAAAATTACTAATTTTAATGATATTTTAAATAACAATTTAAATAATAATTATTGGAAGGATTTAGAAATTAAAGATGGAGAATTAATTCAAAAAGATGTAGAATATAATAATAAAAAAGAAGATAAAAAAATTGAATATTTAGTTTCAAATGAAAACAATGAATTAGTAAAAATTAATGAAATAAATTGAGATAAGGTTAAAGTTCAATTTTGAGAAATTAAAGATTTAAATGATGATGAGAAGAAGGGAAAAAAATATTCAGATAAAGATAAAGTTCATGAAATAAAGTTATGAGATGAAGTAGAGTTAACTTTAAATGAATTAAATAAATATATAGATGATTATAAATTATATCCTGATTGGAAAACAGGACAAAAAAGTTTAAAAACATCTGATCCTTTAGATGTACAAAATAATATTAAATGAAAATTTTCTACTAGATTATTTAATAGGTATTCACTCTCTGAACTAATTTCAGGTTGAAAAATGATGGTTGCTTGAATTGAAGATTCATTAAAAAAATGAAATGATATTCATGCTGCTAAATTTGCATTAGCTTTAGGTTCTATATTACCAGAAGAAATTAGAGCTGATTTGAAAATAAAGGTAGAAAGAGAAGAAGCAGAAGCTATGGATAAAGCTATTGATTGATTATCAAAAGTAGATTCTCCAATAGCAACTAAAAGAATAAAAGAATGGTTATTAAATAAAAATACTCCTGAGTATAAAAAAGAAGCTGGTTTGATGTTTATGCTTCAAAAATATGGTGTATTATATGCAAAGGCATTAACTGAATTTCAATGAAAGTTTTTATGGTATGAAGCTTTTGGTGGTAGAATATGAGATGAATTATATAATGATATTAAATCTGAATGTGAAAGAAATAATGTTCCTTTTTCTGAGGAAAAATTAATGCATATGTTGTTAAAAAGACAATGTAAATGAACATTGAAACCAGAAAGAAGATCTAGATTACATAAGGATTATGAATGAAAATGGAAAAGTTGAGTATCTGAAGAATTTGAAAAATGATATAAAGATGCTTCAAAAAAGAGAAATGCAACAGAAATGGTAAAATGATGAATGGATGAAGCTTTTGGTTGAACTATTCCTAATGCACTTTGATGGTTTAAAAAAGCTGTTGAAAGATGAGATGGTCCAGAAGTAATGAGTGAGTGATTCTTTTCTTTGATGTATTCATGAATATTGGGACAACAAGATGAAAATTTACTTGTAGAAATTAAAAATTTGTGGGATGCTAATTGATTACCTGTAATTATGATTAGATTTGCATCAAATAAATGAGATATAGATTTTTTTAATAAAACAGTATTAAATTTAGCTAAAAGAATGCAAGAAGTTGATTCTAGTAAGTTTCCTAAAATTTATGATGAAGCAAAAAGTATATTTCATGATATGCAAAATTGAAAATGAACAGAAAAAGATAGGTTAGAAAAGACTCAAAAATTTTGGAAAAATTATTGAAAAGCATTAAGTAAAGCATTATATTTTCAAGATACATGAAAATCTGAAACATCTAAAACTGATAAATTAATTTTATTGGAAAAAGATGATGATCCAATTTTTTGAGAATATTATAATAAAGTAAGAGCTTTTACTTGAATTGGATGAGCTTTTAATAAAGATTTAATGGATGATGAGTCATGAGAACATTGATTAGCTTGATTAAATCATAAAGAAATAATAAAAAGATTTTTTAGAATGGATAGTTGAAGATCTATACCTTCTGTAAATATTTCTATAGTTGAAAGATTATGGAGTAAATTATCTGAAGATATAAATTCTATAAATGATAAAGATATGGAAGTATCTTGAAATGATGATTTAGTAAATAAAAGAAAATATTTAAAATTAGTTTTTAGAGATATTTTTTCTTGATTTATTACAAATCATCCTGATGCTACCTTTTTAAAGAAATATGTAGAAGCTTCACCATTTAAAGATGATATGAGAAAGTGGGGAGTAGATGATAAAATGATTTCTAGATTTTTAGAATTTTCAGCAGGTGAGATAGAGGCAGGGTCTGCAGGAGCAGATGAAATAATTGATGAAATAATTGATAATATTTTATTGAATAAAAAAATTGTTAAAAAAAATGAAAATCCTATTTTCAAAACAATGGAAGAAATAAAAGAAGAAACAGATTTCTCATTAAACAAATAAGCTAGACAAAATGTCTAGCTTATTTTTATTTTTTCCAATTTGTTATTAAACTTTCTAGATTTATACTATGAGCTGTATTTCAATGTGAATCTAACCACATTACTATAGAGTTTATTTGCATTTTTTCATCATTACTATTTGCAGTTCAACTAGAGTCAGTATCTTCTGGATATGATATATTAATTTCTCTAGTATATATTGGAGTAAAATTTGTTCATCAATTTTGAGTATAAAGTCAGTTTGTATCAAGATTAACTCTAAAAAAGTTTCTATAACTAGTATTTTTATAATCTTTTGAAGTTAATCAACTTGCTTTACTCAGAGTCCATCTTCAATTTGAATCTGTATAAATTTTATACATTCAACTAGTAATATCATAAGTATTTCAATTATCTCATACACAATTATTATTGTAATTTAAAACATTCCAACAATTTTTTGCATCTGCTCATAATAAAATCCAATTTGTATTTCTTATATTTTCCATTGCTTCAATTCATTCTCTTGCTATTTCAATTGCTTCTATTTTATTTTTTGTTGAAGTTGATAAATTATATGATTTTATATATATATTAAATAGACCTAATATTCAAATTAATAAAATCAATATCATTATTATTGCTTCAATAATTGATGTAGCTTTTATGTTTTTATTCATTTAATTTTTTAAATTAATAAATATTTTTTATAGCATATCTTTTTTGAAAAAAAAAACAAGTTTTATAGTTTGATAAAACTGTTGTTTTTTATATAATACAGTAACTTTAAAATTAGTATATATAAAAAATATGAATATATCAATTCATGATGAGCAAGCTGTAAAAAAATTGCTTGAAGAAAATTGAGAGAAAGCATTTAGATATAATCAAATAGAAAATGCTGTTTATAAAAATTTCATAGATGATTTTGAGCAAATGAATACCTTGTCTAAAAAAACAAGAGATATATTAAAACAAAATTGTTTTTTTACTTCAATGGAAATAGATTCAGAAGTTACTTCAGAAAACTGACAAACAACAAAGATTTTATGGAAAACTAAAGATGGATTTTTTATTGAGTCTGTAATAATGAGACATTTAACTTGAAGAGTAACTCTTTGTGTTTCTTGTCAAGCAGGTTGTCCAATGGGATGTAGTTTTTGTGCTACTTGAAAATTATGATTACAAAAAAATCTTGAATTTCATGAAATTATAGAGCAAATTTATCATGCAGCAAAAAAGATAAATAGTGAATGAAATAAACTTAGAAATATAGTTTATATGTGAATGGGGGAACCAATGCTTAATTATGACAATGTAAAAGCTTCTATAGATTTTGCAGCTAGTCAAAAAAAGTTTGATTTAAGTAACAGAAGAATAACTGTTTCAACTTGTTGAATTATTCCAGGAATTAAAAAATTTACTGCTGATTTTTCTCAAGTAGGTTTAGCTATTTCACTTCATGCTCCAAATGATGAAATTAGAAAAAAAATAATGCCAGTTGATTATACTTATCCATTAAAAGATTTAATGAAGGCTTTAGATGAGTATGTAGCTAAAACAAATAAAAGAATTTTTTATGAGTATATAATGATAAATTGAGTAAATGATAACTTGAAACAAGCTCATGAGTTAGGAAAGCTATTACAATGAAAATTAGCTCATGTAAATTTTATTCCTTATAATCCTTGAGAGGGAACTAATTCTGATTGATTTTTACCAACACCAAGATTTATAATAGAAAAATTCCAAAAGATCTTACAACATTATGGAGTAGTTTCAACAATTAGAACTACAATGTGAGATGATATTGATGCAGCTTGTTGACAATTAGCAAATAAAAAGAAATAAATTTTACTTTTTAGGAAAAAAGTATATATTTTAGGACAGTTTTTTAATTTTTTAAAACAATTTAGATGAAAAATTTAATATTTAGATTATTTCTACTTGCACTTGCAGGATTTGCATTGTTTGCATATGTTTTTCCTTGGAGTAGTTATGATATAAAAGTTCCTTATACTGGAAAAGATTATAAATTAGGTTTAGATTTACAATGAGGTATTGAACTTGATTATAAAATAGACTTGGAAGATTTAAAAAAACAAGATGATTTTGATGTAAAAAAAGAAAAAGAAGTTGTAGAATGATTAAAATCAATCATTGAAAAAAGAGTACAAACTCTTAATATTAATGATTCAGAAATAAATGATGCTTCTTATGGTTGAGAAAAACATATTATTGTTCAAATTCCTTTAAAATGAAATGATAGTTTTTCAAATAAAGAAAATATACAAAGAGCAAAAGAAGCTATTGGTAGAGTTGTTAAAATTATCTTTAAAGAAAAAAGAGGTGAAATAACTCAAGCTGATTTAGATGCAAGAAAAAAAATTACAAGTGATGCTTTAGCAGAATTACAAAATTCTAAATATAACTTTTTTGTAACTGCAAATAAATATAAAGATAATTATGAAAAAGTATCTGTTTGAAATATTAAAACTCTTGCTGAAATAGTAGATGATTTTGCTAATATACAAGAAAATCAAATTAATAATGTTACTTTAAATACTGGTGATAAATGATATTTAATAGTTGTAAAACAAGATGATTGATCTTATAATTATATATTTATTTCAGATACTCCATCAGAATGGAAACCAGCTAAAGATAGTAAAGGTAGAATATTAAATGATAAATATTTTGTTAAATCATCAGTTCAATTTAATCAAGCTTTTGAACCAATGGTAGAACTTACATTTAATGATGAAGGTGCTGAAATATTTGGTGAATTATCAAAAAGATTAGTTTGAAAACAAATGGCAATATTTGTTGGTTGAGAATTATTAACTGCTCCAGTTATCAATGAACCAATATTAAGTGGTAGAGCTGTAATTACTGGTAATTATACTCCTGAATCTGCTAAAAAATTATCACAAGATATTAATACTTGAGTAGTTCCTGCTCCTATTTATCTTACTTCAGAAAAATCAATTGATTCTAGATTAGGTTTAAATTCATTAAGTAAATTGATTTATGCTTGATTTGCTTGATTTATATTAATATTTGTATTTTTAATAGTAGTTTATAGAATGTCAGGTTTAATGGCTTCTATTGCATTATTATTATATATTATAATTGTACTTGCTATTATTAAATCAACAGGAACTGTATTAACTCTTGCTTCTATTGCAGGTTTAATTCTATCT
>Ga0256828_1001849_pt1 | contig 13018 bp, 5 predicted proteins | sample CV88metaG_FD_185993 | JGI IMG/M metagenome (GOLD analysis project Ga0256828, IMG submission 185993) | Hydrothermal vent microbial communities from East Pacific Rise, Pacific Ocean - CV88 | ecosystem: Environmental > Aquatic > Marine > Hydrothermal vents | place: Pacific Ocean: East Pacific Rise... | reverse complement strand
TGAAAAAAATAAAAAAGATTATTTGTCAGTTAATATAAAATCTTGAGCAAATATTATTTGAGAAATAGGAATTTCTTTAGTAAATACAAAAATTATTAATACTAGAAATGAGACATTATTTAAAAATTATACAAAAAGTTTAAAAAATTCTATTTTAGTTTTATTAAAATCAGATAGTTATTGAGTAAATAAAATATGAAATTGATATAATAAATGATTAAATATTTATTATAATGATCCTTTTAAAACTAATAAATGATTAAATAAATTTTCTAAAGATAATAGTTATTGATATGAAAATTTTATAAATAAGTGATGAATTTGATGGAAGGAATGAAATAAATCTCTTTTAGAATTTGCAGCATGAAAAAATGTTTGAGAATCAGTTAAAGATTTTATGAGTTTTTCTGTTATTAATTTAGGTGATCCAGTTATTAGTTTAAAGAAAATTACTAAAAAAATAGTATGAACGAAAAAAGATAGAAAATTTGATTCTACTATAGGTAAACTTATTTCAGATGATGATAATATATTAGATTATCAAGTTTTTGATTATAATAATGATAATAAAAAGGATATTTTATTAATTAAAAAGGATAGATATTTTAAATTGTTAGAAAATAAAAATGTAGAAGAAAATTTTATAAATAAATGAAATTTAGCTTTTATAGTTGATTTATGAGCTAGTGATTTAGTAAAGACTTGAGATTTTACTTGAGATTGATATGATGATATTTTCTTTGTTAATAATAAATGAAAGCCATTTTTATTAAATAATGTTATTAAAAATTTTACTAGATATTCTTTAGTAAATGATTTTAAATTAGATTGAAAGATTGTAAGAGTAGAGTCTTTTGATATGGATAATGATGGAAAAACAGATATTATTACTTTAGATGATTCATGAAAAATTAATATTTTTTATTGATGAGGTATTTCTAATAAACCTTCTTTTACTAAGTTAACAGTTTCGAAATGAAATTGAATTAAATTAAATAATGAGATAAGAAATGATAATTCATTAATTTATTTTGATTGATTGTATAAACCAGATAATAATATAGCTAATACTAATGAGTTTGAAAGATATTTGTTTGTTAAATATCCATATAGTAACAATGATGAAGTCATTAATTATAATAATGTTTTATCTTGAAAAACTGAATTACCTAAGAATAAAAAAACTACATATTTTTTAAAAACACAATATAGTGAATATTCATGAATAAAAGTTGAAAAACTATTTAAAGATATTAATTGATGATATTTATCTAGTTGAGATTTAGTTGATGTTACTATTAGATTAAAAAACATTTCTAATAAGACTATATCTAATATTGATTTTGTAGAAAAAGTACCTAACACCTTTAAATTAGAAAATAATTCACTTAAAATAGATTGATATGAAAATAAAAAAATAATTTGATGAGAAGTGGGTTATAATTTTTTAATTAATGATATTAATTTAAATAAGTGAGAAGATTTGATAATTAATTATAAGGCAAAAGTGAGGCCAATACAATATTCTTATATGCAAGTTGGTTTATTTGAAAAATGAGAAGTTTGAGATGATAAATATTGAGATATTATAATTAAGAAAGATAATAAAAATTGTAGTAATACAATTAAATTATTTAGATCTGTAAATAAAAGATCTTATTTATTATGAACAAAAGTTCCTAATTGTAATGATGTTAAGGCTTCTTTACCTAAAGAATTAGAGAAAAATACTATTGATAAAGATTGAAATTGAATCCCAGATTATATAGATAAATTATCAGATCCTAATAATACGGATACAATACAAAAATATGCAAAAGAAAAATTAGATATTATGAATAAAGATTCTGATGGTGATTGATTACCAAATGATGAGGATTCTTTAGATGGTAGTGTTTTATCAACTTTATTTAATTGATGATCCACAACTGTAAATGTGTGATTATGAAAATGATTAGATAATATAGATAAACAGCTTGATTGATTACAAGAGGTATTGAATTGACTTAATTGTTGAAATGCTTCATGTTTTGCTTCACCTTTAAACTGGGCACCATTAGCTCCTGGTTCAGATCCTATTTTTATGTGAAAAACAATTTGAGATTGATTAAAAGTAAATGAATGATTGCCTATTGTCTCAGCAATGACTTGAATTCCACTTTATTGACCTTGGTGATGTATTCCTATCCCTATGATATGGCCAATTTCGCCTATTTGATTAGATACAACTTGTTCTTCTAATACTTTATGAGCATGAGGTTGGTTATGAGTTAATTCAGCAACGAATTTTTTTAGACTTTTTGTTACACCTACTTTAACTTGATGAGTATGAACTGCTATTTGTTTTGGTGGACCTGCAAGTGTAGCAGGTAATATTTTACCACAATGAATAAGTCCATTATTACCTGGATGAAATTGTATTGTTATTGCTAAAAAAATGAATTTCTGTAATTGAGATTGATCTGATTGAGATCCATGATCAATAGGAATTCCTATGTATTCATGAAATAGTAGTTTTTGAATAATTAATTGAAATTGTTGAACAAATAAATCTTCTTTAGATAAGGAAAAAGAAAATCAAAAAATATTAGAAAGATTACTTACTTTAGATAATGGTAAGGATGTAAAAAAAATTTTTTGATATTTACCATGAAAATTTTCAGATGAGCCAATAACTCCTTTATTTAAAGAATGAGATAATGATGCAATATTGACTTTAGATTTAAGTACAGATAGTGATGGAAATTTTGGAGATATTATTAAGATTCAACAACCAAGAATTTCTCCTTTTCCTAGTTGGTTAATGGGTTGGGTAACTAGGCAAATTGAAGAAATTGCAAATAAATTAACTGATTTTCCTACAATTTTTATTATTTTACCAGATTTTAGTTGAGTTTTTGATTCAACATGGTGACAAACAAGTTGAAATAATAATAAATTAGCAAAAAATACTATTACTAGTAATAATAAATTTTTTGATAAAAAAGTTGAAAAAGTAAATTCTTGAATTAAAGAAGCTTATGAATTTATTGGTTCATTACCTTTAATTTATATAAAACAAGAGACTGTTAATATAACTATACCATGAATTTCTAATGCAGAAATTGATAAAACGATTTTATTACGGGAAGCGACACTTAAACAATGGGAAAATGAAATAAATAGAGCAAAAAAAGAATATAGTAATGATTTATTAAATGGTGATAATATTAGTTGAGATGCAAATGTTGATTTTGATATTGATTTTTTATTAGATGGTTTAAGAAAAAATTTAGAGGTAATAAAGGAATATAAAACAATACCAGAAAAAGTCAATAAATTAATAAATTTAAAACAAGACTATTTAGAACAAATATTATGTAATATAGAGGTTATTTCAAATATTTTAGGATGACGGATTTGAAAGAACGGTGATAGATTTAAAGCTTGGGTTGAAGCATATATTTTAATAAAAGCTATACTTAAATCATGGCAATTACTTGTAGATGTTTTTGTTGATTATGAATCTGAATGTTATAATTGTAAAAATGAAAGACAGGATGCTTTAGATTCAGAATTTAAATTAATTGATATGATAGTTCCTAAGATACCTATTATTACTTGGCCTAAATGGCCTGATATTATTATAGATTTACATAATATTAGAGCTTGATTAACAGTTTCATTACCTGAGTTTTCAGTTAATGTAAAACCTATTATATTACCTACATTACCAAATTTATATTTACCTAAATTACCACAAATAAATATTGATGCAAATTTATCATTATCATTAGCTGATATGTTAAATTTACCTAAATTACCAGTTTTACCAGAATTAATAATTCCAGATTTACCACCAATACCTAGTCTACCAACTATTAATTTACCAGATTTACCACCTCCACCAAAATTACCAAAAATGTTTTGATCTATAGATGTAGTTTTAGATATTATAAAGCTTATAACTAAGGCTATGTGTATGTTAAAATCATTACCTATTACTCCAGAATGGAGAGCAGGTGATCAAATAGCATTTTTAACTGAAAGAAATTGATATTTATGAACTGATTTTTTCGATGTAAGTATACCAGAATTTTCATTTCCATTTATTGATGCAATAAAAGTAACAACATATGTTAATTTAGAATTTGATACTGATTTTATTATTGAATTAGCTAGAGAAATTGCTATGCCAATAAATAATTTTTCAAATGATTATACTAATATTTTTTCAAATGTATTACCAGATTTAGATTTTAGATGACTTTTACCAAATGAAATAAATTTAGATGTAAATATTGATACTGATGCTGTAAAAAAATTATCTAGATGAGATTTAAGTCCTATTAATGATCAATTAAAATCGAATAATCAATCTATAAAAAAAGAATTTAATAATTCTAATGAAAAATTAAATGATTCATTAGATAAAATTAAAAAATGATTTGATGAGAGTAGTTATAATAATTCACTTCAATTATTATTAGCAACTAAAATTTGAGCTGATTTTAAGCATTTTGCTAAAATTATTAATAAATGAAAAAATGATACTGTTTCTAATTTAGAATTTAAGAAAATAGTTAATAATGCATTGGCTAATAAATCAGTTACTACTGAACCAAAAATGGATAAAATTGTTGATTTATGGAAGAATGTTAATAATAGAAATTTTTCTAAAGAAAATAATATTATAACTGAATTACAAAATAACAATAAAGCTAAATTTAAGGTTTTAACAGATATTATAAATACTGAAATTATTAAGAATAAAGATTTAAAAAAGAAACTTGAATCTATTTGAAATCCTATTGTTAGGAAGGTTTGATATTATGATAATAATAAAATTGATTTATATAATAAAAAATTAAATATATTTAATAATAAATTTAAAGATACTGCTAAAAAATTATTAAATTATGATGATAAAAAAGAAAAAGAATTAAAAATAATGGGTAATGATTTAATATCAAGTATTAAAGATCCATTAAAAAAATATTCTCAAGTAATGATAGATAATAAGAAAAAGCAATTATTATCGAGTATCAATAATAATGTAGTTGCTTTAAATACTTCTAGTATTGATGATAATACAACATCTCAAACATCTTGTCAGAAAAATCAGAATTCAGAATATAAACGTACATATAAATGATTATATGTATTGGAAGAGAATAAATCATATAGATTATTTGATTATTTAGATGAATTGACTTGAAATGAAACTACAAAAATTATAGATATTGATAATGATGGAGATGATGATTTATTATATTTCTCTGCAAAAAAATTATATTTAAAAGAAAATTTAAAAATAAAAGATACTAAAATACATGTTAATACTAATCCTATTGTTATTAATATATCAGATAATAAATATTTAAATTGAGATATATTTTATGAAGCAATTAATAATCCTCATGAAATATGAAGTGATAATTGAAGTATTAATATTTGATTTTCAGCACCAACAAATAATAGTTTAGATAAATTTAGATTATGATTTTATACAATAGTAGATAAATATTTAAATATAAAAGATATTAAGTATAGGCCTAAGTTTATTAAAAAAGATATAATTGATGCAATTGCAGATATTTGAAATATAACTAAAATAAAAGAAACAAATTTTTCTATTATAAGAAAAAATCTTGTTTATATAAAAAATATTTGAGATTTATTAGGTAGTAAAATAATTTCAAAAGAGCTTAAAAATATTGCTACAAATATTAGTAAGTGAAAAATTGTTAATATAAAAAAGTGAACTGTATTGTATGCATGAGATAATAGTTTTACGATTAGATATTTAAATGTAGACTTATGAGATAAAAAAGAATATAGTTTAAATGTAAAATGATATAATAATATTGAGTTTAAAAATAATATTAAAATTATATGAATAGATGGAGATGCATATGTAGAATGATATAGCAATATTGTTTATGAGTGAGAAGATATTAGAAAATTATTACATATGCCATTATTTCCTTGAACTATTATTTCTTATGTTTGAAATAATTATAAAACAATAGATTCTTCTTATATTGAATTAGAATATTATGATAAATCAGAAGTTTCTCTTGATTTTAATTATGTTTCTAAGTGGGAATTATATGACTTATGATTAAAAACTTTAGATTATAATATAAGAGTTAGTAGAAATAATGATTATTATTATGCTAAAATTAATAGTTTTAATAAAAATATTAATTGAACTTTATCAAGACAAATATTATTTGCACCTCAAACAGAGGCAGATACTAATGCCCCAGAATTAAAACTCTCTTCAATTAAAATACCTGTTTATCAAAACTATTTGCTTGATTTAACTAATAAAATTTATGAAGATTCTTGAATTAGAAATGTTAAAAAAATTATAATTGATTTTGATTTAACTAAGGATACAAATCATGATTGAAATAGCAAAAATGATGATGATATAAATATTAATTGAGAATATAAAAATCAAATTAATATTTTAAGAAATCCGGCATATTTAAAATTAAAATTTAAACCATTTAATAAATTATTTAAGAAAAAGATAGGTATTACTTTAATAGATACTAATAATAATATATGATATTGAGAAGTTAATTTAGAAGTTTATTCACCTGTTCCACATATAAATTCATATGAAAAATGAATAGTTAAATGAATTTTGATAGATGAAGATTTAACAAAAGAGCCTATTAGTTTATATAGATTTAGATGATGAGTAATTAATAAATTAGAAAATATTAACTGAAAAAAAATTAGTTATACTACTAATTGATCTTATAGATTTAATATTAAGACTAAGTGAACTGGTTTAAAACTTTATGATTGATGAAAAAGAGAAATTGCTTATATTAATGAAAAAACTTGAAAGATTACTTTAAAAGATCATTCTATTACTAATAAAGTTTTATCATCAAGTAGTAAAGAAAATGATTCTGTTTTTCCTAAAATTTTATTAAGAAAAAAGTGAAAAAATATTTTTTATGAATATTTAAAAATGAAATGAGTTAATGAAGTAAAATTTGTTAATAATTTTGATAATATTAAAGATAAAGGAATTTACTTTAAATTTTCTGATTATAGTCATTATAGTTATTACAAGATACCTTTATGATTAGATTATAATCCTGGTGCTTTATCTATATACAGAAATACTAGTACAAATAAAGAAGCCTTATTTACTATATTTAATGATTGAAGAATAAATACTATAAATGACAACGATTTTTCTATAAAATATGATTTTTATTGAGATAATATAGTGTTAAAATTATATGATAAAAATAATTTTTGAAAAAGAGAAATTGGTCGCGTCTTATTTAAAAGTAATTCTGAATATATAATGCAATAAAAAAATCAGAGATAATTTCTCTGATTTTTTTATTATTTAAAATTATATCTTAATAATAGTTCTGTTCTATAATATAAATTGTTATAAAAGTTTAATAATTTTTTTTCTTTTGAATTTAAAAAACTTTTACTATTTAATGATTGTATTCTACTTTTTAAAAGATTTTTTAATTTATTTAATGTATTTATATCTTTTTCATATCTATATTTTGTAAATATTTGTACGATTTTTTGATGTATTTTTTTTGGATAATCTTTTTTGATTTGATTTGTACTTAATATAGTAGCTTTATATAATTTATTTTTTAGTGCATCTGCATGAGACAAATTTATAGTAAATAAATTTATAAATAAAAGTGATATAACTAATAATATTGTTTTTTTCATATATTTTATATTAATAATAAAAAACTTGTAATATATTTATACTACTTTTTTATTATTTGTCAAATTATAAAATAATCAAATAAATATAAATAATAAAATTGATAAATATGTTGCTTCAAAAATGTGTAAAAAAATATTCATTATTAGTATAGATACATATCACATAAATAGATATTGAGAATTTTTATAAAGTCTATTTCATATATTTATTAATATAACTATAAATAAAATAAAATAGATATATCATCATTCTATTAATTGTTGAATAAACCAACTTTCTGGAATATAATATGCTTCTGCAGTTTTTGTTTGTTTATTTGGATATATGCTTCTATATGCTGGTCATGCTTCAGCTAAACCAGCTCATAATGGAGCACTTAAAAATCTATTTATTCATATTTCCATTCTATCAAAATGTCATGTTGTAGATGATGTTCTTAAAAATATATTTTGTATTTTATCATTATATAAAAATATTAAACTTCAGCTTATTATAAATATTATAACTATTCAACTTAATAAGTGTTTTTTATATTTTTTGTAAATATCTTTTATATTTAGTAATAATAATAGTCAAATAGATGTTCAAAGTCATAGTAATGCAGATCTAGAATATGTAAGTATTACTAATCAAAATAGAATTATTAAAATTAAAACTATATGGTATTCAAATTTTTTCTTTAGGTAAGTTAATAGTATAGATGAATATAATATTAGGAAAAATGCCATTTGATTAGGTCAATCAAATATTCATTGAAATCTTTTTATCCCTGAGTTTTCTAATCAATGATAAGTTGGAATTCATCAATTATAAGTCCAATTACTTACATAATCTACATATCAAAAGAAAAGTAGTCTTTGTTCTCATAATTTAAATTTTATTAGTATAGAAAATAATAATGATATACTTGAACTAATTAAAAATATTTTAAGTATATTTTTTGTAGTTATTTGTAAAAATTGTTTTCAATGCTTATAAAGTAAGAAGACATATAAAAATATGAAATCATATCTTCATCAATATATAATACTCTCTATTCATAATCAATTTGAAAATGTAATTATTATTCAATATAAAACATATACAAAAATTAAATAATCAATTATTTCAAATTTTGGTAGTATTTTATTTTTTATAAATTCATATATTAGACTAATAGTTAAAAGAATTATTAATAATTCTTTTATATAAAATCAAGCTTTAGGTATTCATATTTTTACACTAAAAAATACTGCTAATATTACATAAAAAGGGAGTAATATAACTAATAATTGAGTAAGTATCGTAAATAAATTTTTCTTAAACATTTTCAGATTGGTTAATTTTTATTTATAATACATAAAAAGAACTAATTTTCAACTAGTTCTTTTATTTTTTCTTCAAATTGTTTTTCAGAGAATCTTTCAGCTTGTTTTTTACATTTTTCTTCTTTATAGATTCATTTTAAATTATTTTTATCAAATAATTTAAAGTTTTCTATAAAATCAGTTCAGTTTTTATTATTAAAAAAATCTCACGTTACTCATTTTATTATAGTTTCAGTTAATCATCATCAATTATAAGCAAAAACAGGTTTTCATGCTGCCATTACTTCAATAGGAACTATTCAAAAATCTTCTTCTCATGGAAATATTAATCAATTACTATTTTGTACTAACGAAACTAATTCATCTGAATATTTTGCTCATACAAACTTTATATTATTTTTAGCAATATTTTCTAAATATGATTTATAATCTCATTGTCATACAATAACTAATTTTTTATCAGACATATTATTAAATGCTTTGATAGCAATATCTATTTTTTTAAATTCAGTTAATGCAGATATTATTATATAATAATTAGAATATTCAGAATTATTTGTTATTTTTTTTCAAAATCTTCAAGTTTCAACAGGTGGATATAGTATTTCTGATTTTTTTCTATAATATTTTGTAATTCTATTTTGAGTATTTTTAGAGTTTGCTAAGGTTATATCAGCTCTTTTACTTGCTATATAATCCCATTGTCTTAATTTTAAAAATAGTTTATTTAAAATATATCATTTTATTCATGAATTAGCTCAAATATCTTTTTTATATTCATTAGTCCAATCCCACATATATCTAGCAGGAGAATGACAATATACTATAAATTTTGTTTCTGGTTTTGTGATTGCTCAGTGTGCAAATCAACTAGAACTACAAAGTATAACATCATAATCAGAAAAGTCTAAGTTTTCTATAGATTTAGCCATGAATGGTAAACATAGTCTTTGTTTTTTAGTATAATTATATATTTTTTGTGTATTTAGGTTAAAAACTTGTTTATTTATCATTTTTTTAGGGAATATTTTTCAGCATTTTTCTTCATCATAAATAAGTGTAAATATATCAGCTTGTGGATATATTTTACACCAATTTTCTACTACTTTTTCAGCTCAACCAAGTTTAATAAACATTTCATGTAATATTGCTATTTTCATAATTTTTGATTATTTAATTTCATTATTATCTAAACTAGATTTAATATTTTCTTAAAATATATTTTATATTAATATTTGATTTTTACAATTATTTTTGATATTTATAAAAATGTATGTTAAAATTATATTATATATATTATAATTTCTTAAGAAACATGTTCAAAAAATCAATAATTATATTAATTTTTATTCTATGATTAGGTTTAAGTAATACTTTATATTGAGAATATGATGTAAATAATACATCATGAATTACTAATGATAATTCAGCTCAATGAGTGAAACCAGGAGAAGAGGATATTTTAAAATTAGAAAATAATTCTTTAGAGAAAAGTATTAAAAATTATTCTAATATTTTAGATAATTATAAAAAAGAATTAAAAAATAATAAATGTAATAATGATAAATGTAAAAAATTAGAGGATAAAATTAATAAATTAACTATTGATAAACAAAAATTAGCTAATAATAAACAAAAATTATTAAATATAATAAAAGATAAAAAAAAGTTAGAAATAAAAAAAATAGAAGAAGATAAAAAAAATATTAAAATTTCAAATGAAGAAATATGAGATTATAAAAATAAAATAATAGCTAATACCAATACTATTTGTAAGGATAAAAATAATTCTGATGAATGTAGTAAAGCTAGAATACAACAAGCTAAAGACTTTAAATGAAAAATAGACTTTTTAACAAAGCAAAAAGAAGAAGAATTAAATAAAAAAATAAAAGATGTTCAAAAAGAAATTAATGATGTACAAAAAAATACAGATATTGCTAAAATAGAAGCAGCACAAGCTGTTGTAGAGAATCCTGTAAGTACCTATAAAGCTAAAACTATTGCATCAAAAGCTTTAGTAAGAGATGCTCAAATAGCATATAATGAATGTAAAAATAAAGGATGAGATTGTGCAAATCAAGAGAAAAAACTTAATGATATTAAAAAAATAGCTGAAACTGCTAAAAATAATTATTTAACAAAATCTAAAGAGGCTAAAAATGATATTACTACTAGTGTTTTTACTATAAATGTAGGTGATATTTCTCCATGAATGAACACACATGGGGGTAATCTTGAAGAAAATGTAAATTTTGTCTTGGGTACTATTATACAAAAACTTATGATAGGGTTAGGATCATTATCTATACTTATTATGACAGTAGGAGCTTGATATATAGTTCTTCATAATGGACAAGATGAGCTTCTTAATAAATGAAAATCCATATTTATGTCATGAATATATGCTATGATAGTTGCTCTTGGTTCATATTATTTGATAGTTATTGTGAGGTATTTACTCTATCATTAAAAAACAAAAAAAATATTTTTTTGTTTTTTTTGTTTTTATATGATATCATTACATATGATATATAACTAAAATAACAAATTATGTTAAAAAAATGATTAATATTTTTCATATTAGTATTTATATGATTTTTTTCAAAAACTAACGCTTTTGATTATGATCAGTGTATTTCTAAATGTAATAATAATTCATCATGTACGGAACAATGTTCGATGAAAAAAACAATTATAGATAAAAATAATATTGAATTAATAATAGCAGCTACTGATAATGCAACATCTGCATCATTAAAAATAAATAATAATATATTAACTGGTGATGAAAAGTTAGATTTTGCACAATACAAGAAAATATTAAATATAAAAGAAAATTTAATTAAAAAAATATCTTTATGAGATAAATTAGATTACAATGTAATAAAAAATATTGAAAAATTAAATCTTTGTTCTGAATCAAAAAGTCAAAATTGTTATAATTCTATCAATTTACAAAGTAAAAAAGATGAATTAAAGAAAAAAAGTTGAGATAGTAAATATAAAAAATTATTTTTATGAATAACTAATAATTGTGTAAATTGAAAAGAAGATTTATATTGATGTGTTTATGCCAGAAATCAATTAAATAAAAATATTGAAGAAAAAGATCAAATAAAAGCTAGTTTGAATAAAGATGATACACACGCAATTAAATCTGGTAAATATAATTGAAGAAATACAAGTTATCAAAACCACAATATAGCTATTACTAGCAATAATGATAAAAATAATGTAAAAGCTAATGAGAAAAGTAATTTAAATAATCAAGTTCAAGCTAGTAGTAATAGTGTTCAAAGTAATAAGTCTAAAGAAGAAGCTCAATCAAAGTTACCAAAGGTTAATTGTATTTGATTGCCTTGATGTGTTGATAAAAATATTGATAAACCAACACCTGCTTCTACTACACAAAATTTATGAATGGAAGTAATTACTAATCTTATTTGAAATTTAATACAATATGTAGCTGTATTTGCAGTTATTGCTTTAATGCTTAGTGGTATAATGTATTTAATATCATGATGAGAAGAAGAAAAAGTTAAAAAAGCTAAATCATGGATTACATGGTCTTTAGTTGCTGTATTATTATCGACAACTGCTTGGTGAATAATTAGTATGGTAAATAATCTAATAATAAAATAAAAGATGTTTAAAAAAATAATAATTACAATTGTATATATGATTGTATTGTGAATTTCAATTTCAAATATTAATGTATATGCATTACAAGAAGATATAAATGTAGATTGGAAAGCAGAAAAACAAGATTGATGAGTTTTAAGTGATTATGATAAAGATTGATATAATAAAACAACATGATATAATAGGGATTGATATGATAGAAATTGATATAATGAGGATTGAACACATATAGATTGAGATATAAATGTAGATTGGAAAGCAGAAAAACAAGATTGATGAGTTTTGAGTGATTATAATAAAGATTGATATAATAAAACAACATGATATAATAGAGATTGATATGATAAGAATT
>Ga0256828_1001848_pt1 | contig 13022 bp, 11 predicted proteins | sample CV88metaG_FD_185993 | JGI IMG/M metagenome (GOLD analysis project Ga0256828, IMG submission 185993) | Hydrothermal vent microbial communities from East Pacific Rise, Pacific Ocean - CV88 | ecosystem: Environmental > Aquatic > Marine > Hydrothermal vents | place: Pacific Ocean: East Pacific Rise... | reverse complement strand
GTTCAGGATGACAGAAGGTTGTTGTTCAGGATGACAGAAGGTTGTTATTCAAAACGACTGCCCCACCCCGTCATTCCAAACTTGATTTGGAATCCAACCTGTCCATCATTTATTTATATGTTTTTCAATAGCATTTACAACATTTTGTATAAGCCAGTCAGGAGTGGAGGCACCTGCACTTATCCCACAAAACTTCTTACCCTCAAACCATCCATAATCAAGCTCTGTCTCATCTTCTATATGGTAACTGTCTTTACAATTATCTCTGGCTATACTAAAAAGCTGTTTTGTATTTGATGAGTTTTTACCACCTATTACTATCATAATATCTGCTTGTTTTGCAATTTTTTTAGCAGCTTCTTGATTCTCAAAGGTTGCATTACAAATAGTATTAAACACCCTGACCTCTTTGTGTCTTGGTATAAGATAGTTTGCCACCTCAAGATAATCTTCAACTTTTCTTGTTGTTTGAGCTATAAGTGCTACTTTGTCTTTTAGTTTTACATCTTCTAGCTCTGTCGGGGATGTCGCAACAATAGCACCATGTGTAGCATACGATTTTACACCTTTTATCTCTGGGTGTGCTTCATCTCCAAATATCACAACACTAAAACCAGCCTCACTCATCTGCTGTGCTATCTCCTGCGGTTTTGTAACATAAGGACATGTTGCATCAACCACATCTACTTTTTTCTTTTTTAATTCCTCAAGTTCCTGTTTTTGGATACCGTGAGTCCTTACTATTGCCTTGTCACCAGATTTAAAACTTTTATAATCATTTGTCAAACCAACCTCAAAATCACTCTCAAGCCTTGCTATCTCTTTGTTGTTGTGTATAAGTGGTCCGTAGGTAGCCGCATTTTTATTCTCTTCTGCTATTTTTATAGCTCTTTTGACACCAAAACAAAAACCATAACTCTCTGCAAGTTGTATCTTCAATATATCTTCCCCACCTAAATAAACTCTATCTTAGTAATCTTTTGTAAAATCTCAAAAAAGTTTGGAAACGATGTGTTTATACAGTCCAGATCCTCAACCTGCATCCCACATCTCAAACCCGCTATGATAAAACTCATAGCAATTCTATGGTCTCCGTCACTATGAATTGTAGCACTCTTTAACTCTGAACCGACAATCCTGTATCCATCTTTGTATTCATGCACCTCTATACCACATGCACGAAGCCCCTCAACAACTGTTGAGATTCTGTCACTCTCTTTTACACGAAGTTCCTGTGCATTTTTGACAACACTCTCACCCTCTGCAGATGCCATAGCTATACTCAATGCCGGTAGTTCATCTATAAGCCATGAGATATTTTCCTTGACTGTTACAGCTTTAAGGGGAGCATATTTTACTGTTATATCCCCTATTGGCTCATATTTGTTATCTTTTAGCTCATAGCTTATATCTGCACCCATCATCTGCAATACTTTAAAAGCCTCTATCCGTGTTGGATTTAGAGTAACCCCTTTTAAGGTGATTTTTGCATCTGGAGTGATAGCTGCTGCAACTGCGAAGAAAAAAGCACTTGAAGGATCTGCAGGTACCCTTATATCAAGTGGTGACAACAACTCTTTCATAGGTGTAACAGTAGTTTGTAATCCATCTACCTCTATATCTGCACCCATCCCCTTGAGCATCCTCTCGGTGTGGTCTCTTGAGAGTTCTGGTTCTGTATATCTACATACACCGTCAGCTCTCAATGCTGCTAAAATCATACATGATTTTACCTGTGCAGATGCTATTTTGGATTCATAATCAAAAGATTTCAAAGAGGCCCCTCTTATGCTCAAAGGAGCAAGATTTGCACCATCTCTGCCATCTATTTTTGCACCTATGCTCATAAGTGGTGCCGTAACTCTCTTCATGGGACGGGAACGAAGATATTTGTCTCCCGTAAGTACAAAATGTCCCTCTGCCGAGCTTAAAAGACCACAAAAAAGCCTCATACCAGTGCCAGAGTTTCCACACTCAAGTACCTCAAAACTCTCTTTTATACCATCAGAAGATATTGTGATAACATCTCCGTCATCCTCAACGGTTGCACCAAGATTTTTTATAATCTGCAACGAGTTGAGAGTATCTTCTGCTCTTAGAAAATTTTTTATTTTGCTTTTGCCTTTTGCAAGGGTAGAAAACATAACACTCCTGTGAGATATAGACTTATCGGGAGCGATATCCAAAACATCTAGCGAAAACCCACTACATGGCAATACTTTGACACAACTCATCTAAGACCAACCCCCAGTTCATCTTTTAGTGCTTTTAGTATTCCGTCCATTGCAGATGTTATATCATCTTCTTGCAGTGTTTTTTCTTCAGACTGCAATACAAACCTTACAGATAGACTCATATTTTCCCCAAGACTCTCATCTGTATATCTGTCAACAGGGTAAAATCTCACAAGCTCATCACAGGCATTTTTTTGTATAACATCTTTTATGGCTGAGTAGTTCATATCCAAAGGCATCAATATGCTCAAATCTCTAAAAGAGGCCTGAAATTTAGATATTTTATTTGCTTTTTTCAATTCAAACGGGATCTTTTTGAAATCTATCTCACACATATATGTGGTATCCAAGTCGTAATCTTTTTGTACAACCGGATGAAGTTTGAAAATCTCCCCAACAACCTCAGAATCTATAACAACAGCAGCACTTTGGTAAAGATGTGAGAGTTTGTGTTTGGTCTCATTTGGCACAAGTTCAAAATCACCTATAATATCTGATATCTTTTGTACAAAATATCCAAAATCAACGACGGGTGCTTTACCCGCATTTGATATATTCTCAGCTTCTCTCTCACCACTAAATATCACACCAAGTTTAAGAGTTTCTTCCCTTTGTGTAGAAAAAACAGATCCTATCTCAAATAATTTTACAGAAGAATATCCGTTTTTCATATTTTGTGAAGCAGCTTTGAGCAAAGATGTATAGAGTGTAGGTCTGAGAGTATCTAGTGTATTTACTATTGGATTGAGTATCTCAAATTTACCAGAAATTGTATCAAAACCGTATGACTCAAGCACTTTTTTCTCATCAAATACAAAATGCACACTCTCAAAAAATCCACTTTGCGCGGCACGATGTCTAAATACAGACCTTTTTTTGTAATCAAAATAATCATCTGCTAATCTGTTTTGCTCTTTTAGTACAAAAGGTTTGGAGGCGATATTGTCTATACCTACCATCCTTACTATCTCTTCTACTATATCTTGTTTGTTTTTTATATCATGACGATATCTAGGAACAGATATCACAAAAGAATCTATCGTAGATTTTGAGGTATCAAAACCAAGATTTTGAAGTATTTTCGTAATCTTGATTTTGTCTATATCAGCACCTATAATCTCATCTATCTCCTGTTTGCTTACACTTACAACTTCCTCTTTGTAAGAATCACAAACCTCTATACTGCCACCAAAAACAGACGAAGAAGAGTTTGCTTCAAGCAGATGAAGACAAAAATCAAGCCCCTGATTGAGTTCCGGTTCACTTCCCCTTGAAGTTCTGTAATACATAGGTCCCGATGGAATTTTGCACAATTGCATCTTTTTGGAGATGATATCTGGCGGGATATAACTCGCCTCTATCAACAGTGTACCCTCTTTATATGTTACTTTTGACTCATCCTCTTGCAAGATACCCACAGTTGATGCTTTTTTATCTGAATATACAGATGCAAAACCGTTCTCATCCTCTTTTAGCTCTATTTTGGCAATCGCTTCATTCTCTTTGCAAAAGAAAGCATAGTTGTAGGCTCTGAGTATAACACCACTGCTGTGTGTTACATACAACATCAAAGATTCTATATCTTCTTCCCTTTGCTCCTCTATTTGAGCAAGTCTCAGCTTGATTATCAAAGGCAAATTCAGCTCACTCAAATCAACCGCTTTGTATCTCAAATTTACATCAAGTGTTTTATCATAAGTTAGATTTAAAATCCTGCCTATTCCAACTCTTCTGTCCTGCTCATCATTAAAAGATTTTTTCTTAACCGCTCTGTCATAAGCAGCACTCAAATCTCTTGCAACCCCTCTTATACTGAGACAATCACCCCTGTTTGCAGTCAGTTCTATCTCTATCACATCATCACAAAAAATATGGTTTTGAGACACTTCCTGCCCCAAAGTATATTTGCCGATACTCTCATCAAGTTCCAATATACCGTCTTGACAATCAGGAAGCCCCAACTCTTTTGCAGAACATATCATACCTTCAGACTCTACACCTCTGAGCTTTACAGGTTTTATAACCATTCCGCCCGGCATAACAGCACCAATGGTAGCTACAACCACATCCAGCCCTGCTCTTACATTTGAAGCACCACACACTATCTGACGGATACTTGTACCAATATCTACTTTACAAACATTGAGTTTATCTGCATCAGGATGTTTTTCACACTCCAAAACACGACCAAAAACTATCTTCTTTGGTATCTCATAACTCTCCAGACTATCAACTTCCAAGCCGATAGAATTAAATGTTTTGCACAAATCATCCGTAGAAATACCATCAAGGTCTATCCATTCATTTAACCAACTTCTAGTAACTATCATTGAAACTGCTCCAACAACTTAATATCTCCCTCAAACAGACTCCTCAAATCACCTATATGGTGTATAAGCATTGCAAATCTCTCAACACCCAAACCAAAAGCATAACCGCTCACATCTTTGTAATCAACAGCCTTAAACACATTTGGATCAACTATACCGCATCCCAAAACTTCCAGCCAACCTGTTTTTGAGCATACTCTACACCCATCACCTTTACAAAATACACAACTAATATCAACCTCGGCAGAAGGCTCGGTAAAAGGGAAGAACGACGGACGAAACCTTACCTCTACATCACCAAACATATATTTTAAAAAATCTTCCAGTATATATTTTAGGTTAGCAAAAGAGACTTTGCCCTTTTCATCTACCAAAAGCCCCTCTATCTGATGGAACATAGGTGTATGGGTAAGGTCATAATCCCTTCTAAACACAGCACCCGGAGCTATCATCCTAATAGGTGGCTTTTCACTGAGCATTGTTCTTATCTGAACAGGTGAAGTGTGTGTACGAAGCAGCATCTCATCTTTGAAATAAAAAGTATCCTGCATATCTCTTGCAGGGTGGTATTTTGGTAGATTCAATGCTTCAAAATTATGAAAATCATCTTCTATCATACCACCTGTTTTGACGGCAAAATTCATAGAAGAAAAATACTCTACTATCTTATCCATAGTTTCCATTACAGGGTGCAAAGCACCTCTTTGGCTCTTTGCACTAAAGAGTGAAACATCTATAGACTCTGCCTTCATCGCCTCTTGCAACTCCAAAGTCTGCAAAGTGATTTTTCTCTCACTCAATTCACTCATAAGTGAACTTTTGTGCTTGTTCAAATCTTTTGCAATTTGTGCTTTTTGCTCATTTGGTGCACTCTTCATCTTGGCAAATTCGGCTGCCAAAACACCCTTTTTGCCAAATACAGCTATACGAATCTCTTCAAGAGCTTCAACATTTTGTGCTTGTTTTATTGCATCATACCATTGTTTCAATACAATCACCCATATATATAAATTTTAAAAGCATTATATCAAAATTAATTTACATATAGCTTCATTTAGTTATAATTACAAAAACAAACAAAGGATTACAAGATGTGTTTATTTTGTAAAATAGCAAAAAAAGAGATACCTGCAAACATTGTACTTGAAGATGAAAATTTCATAGCTTTTAATGACATAAACCCAAAAGCACCAGTGCATATATTGGCAATTCCAAAACAACATACAGAGAGTTTTGATGAAGTTAATCCAGAGTTAATGAGTGGGATGACCAGCTTTATACAACAAATAGCAAAAGAGGTAAATATAGACAAAAACGGATATAGAGTTATCACAAATATAGGTAACGACGGAGGGCAGGAAGTAAAACATCTGCATTTTCATATACTTGGCGGAGCAAAACTCAAATGGGAACACTTTAGTGATGCTGATCCAAAAGGACACATATAACAATGCTCAAAAAAACAGTACTGACACTATCTGTAATTTGCACCCTAAATGCCCAAACCATAGAGGAATACAACCAAGAACAGATGAGATTGTTCAACCAGCAGATGCAGGGATACAACAAGTATAAACAAACCCAAAAAGAGAGTTTTGAAGAATATAAAGCCAAACAAAACAAAGTATTTGAGAGTTTCAAAAAAGAGCTTGAAGCTATATGGCAAACACCAAAACTCTCCACAAAAACAAAATGGGTATCTTATATGCAAAACAACAAAACAAGAGGTGAAGTTGATTTTGAAAAAGAGAGTATAAAGATACAGACAATAGCTTCAAATCCACAAGAAGCAAAGGAAAAACTCAAAGATGCACTACAAGAAGTAGTGAGCATAGATACAAAAACTTTAGTACAAAAAGATCCGCTTGAAAAAAGACTCTCAAAGATAAAAAAACCTCCTCAGATAGTAGATCAGGAGATAAAAAACGAACCAATAATATCAAATATGATTTTTGATAAAAAACCAACACAGAAGATGGTTGAAAATTATGCAAAAGATAAGATAAAAAACTCAAAAATAAAAGTTGTAAATTCTCAAAAAATAAAAAATGAAAAAGTATATACCATAGAGATTGCCATGCCAAAAGATGCTCTTGTAAGAAAATCAAAACAATACTACAACGATGTAAAAATACAATCAAAAAAAGAGCAGCTCCCAATAGCACTCGTATTTGCAATTATGCACTCTGAGAGTAGTTTCAACCCAAGAGCAAGATCGTATGTACCAGCTTACGGACTTATGCAAATAGTACCAAAAACAGCGGGTATAGATGCATATAACTACCTCTACAATGAAAAAAGACTGGTATCTGGAAACTACCTGTATAATTCCAAAAACAACATCACACTCGGAAGTGCATATCTTCATATACTATATTACAGATATTTGAGAAAAATCAAAAATCCGACAAGCAGACTATACTGCACAATCGCAGCATACAATACGGGTGCAGGAAATGTAGCATGGGCATTTACAAACAACCATTCGCTAAATCAGGCAGCTGCCATAATCAACACAATGACACCTCAAGAGGTATATAACAAACTCATAAATGATTTAAGATACAGTGAGGCAAAGAGATACCTGCAAAAGGTATCAAAAAAAGTAGCCACATATCATAAGATATATGGCTAATTGAGTAGAAATTGCCTAAAAAACTCCAGCTGTTCTTTTGTTCTTTTTGTTGCAGTTCCACCGGCAGATGTTCTTGCATCCATAGAGTGTCTTAGATTTAAAAATTCCATAACATCTTCACCTATTCTCTCATCTATCTCTTTTAGGTATTTATACTCCATCTTGCTCAAATCAACTCCAATCTCTTCACCTTTTGCTACTGCATGACCGGTTATAAAGTGTGCTTCACGAAACGGTATATTGCATCTCTCTACCAGATAATCGGCCAAATCTGTAGCTGAGAGGTGTCCCACACCACATGCTTTTTCCATATTATCAGATTTTACCTCCATGGTTTTTATGGCTTCTTTTAAAATCTCTAACGAAATTTCAGCAGTCTCAACAGCATCAAACACACCCTCTTTATCTTCTTGAGTATCTTTGTTATAAGCCAAAGGAAGCCCCTTCATAACTGTCAAAAGCCCCATAAGTGAGCCATATACTCTACCGGTTTTTCCTCGAAGAAGCTCAGGTACATCAGGATTTTTCTTTTGTGGCATGATTGAGCTTCCTGTTGAATACTCATCACTGAGTTCCACAAAACCAAACTCATAAGATGACCACATAACAAGCTCTTCGCTTAGTCTTGAGATATGCATCATCATAGTTGAGATATTGAATAAAATCTCCAATGCAAAATCTCTGTCACTTACAGTATCGAGACAATTCACACTCACACTCTCAAAACCAAGAAGTTTGGCTGTTTTATCTCTGTCCACAGGGTGGGGAGTACCAGCCAAAGCCGCACAACCAAGAGGTGAGATATTGTTTCTTTTGTATGAAGACTCAAACCTCTCAATATCCCTCTTAAACATAGAGAGATATGCACAAAGATGAAAAGCAAAATTGGTCGGCTGTGCATGTTGAAGATGTGTCATACCGGGTAGCAGTGTTGTTGTATGTTTTGAAGCCACATCAAGAATAACACTCATCAGTTTTTTAATCAAATCAGATATTTCAAGATTTTTACGAAGCACATATCTTCTAAAATCTGTTGCCACCTGATCGTTTCTGCTTCTTGCCGTATGAAGTTTCTTACCCGCATCACCAATAAGCTCGGTAAGTCTTTTTTCTATCCCCATGTGCAAATCTTCGTCAGATATTTTCCACTCAAATTCACCACTTTGTATCTCATCTTTTACCTGAGTCAAACCTGTTATAATCTTTTGAAGTTCATCTGAAGTAAGTATCCCTTGAGCTTCGAGCATTGTTGCATGTGCTATTGAGCCTTCTATATCCTCTTTGTAGAGTTTTCTGTCATACATGATTGAAGCATTGAATTGATCTAAAAGTGAAGAAGCTGAAGCCGAAAAACGACCTGACCACATTTTTTCCATAACTGTATCCTAATAAAATTTTGTAAAAATTGTGGTATTTTATCTAAAAATAGATATGAATTTAGTTAAAAGCAGGTATTTTTCCGCTGTCTTTTGCATATTCTTTTAAAAACTCTCTGAGATGTTTGAGTTTTTTCTTATACTTTGGACTATCAAAATATTCCAACGACGGAGCAGCTTTTGGATCTTTTGTATGCAACTCTTTTAAAGCCTTCCCGTCGTTAGACACCAAAGACTCCCATTCTTTTATGGTTTTACTTTTTAAAAATCCCTCTTTGTCCGTATGGCATGTTGTACATTTCTTAACATATATCCTATGCCCTTTATATATAGCTGCAGATAAAACAGAAGACAAAAACAACAAAGAAACAATCAAAAGCAATCTTTTCATCTACAATCCTAAAATTATTATACTTACATGATACATTTGATGTTCTTATAAATTACTTATATTTGGCAAATATATGAAAAAATATCTACAATTGGTACTTATAAAACACTTTATCATCCAAATCCCACAAACCTCTTTGTTTTAGATTCTCTACAACCTCTTTGCTGCAATCAACATCATCTGGCCACCTTCTGTTGAAGTTATCAATAACATTTTTGTTTGTACCGTCAATTCCAACCATCAATCCAGATACAAAAATATCCCTTTGTGCATCAATATTGTTTGTAACTCTCCACACAAGCATATAGGAATTAAATATATCATTTTTTTCTTCATCTACAAATACAACTATCCTCAGATGGGGACTCAACCCAATCAAAGCATCAAAATATTGTCTTGCTTTTTTACTCTTTTTTACACTTATTACAGTTATTGGATTTTTTGTTCTTCTCATAAACTGATGAAGATTGACTGCATCACTCACAACCTCTTGTACTTTTTTAAGTAACTCATCATCACCAAGAAGTACAGGAGCTTCTACTATATTTGCCGCAGTCGCATCTATACCAAGTTTACCACCAACCAAACTCTCCGGTGAAGAGTGATCAAGTGCATCCAAAATTCCCTCTGTTATAAACATAGATTTTGGGGTAAATCTGTTCAAAACATAGGTTGCAAGAGATTCATAATTTTCCAACTTTGGTGCTTTTTCATCCAAGAATACAGCATGTTTTACAAAACTCATCTGACCAGCACCCCAAAAAGCATGCATAAACTGCTTTGCATGACCTTTGTAAAGTGGTTGCATTTTTGCCAAGATAAGATTGTGAAAACCTGCATTTTCCGGCATATGATAATCAAGCAAATCAGGTGCTGTTGTTTTTAGAAGAGGAAAAAATATTTTACCTGTTGCCCAACCCATATATTTGTCTTCCAAAGGTGGCTTTCCAACAACAGTTGCCAAAAACACTCTATCATTTTTTCTGCTAATAGCACTTACCTCCATCACCGGATAAAGCTCTTCTAAAGTATAATATCCTGTATGGTCACCAAAAGGTCCCTCTGTTTTCATCTCACTTGGATCTACCCACCCCTCAATAACATAATCAACATCTTTTGGGATATACAAGTCATTTGTTATAGATTTTACAAGCTGTGCCGGAGTTTTTTTGATAAGTCCATACATCAACAGCTCATTTACACCATACGGCAGAGGTGCAGTTGCACACCATGTATAGAGTGGATCACCGCCAATAGCAACAGATACAGGCATCTTCTTACCTGCTTTTTGGTATTGATCAAAAAAGTGTGAAGAGTCTTTGTGTATCTGCCAGTGCATCCCAAGGTGATTTTTATCATACACCTGCAAACGGTACATACCAAGGTTTACCATCTCGCCGTCAAGCGATTGTGTATAAACCTGCCCCATAGTTATAAAAGGTCCGCCATCTTGTTCCCATGTAGTCAATACAGGCAGTTTGTAGAGGTTTACATCATCTGCCAAATCTATATTTTGTTGACACTCCCCTTTGCCTTTTAGTCTTTTTGGAAAGATATTTTTGAGTGAAAACAGTTCACTTGCCATAGAAAGTTTTTGCATAAAGCCACTCGGTGGTTTCATATGCAAAAGTTTTGTAATCTCATCGGCAATACTCTCAATACTACGACCAAAAAGCAACTCACACCTTTTGTATGAACCAAAAACATTCATCAAAACATCTTCTTCAAATTTCAAAGAGTTTTTTTTATCTACCACATTGGTAAACAAAATTGCCTTCCCGCCATCTTTTTTCTTCACCTCTGCATAAGCAATATGGGGTATCTCAAGATAGATATCAAGCTCATCATCTATAATTTTCAATTCGTCTTGGTTTTTTAAAAGGTTAATAGTCTGTTTCATAATATATCTTTACAATCTTTGTGGCATCTCATCTTTAAATGCAACTTTTTGGGCATCTTCTAAGAGTTGTAATGCACCCTCTCTTATCATCATTTCTGCCATCTCAACACCCAAACCGTCACACTTGTCAATATCTCTTATTATCTTTTGCTGCATCACATTGGTACCGTCTGGATAACCAAGCATTACCCTAAAAACAATTTTGGAACTATCCACAACAGCATTACAGGCAACAGGTGCAGAACATCCTGCACCTATTTTAGATATAAAATCTCTCTCAATTTTTGTACACAACCATGTATCACTGTCATTTAGCCCCATCGCTATCTCTCTTATCTTTTCGTTAGAAGAGACTATCTCTATCCCCAAAGCAGCTTGTCCCATAGGTGGTATCATCATATCAAGAGAAAGTTTTTCAACAAATGGAATATCTTTTAGCAAATCAAGTCTGTTCAAGCCAATATATGCCAATATAATAGCATCATACTGCCCCTCTTTTAGCTTTCTGAGTCTTGTATTTACATTACCTCTTAGATCTTTTACTTTTAAATCTGGTCGCTTTTGAAGTAGTTGCATCCTCCGTCTGAGACTTGTTGTACCAACCACACTGCCCTTTGGCAACTCATCCAGAGATTTATATCTGTGAGATAAAAACACATCACTTTGATCCTGCCTTTTAGTCACTCCAACCAATTCCAAACCATCTGGTATATAAGTGGGAACATCTTTTAGAGAGTGTACTGCCATATCAGCATTTCCTGCCAACATCTCATCTTCAAGCTCTTTTGTAAAATGCCCTTTTCCACCTATGAGTGCAAGTGGCTTATCCAATACCTTGTCACCGTTACTCAGTATTTTGTTAAGCTCTACTTTTATATCGGGATAAGTGGCTTCTATCCTCTCTTTTATATGATAAGCCTGCCAAAGTGCAAGGTCTGACACCCTTGTTGCTACAACTATTTTATCCATCTTTTTTAATAGCCTTTTTATATTTACTCTTAGATCTGTCTATCTTGCCATCATAATACATAGTTGGTGTACCCTGTATCATCAATTCATCTGCAACAGATGTATCTGCTTTATAATGTTTCAACACCTCAGATGAGTTCAGATCCTGAAGTTTGATATCTGTTTTCATAACATCATTGAATGCTTTTAGTATCTTGGTTGTGTCTTTTTCGATAGGGCTTACTTTTACTTTGTAAAGATTAAGAACAACATTGTCCACCCCTGCAAGTTGAGCGGCAAAAGCAGCCTTTACAAGTGGCAAAGAAGCTGGATGTATGGTAGATAAAGGCAAGTGATAATAATATACCACAAAAGTTTTCGGATATTTTTTCATCTCCTCCAAAACACCCGGCACAAAAGCCCTGCAAAATGGACACAAAGGATCTGAAAAAATCACCACTTTGTGTTTTGCATCTACATCACCAAAAAGCAGATTCTCTTTTTTATAGTATTTTGCCTGAAATTTTGGTCTTATTAATTCTTGAATACTTTTGGAAGTTTTTGCATCTATAAAATCCTGTGTAATATAATCACCGTTTGAATACCAAAACATCTTTTGTTTTACCCTGCGGTTTGTAGGTCTTGATTTTACCATGGCATCTATATCAACCACATAAGCACTCCAGCCTTTTATCTCTTTTAGTTTTATGGCATCACCGACTTTTACCTTCAAAGAGACTATGTTTCTATTGCCTCCAAACGACTTTTGCAAAAAATGCTTTATATTTTCTTTTGTTTCATTTTCTGTATTAGTTGCAAATACTGCACTACTTAGAAGAAGAGTTGTTATCAATAATTTCAACATCAATGACATCTGAATCCTTTGTTATATTATTTTGTTCAAAATCTGTATCGCACTTGCCTGAGTTCAGGTTATAGCGGTTTACAACCATGGAAGTAAACACACTAAACTGCAACAGAATTCCAATTATATCAGTTAAAAAACCCGGAACGATTAACAAAATCCCTCCAAGTATTGTAAAAAGATTCAAACTTTGAAACTGTTGCAGATTTATACAGTTAAAAGAGACTGCATTCATATTTTCTACAAGTGTTTTTCTAAAATTTATAAGTATAGCTATACCCAAAAATGCAGATAACACTATCTCAAAAAAAGTGTTTAATCCACCTATTGCAGATGAGATATT
>Ga0256828_1001847_pt1 | contig 13022 bp, 14 predicted proteins | sample CV88metaG_FD_185993 | JGI IMG/M metagenome (GOLD analysis project Ga0256828, IMG submission 185993) | Hydrothermal vent microbial communities from East Pacific Rise, Pacific Ocean - CV88 | ecosystem: Environmental > Aquatic > Marine > Hydrothermal vents | place: Pacific Ocean: East Pacific Rise... | reverse complement strand
ACCCATATAAATTCCAGCTCTTGGGTCACCTGCAAAAAAACGACTCAAATCTCCATTTGCTACAACTGTAGCGCCATCTTGAATATAACTATACTCTCCAAGTTGAAATAGAAAAATAGAGTTTAAAATATGATGCAACCCCAAAGGGATAAGTAATCTATTTAAAAATCCATATATAAATGTACCAACCTCTCCCATAGATATAATAGAGTGAGAAAAACTATCAATAGCACTCTGTGCATAGTGCCAAAAATATCCTGCCAAAATACCTATAAATATAGCACTAATAGCAGTAATAATAGGAACAAACCTCTTTCCTGCAAAAAAACCTAGAAAATCAGGCAATTTAATAGTATAAAAACGATTATAGAGAACACCTGCTACTATACCAATAATAATTCCAATAAAAACACCCATATTAAGTTTTGGGTCAATTTGTAAATAGACAGCTTTTGAAATCAAAACACCAATACCAGCAGATAGAGCTGCTGCTCCATCACTATTTTTTGCTAATCCATAGGCAATTCCTATAGCAAAAATTAAATCAAGATTAGAAAATATTGCATTACCTGATACTTTCATAATATGAGCAACCTGCCCATCAAAATATGGAATATCACCAAATCCCAAACGGAGTAAAATAGCAGCAATAGGCAACACAGCAATAGGAGTCATAAGGGCTTTGCCCACTTTTTGTAGTAGAGTAAACATAATTATACTTTTTGGTGTAATTTTATCATAAAAGAGTATAATTCTCAAAAAAAAACAGGAAAAAATATGGAACTAAAGTTAGGAATTCCAAAAGGAAGTCTCCAAGAATCAACTCTCAATATTTTTAAAGAGGCTGGATACAATATAAAAGTAAGTAGTAGAAATTACTATCCAACTATTGATGATAAAGAGATTTCATGTATGCTAATTAGAGCTCAAGAGATGGCTAGATATGTAGAGGGTGGTCAACTAGATTGTGGACTAACAGGACTTGATTGGATAAAAGAAAATCGTGCTGATATTGTTGAAGTAGCAGAATTAACATATGCAAAACAGAGTTTTCGTCCTATTAGATGGGTTTTAGCCGTAAAAGAGAACTCACCATATAAATCTGCAAAAGATTTAGAGGGCAAAACTATAGCTACAGAGGTTGTTAATCTAACCAAAGACTATTTTGCATCTCAAGGTGTAAATGTAAATGTAGAGTTTAGTTGGGGAACTACAGAAGTAAAAGTTCCAGACCTAGCTGATGCTATTGTAGAGATTACTGAAACTGGTTCATCTCTTAGAGCAAATAATCTAAAAATAATAGATACAGTATTAGAGACTACTACTAGATTTATAGCAAACAAAGAGGCATACCAAGACCCTCAAAAGAGACAAAAAATAGATAGAATAGTAATGATGCTAAAATCTGTAATAGATGCTGTTCCAAAAGTGTGTCTAATGTTAAATGCTCCAGCAGATAATTTAGACAAAATTTTAGAAATACTACCAAGTGAAAATCCAACTATCTCACATCTAGCCAAAGGTGATTGGGTTGATATTATGGCTATTGTAGATAGCTCTGTAGTTCGTTATATTATCCCTCAACTCAAAGAAGAAGGTGCTAAATCAATAGTGGAACTTCCTGTTAGTAAAATTATTGATTAATTAACACCACAGCAATAGCAAATCCTCCATCATGAGCTATAGAGAGTGAAGAGTCTTTTATCTGATGGCGTTTTTGTGCTTCTGTTGTTAACCTAAAATGGGGTGCATTTTTTTTATCTTTATATATAATAATATCATGAAAAGATAACTCTGCCCCTATTCCACATCCCAAAGCTTTAGCTACTGCCTCTTTGGTTGCCCAATACCCTGCTATGGACTCTATTTTTTGACTTAAACTATTTCTCTCTTGAGATGTTAAAAATCTATCTACAAATCTATCTCCAAATTTATGTATAGATTTTTCTATTCTACTAATTACTGTTATATCTGTTCCTATTTTCATAATGTTAGTTTACCCAATTTTTAGATAAAATATGTAAAAAATTTAAAAGAGTTATATGGAAACTATATTTGCATTTATTGGAACTCCTTTTGTTAAGATTATGAGAAGTATGGAAAGATTTGGAACATTTATTCTGTTTCAACTTCATCTTATACCTCTATCTTTTAAAAGACCATGGAGAATTAAACAGATTTTTGAACAGTTAGATGTAATTGGAGTAGGAACTATTGCTGTTATATTCCTCACTGCTCTATTTACAGGAATGGTTGAAGCTGTTCAACTCTATCAAGGATTTAGTAAGTTTGGAGCAGAGAGTTTTATGGGATATACTATTTTTATCTCTATTACTAGAGAACTTGGACCTGTATTTGCTTCACTAATGGTTATATCAAGAGCTATCTCTTCTATGGCTGCTGAACTTGGAACTATGCGAGTAACTGAACAGATAGATGCTATAGAGACTTTGGCAGTTGACTCTAAAAAGTATCTACTTATTCCTAGAATTATTGCTACTATGTTCTCTTTGCCTATGCTTGTTATATTTTTTGATTTTATTTCAAACCTTAGTGCTTTTTTAATTTCATGGTTAATGTTAGATTTAAATCCTGTAGGATATATAGATACTATCAAACAGCTATTAAGCTTTTCTGATATAGGAACAGGGCTTATAAAAGGGTTGTTTTTTGGTTATTTTATAGGTTCAATCGGAGCTTATGTTGGTTATCATACTTCAGGTGGAGCTAAGGGTGTAGGTATATCTACAACCAAAGCTGTTGTATTAGCATCTATTACTATCTTTATTGCCAACTACTTTTTGTCAGCAATATTTATGATTTTGGATTGGTAATTTTTTAATCTTTAAAATATTCCAAAAACCTATCTCTGTATGCTTTAATATATTCATGTTTGGCATCTTTGAGTTTTGGGTCTTGGGATATGGAACCATTTTCATCTCTATCCCATATAATAGTAATCTCTCCTCCATTTTTCATTTTCATATTACTTATTTTTAGGGTATTGTCTTTGAGAAGCAAAGCAACTTTATCTGTTATATCTGTCTCTAAATGCTCATCTGATATTTTAGAATCTATAGATATATTAGAATCTTTAGTTATATCAGTAGAATATATAAGCCTTGTAAAATAGCTATCTCCATCTTTATGGAATATACCAACCTCTTCTGTTGGTGTTAAATTTTCCACTTGCATTGTAAAATAGTAACCATAATCATCACTATCAAGCTTTTCTATTACCAAACTAGAAGCATTAACAACTTTGTTTATTGCAATATCTTCATTATATGAATAAATACCCTTTTTTAAGGTATAATTCCCCTCTATATTTTCTATTGTCGATTTAGAGTTTATATTTTTAGTCATGGTTGATAACTCTGTTCCACAACCCAAAAACAAAAGCCCTATAAAAAAAAGCATAATATGTGGCATATGAATTCCTATAGTAAATTTTCTAAATTTTATCAAAAAAAAGATAATGATTTTTAAACAGTAGTTTAATACTTTCTTAAAGTTTTACTATAGTTATACCCAAATTCCCTTTTTTGCCATAAAATGACTGTAGTTTAGGATAAGTTTTCAAATAATCAATAATTACATTTTTTAATACTCCAGTACCTGTACCATGTATTATCTCTACTTCTGAAAAGCCATTTACCAAAGCATCTGATAAAAACTTATCCAATTTTTCAATTGCCTCATCAGCAAAACATCCCAAAAGTTTAATAGATATAGCACCTCTATTTGGTTTCTCTACTGTTATATTGGTTTTTGGTTTTACTTTTGGCACACTAGCTATTTTCTTGAGATTAGATAAAGGTACTCTCATTTTTAACCCATCAACCTCTATAGTTGCCTCTTTGCCTTTAATAGATAGTAGCTCACCTTTTGAAGAGCGATATTTTACTCTATCTCCAACTTTTGGTAATACTTTTTGAGGTTGAGAGACCTCTTTTGCTCTTTTTGAAAGCTCTTTGTGTTTGTGTGCATCATTTAGTAGTCGTCTTCCCTCTGTGGACTCTTTTACTTTTATAGCCTCTCTAGCTCTTTTGATAGCTGCATTGTATCTATTCTCCAAAGTAGCTACTGCTTTTCTATGCTGTTCATTGAGCCTCTCTTCTATATTTTTTAGCTCCTCTTTTTTTCTATCTATAGATTTTAATTCGCTATCAACCTTTTGGATTTTGAGTCTCATCTCTCTCTCTAGTGTAGTTGATTTTTCTATTAGCTCATTTAGGTTCTCTTTGTCCTCTCCATATACCTTTTTTGCTTTGAGTACAATATGTTCTGGTATTCCATATCTCTGTGCTGTCTCAAAAGCATAACTCTTTCCAATACTTCCTTGCAAAAAGGTATAAGTAGGTTCTCTTTTTGCCTCATCATATAGTGCTGCAATTAACTCCACATCATTATCCCCACTCATAAGTGATGCTAATCTCTTGTGGTGAGTTGTAACTATAAATGTTATATCCCTAGCTCTTAGTTCATCTAACATTACACGAAATAGTGAAGCAGCCTCATCACTATCAGTTCCAAGCTCTATCTCATCTATACCAACAATAGCACTCTCTTTTTTAAATAGTTTGGCAAACTCTACCATTCGTCCTGCAAATGTGGATATATCATTTTTAACTGATTGTGGGTCATCTATAATAGCCTCTATAGATTTATAGTGACCTATTTCAGTTTTTTGAGCATTACATCTAAAAGGTAATAGATTTTTACTCATATATACAGATGAGAGTAGAGATTTTAAAAGCATAGTTTTACCACCAGCATTTACTCCTGTAATTAACATTATAGATTTATCCAAATTGATACTAATAGGTACAGGATTTTCTATAGCAGGATGACAGAAGCTATCTAATTTTATATTTTTCTTTTTTGATGGCAAAATAAACTGATAGTCATAAGCCTTGGCAAATTCAACTCTAGCTTGATAGTTATCAAATCTATCATACTCTCTATTTATAAATCTTATAAATAGATAATATTTGCTCAAAGTAGCAGAAAAAGTTTTGCAATATCTATAGATTAACTCCTCTTCTCTTGATAATAAAATTGACTCTTTTTCTTTTAGATGCGATATGCTTTGAGGTAATATATAAAAAAATCCTCCATCAGTTCGCCCTACTACAGAGGCTTTTAATACTCTATTAAATCCTCCTCGAACAAGTAGTGTCTCTTCTCCATTTAAAAAGTGGACTTGAGTATCTACCAAATAATCTTTGAGTTTAGAAGAGTGAGCCATTTTATACAAAGACTCTTTTATAGATGCTCTATTCATTTTGATAGCTCTTTGTATATCAAGAAGTTCAGGCTCTTTTTGAGGATTTAGTTTACCCTCATCTGTAAAATATTGCAATATATCAATAATCTCACTAGGTATATCTATCTCTCTTATCCATTTACCCAAAGGCTCAGGCAGACTTATAGCTTTGAGTGAATTAAAATACCCAACAATTGTCATAAAATAATAAATCTCATCAAGTCCCAAAACGCCTTGTTTTTTGATACGATTAAGCTCTATATCAAGATTTGGAACCTCTTTGATAGCAGGATACTCTACAGTTGATAGAGCAGATATATATCTATAGTGTTGATTTATATCTCCTAACATCTCTATAGCTTTATCTCTAGCTAAAAAGCTTTTAAACGCAGTTATAAAATTATCTAAATCTAATTTTTGAATTATACTTTTCAATAGTTTCTCTTTTTATCTGTTTTTTAAATTAGAAAGATATTTTGCCATAATAGTTGTCTCATTATTATCTAATAATTTTGCAAAAGAGACCATCTCATCACCAAAAGGTGTTCTAGTAGTACCTTGTTGTAACTCTTTTAATCTTTTTAGCAAAAACTCCTCTTTTTGTCCTATTAATTTAGGAGCCAAACCCATACCTTCACCATAATTTCCATGACATGAATTACATGAGTTTTCTATATATAGCTTTTCGCCGACTTTTGTTATATTGTTATCATTTGCCAATAGTACTATTGGTAGTATTAATATTATTTTTTTTATCATGGAGCAATTATATCTTATATTCGATAATTTTTTAACTATAAAATTAATATAAAATCCAATTTAATAGAGTATCCGAGCCAAATATAACCCTTGTGGTGGAGCCAATTTAGTAGAGTATCGTTTTTTTAGTTCAAGCTGTTGTAGTTGTTCTTTTATTGTAAGCTGTTTTTGTGCTATACTCATAGCAAACTCTACCATTATACGAACTTGCGAACGCAAAAAACCATTAGCTTCAAAATATATAAAATGGTAATTTTTATACTTTTTATAATAGGCTTTATATATTGTACGAATATTTGTATGTGTAGTCGAACCTGTTTTAATAAAATAGCTAAAATCATACTCTCCTTCAAAACTCTTTAGAGATTTTTGGAGTAACTCTTTATCAAAATCAGGATAATAAGATATATAATTCCTCTCAAATACAGATATAGGTGTAGTTTTAAAAACATATCTATATACTCTTTTTTTAGCTGAAAATCTAGCATGAAAATTATTATCTACTTTTGAAATATGTTTAAAATATATCTCTTTTAATTTATGATTTAACACCCATTTTAGTTTATTTAAATCATTCCAAAATGGAGGTAACTCAAAATCTATTATCTGATTTGAAGCATGAACACCTCTATCTGTTCTACCACTTCCTCTAATTTGACTATCTATACCTATAGACAAAAGAGCCTCTTCTATAGCTGTAGTAACTGTATTTTTAGTCTCTTTTTGTTTTTGAAAGCCAAAAAATACACTTCCATCATAGGATATAACTGCTTTTACTCTCATTAGAAATATTTTGCTACTTTATAATGAAATAGAATTAAACCTATTAGAGTTGTAATAACAACAGAGGCAATAAGCAAAATCAAAGAGCCTTGATTTTGTAAAAGTGTAGCTATAACATATAATAAAACTGTAGTAATAGCCAAAGCAGGATAAGCATAACTTTTTTGGTATCTAGGATTAATAATAGAAAAAGCAGATACTATATATAGAGCAATTATAGGAATAAGACTAATAAAGATAAAAAAAAGTATTTTCCCCTTTTTTTTGGGATTTTTGGCATATTTCATCCAATACTCTTTTATATTTTTATAATTATATGATTTACCTTTAATATTCTGAAATATCTGCATAATTTTATAATCAACCATTTTTAAAGATTTATCAGAAAAAGTATAACCACTCCCATCATTAAGAGTCAAAGATACAATTGAATTTTTAGTTTTAATATTTGCTCTCTTGGCTATAAAAAGCCTATTTGAACTATTTTTCTCTTTGGTATAGATAACAATATCTCTCATATCATCACCTTTTTTACTCTCTATATATACAAAAAAATTCCCAAATTTTTGTCCCAATTGTGATGCTGATATATTTAGTTTGGCTTGAGTTGTTTTATAAGTTCTAAATGCTTTATACTGCTGTTCAGCTTGAGGCATTTTAATCAAAGATAAAGCCAATAATAAAATAGAAAATAGTATAGATGGAACCAATAATCTCCTAATTATATATTTGGATTTTATTCCCAATGCAAAAAGAGACATCAATTCATTATCAGTTGATAAACGAAGGAGAACGCTTGTAACTGCGATTAGAAAAGAGATTGGAATGGTATAAAACAACATAGCAGGAAGATTATAACCATACAATTTTGCCATCTCCCAAAAATCAATTTGTATAAACTTTGTTAATGAGGATAATTGAACTATAGAGACTAATGACCCTATAAAAAATAGGGGTAGAAATATAGTCAAAAAAGCTTTAGTAAAGTTTTGAGATATATATTGAGATATGCTAACTTTAGCAACTCTATTAGCCATAAATAATCCACTCTACTAAACTAGCTACTTGATTATCTAATAGATAAACTATAAATGTAGCAATTGCCAAAAATGGAACAAAAGGAACCATTTTGTCTTTTGCAACCAAAGATGGGACTATTGCTAAAATAGCAGATAAAAAAAGTGCATAAAAAAAGAGAGGAAATCCAAGCAAAGCACCCATAGTTCCTGCTACTATTATATCTCCTTCTCCCATAGCCTCTTTATTTAAAAAATAACTCAAATAGTATCTAAGTAGAGTTAATCCTCCAGCAGCTATCATAGCTGATTGTATAGCATCAATAACATCAGGTTGAATAACAGCCAATGCCAAAGCCAACAGATTTAAACTATCAGGTACAGCCATATATTTAAAATCTATCATAACCAAAGCCAAAAGCAGAACAAAAGTAACAAATACAAATGGCATATACCAAACCAAACCCAATTTAAAATAGAGTAAAACTGCTATAACTCCTGTACCAAACTCTATTAATGGATATTGAATAGATATTTTTTCTTTACAAAAGTAACATTTGCCTCCGAGTATCAGCCATGAGATTATAGGGATATTGTGCCACCATTTTAATGGAGTTTGGCAACTTTGACATTTGGAGGCAGGGTATGCAATATTCTCATCTTTTGGAATACGATATATAAGTACATTAAGAAATGAACCTATTACAATACCAAATATAAATATAGTAACTACTAAAAAAATATCATACATTACAATCCCCCAAATCTTCTATCTCTATTTAAATACTGTTCAATTATACTATCAAGCTCTTTAGGAGTAAAATCTGGCCACAAAGTAGGAGTAAAGAAAAACTCACTATATGATAATTGCCAAAGTAAAAAGTTTGATAATCTCTGCTCTCCACTTGTTCTAATCAATAAATCTATATCAGTATATGGAGTGTTTAACTCATTACCTAAACTCTCTTGAGTAATCTCTTCTCCTCTTTTTGCCAATCTTGAAGCAGCTTTAGCTATCTCTTCTCTCGAACCATAATTTAGTGCTAAAATTTGAGTTACATTTGTATGATGAGCTGTCTCTTTTTTGACATAAGCTATTGTCTCTTGAAGTTTTTTAGAAAACCCCTCTATATTTCCAACTGTCTCAAATTTAGCTCCAAATTTATGATAAGTAGGTAACTCTTTTTTTAACCATCTATCAAGTAATCTCATTAGAAAATCAACCTCATATTTTGGTCGTTTCCAATTCTCTGTACTAAAAGCATATAGAGTCAAAGTCTCTATAGTTGGATGATTGGCACAATATTGAGTAATATCTCTAATAGTATCAGCACCTTTTTCGTGTCCTTTAGTACGAATTAAACCTTTCTGTTTTGCCCACCTACCATTACCATCCATAATAATTGCAAGATGTTTTAATATAATATTTTTACTCATTATTCAACTTTTGACTCTCATCTAATATTTTAAAAGATAGTGTTAACTTATCTGCATAACCTAAATCTATATCACTTTTTTCTGTTATAAATACTATACTATTACTATCTGTTCCAAAACTTTCACTATCTCTTAGAAGATTATAACATACTGCATCTATAGATTTCTTTTTAAGCATCTCTTTTGCACTTTCTAATCCATTTTCTCTATCCATCTCTGCTTTAAAACCTATAGTTGTTATACCATCTTTATTAATAGTAGAGAGTATATCAGGATTTTGTTTTAATTCTATATTCCAACTCTCTCCTATATCTCTTTTTTTGATTTTACCAACTTGTGGAAATTTTGGAGTAAAATCAGATACAGCAGCAGTCATAAATAGATAAGGTCTTTTTTGAATTAGATGTATAGGCTCACTACTATTCATAGTAGCTTTACTCATTTTGCCTTTTTTAGCAACTCTAATAGAATCGATAGTATATTCCAACATCTCTTCAGCATTTTCTACATCTATAGTATATATTTCATTAGGAATATCTGAATGTTCTTTGGTTGTTATTAGACATACATCAGCTCCTCTTAGATATAAAGCTGTAGCTAGTGCATTTGCCATTTTACCTGATGAAAAGTTAGATATATATCTAACTTCATCTATCTTTTCAATAGTTCCTCCACCTGTTACAACGACTCTTCTATCTTTCCAAAAGCTATTTATTAATAACTTTTGAGCTGTTTGATAAAATATCTCTATAGGTTCAGCCAATGCACCATAACCTTCATCTCCACAAGCAAGTAGTTTTGATTGAGCAGAGATAATAGTTACATCATTAACAGCCAACATTTTTAGAGAACCCTCTGTATAATGATTTTTTAGCATATTAGTATTGGCAGATGGTGCTACAAGTATAGGTTTATCAAAAGCCAAAGCAGTTTGAAGTAAAATATTATCTGCAATACCTTTACTAAGTTTATTTATACTATTTGCTGTAGCAGGAGAGATTACAAAAACATCTGCTTTTTTACCTATATCAATATGATTTAGTTCACTTGTCCAGCTTTCTGTATCTTCTGTTAGGACTGGATTTCTAGTCAATGCTTCAAATGTCAAAGGAGACACAAATCTAGTAGCACTAGGAGACATAACTACCTGCACAAAAGCACCTGCTTTTATAAATAATCTAGCAACTTCACACGCTTTATAAGCAGATATACTTCCTGTTACGCCCAATAAAATATTTTTGTTTTTTAAATTAATATTCATCTATTTTTCCCAAAAAAATGATAAAAGAAATTTTTTATAATCTTCATTGGTACTCTACTAATAACCAAAGAGCCTTTTTTAACATTTTTGGTAACAGTAGTACCAGCACCAATAATAACATCATCATCTATAGTAACAGGTGCAACAAGTTGAGAATCGCTACCTACAAATACATTTTTACCTATAACTGTTTTGTGTTTAGCCTTGCCATCATAATTACATGTAATTACTCCTGCACCTATATTTGAACCTTTATCTATAGTTGAGTCTCCTATATAAGATAAGTGTCCTGCTTTTACTCCATTTAGAGTTGATTTTTTGACCTCTACAAAATTACCTATATGAGTATCAATTAAATGTGAATTTGGGCGAACTCTACCCATAGGTCCTACATCAGAATTTTCTATTATAGACTCTTCTATAACAGAGTGAGATTTAATATGAGCATTAATAAGTTTGGATTTACCCAAAATAGTTACACCATTTTCCAATATACATTCACCCTCAAAAGAGGCTCTACAATCGATATATATAGTATCAGGAAAACGCATAATAGTACCATTTTGCATTAGTTCTTTTTTTATTCTATTTTGCATAATTATTTCAGCTTCTGCCAAATCAAATTTTGAATTTACTCCTTTAAATTCTTCTTCAGCTACAAAAATAGGAGCTATTTTTTTGCCATCATCTACAGCCATTTTAATAATATCAGTTAGATAATACTCCTCTTGGGCGTTATTATTATCAAGTTTTGGTATATATTTTTTTAATAACTCACTACTAATACAATAGACTCCTGCATTTACAGATTTGGTCTCTTTTTGGATAGGAGAGCAGTCTTTTTCTTCTATAATCTCTTTGACATTTCCATTTTCTATTATAACTCTACCATAACCCGTTGGATTATCTAATTCTATTACGGACATATTTATATCAGCATCTCCACTAATCAAAGCTTGAAGTGATTTTTGAGTAATTAGAGGCATATCTCCATTTAATATTAAAGTTTTATCATATTTTGTCTCTATACCCATCATTGCCCCACCAGTTCCAGGGAAATTTTGAGCATCTTGGATATGTATATTAATTGAATTATATTCATTTTCTATATTTTTTTGAACCAAATCAGCTTTATGATAAATTACTACAGTTATATCATCAGATATTTTTAATGAGGCATCAATGGCATGAAAAAGCATTGGTTTACCAGATATATTATGAAGAACTTTTGGAGTTTGGGATTTCATTCGGCTACCTTTTCCAGCAGCAAGTATGACGATACTAATAGACATATTATTATACCTTTATATTATATTAAGTTTTAAAAGACATATTATATCTAATAGAGATTAATTTTTGTTCTTATTTATACTCTATTAATTCTTTGTATAGACATCCCTTATAAATAAGTATTAATAATAAAGAAAAGAAAGTGGTGTTTCGGTTCAATTAATGAATATTATATGCCAAAGCTAACGCCCTTAAGTTTCAATACAACGCTTGTGTCGGTTCAATATTCAATAAATCCCTATTCAGGGAAGTAACTACTCCGTTTCAATACAACGCTTGTGTCGGTTCAATTGATAATAATATCACTGACTTCATGTTCTTCAAAAACGTTTCAATACAACGCTTGTGTCGGTTCAATCTATGCGTAAACCAAAGGATATTTATAAAAGTTTTAGTTTCAATACAACGCTTGTGTCGGTTCAATGCTCTTAAGAAAAAATGCAACTTCTATTAAAAATAAAAGTTTCAATACAACGCTTGTGTCGGTTCAATCTAAAAATGAAGTAAATCATATCTTAACAAAAGCTATGTTTCAATACAACGCTTGTGTCGGTTCAATAACAAAGATGTATTTACTAAAGTATTATATCACTACCAGTTTCAATACAACGCTTGTGTCGGTTCAATTAAAGGAAAGTGGATAATTTTCCCATGGGAATAAAGGTTTCAATACAACGCTTGTGTCGGTTCAATAAAAGAAGATGAAAAACCTATATCCCAAAAAAGTTTGTTTCAATACAACGCTTGTGTCGGTTCAATATGAGTAAATTAAAGTTAAAAATAGCTAGAGAATTGTTTCAATACAACGCTTGTGTCGGTTCAATTATAGCGACTCCTATAACGGACATAACATATTGGGAGTTTCAATACAACGCTTGTGTCGGTTCAATAATTACAGATATAGTTGAAATGGAAAAGATGTATAAGTTTCAATACAACGCTTGTGTCGGTTCAATCCAGAGGGAGGAATAGAGAGATTGGTTGGGATAGTTAGTTTCAATACAACGCTTGTGTCGGTTCAATCTAAATCTTGGGTGAATACCTCCGACTACTAAAGTTTCGTTTCAATACAACGCTTGTGTCGGTTCAATCAACTGTAGAGGAGCAGTGGAATTGCACTTTAGGACAGTTTCAATACAACGCTTGTGTCGGTTCAATTGGTATTTATTTTGCTGAACAAACTACTGACGCATTTCTGTTTCAATAC